>Ga0310786_10003374_pt1 | contig 23265 bp, 19 predicted proteins | sample AusTroGonzalo_MG_FD_203881 | JGI IMG/M metagenome (GOLD analysis project Ga0310786, IMG submission 203881) | Bovine rumen microbial communities from tropical cattle in Woodstock, Queensland, Australia - Gonzalo_03 (v2) (version 2) | ecosystem: Host-associated > Mammals > Digestive system >...
GAATATCCTTGACGCTTATCTACAATTCCGTATATTTGTAGAAAATGCTGCGCGGGGGAGCGGTCGGAAGGGTTTGACTGTCGATACCCTCGCAAAATTTAAGGAGGGTATCGACAAAAAAGGCCGATTTTGACTGTACCCTCACCCAAAACAGAGAGGGTACCGACACCCACAGGGATTTTTGACCGGGCGATGTTGCTGACCGACCCTCCTCCAAAAAATCAAAGGGAAGATGAGAAAGTATTATCTGCTTACGACGGCGCATCTGGAAGACAGGCTCTGGTTCCGGAATGTGCAGGATTTCGCTATCGGGATGAACTATGTGGCGCTGCAGGCGGCATTGACCCCCGGGGTGACGGTGCTGGCGTTTATCCTTATGTCCAACCACGTGCATTTCGTGCTGTATGGAAGGGAGGCGGAGGTGCGCGACTTTGTGAATGCTTTCAAGACCCGGTATTCCCTCTACCTCTATCGCGAGCACGGCATCCGGGGACACCTGCGTTCTAACGACCTGGATGTGAAAGAGATTCCGGACGATGAAATGGAGGCCCTGGAGCGCACGCTTGCCTATGTGCAGATGAACTGTGTGGCGGCGGGAATCTGCGGACATCCCAGCCAGTATCCCTGGGGAACGGGCAGTGCTTTTTTCCGGTCGGACGGCCTTCTGTCGGGGAAGCCGCTTTCCGGGATGTCCGGCCGGGCGCGGACACGCCTCACGCGTACGGACCTGGCGTTAAAACTGCCGGGGGAATGGCGGATTTCGGAGGCGGGATATGTGCTCCCGGAATCGTACGTGGCCGTGGAAATGGTAGAACGTCTGTACCGTTCGCCGGGCAGGATGAACTACTTTCTCAACTCGTCCTCCAAGGCCCGCAAACGGCTGGAGGCGGAGGACGACAGGATGCCGGCATTCAAAGACCAACTTATTCTGCAGGCGCTTCCGGACCTGCTTCAGGGCCTCTTTCGAAAATCCCGTTTTGAGGACCTTTCGACGGAGGAGCGGGCGGAATCGATCCGGCAGATCCGCTACCGGTTCAGCGCCAGCGTGCATCAGGCTGCCAGGATATGCGGCCTGTCTTATGCCGATGCCGCCCGTCTCATTGATAGTGCATAGGAACTAAGGCCCCGAAAGTGTCGGTACCTTCGCAAAATTTAAGGAGGGTAGCGACAAAAAAGGCCGATTTTGACCGTACCCTCATCCAAAACAACGAGGGTACCGACACCCCCGGAAAAACCAAAAAAAATATTTTGTAAAATTGCGCGGCAGGATGTATCTTTGTAGATATGAAAATCACGGGGGCAAAGTTCGCAGGCAGCAGTGCCAGGATAGAGGCTAGGCCGGAGCCGCGTCTCCCCGAATTTGCCTTCATCGGACGCTCCAACGTGGGGAAATCTTCCCTGATCAATATGCTCTGCGGCAACCGGAAACTGGCTATGACCTCTTCCACGCCGGGCAAGACCAAGGTGGTGAACCACTTCCTGATCAACGATAAATGGTACCTGGTGGACCTGCCGGGTTACGGCTACGCGCGCCTGCCGGGCAAGATGCGCGATTCGCTCAAGTCGATGATAGGCGATTACGTCCTCCGCTCCGGGGAACTCGTGCAACTGTTCGTCCTGCTCGACGCGCGTCACGACCTTCAGAACGCCGACCGGGAATTCATCACCTTCCTTGGAGAAAACGGCATTCCCTTCGCGCTGATTTACACCAAGGCCGATAAACTGGGCCCGGAGGCCCTCAAGGCGCAGATCCGGCGGAACGAAGAGGAACTGCTGCAGCAGTGGGAGTCGCTGCCGCCGGTCTTTGTCTCCTCCTCCGCCAACGGGAAGGGTAGGGACGAGATTCTCAACTATATTCGAGATCTATTTAACTCAATAAAACAATGATTCACAGCCACAGAATGGAATTGTTTGCGTGCAGGGCTTCGGAAGCCTTCGCCTGCCGCGTGATTGAACACCTCAATGAACTCCGCGCTCCCGGTGAGCCGGAGTTGCATCTAGGGAAGCTGGAAGTGACTCCGTTCAGCGACGGGGAGTTTCAGCCCAAATTCTCTGAGAGTGTCCGGGGTGCGACGGTCTATATCCTTCAGTCCACCATCCCGCCCGCAGACAATCTGATGGAGTTGCTGTTGACCATCGATGCCGCCAAGCGCGCATCGGCGGACAAGGTCATCGCCGTGATGCCCTATTACGGCTGGGCCCGCCAGGACCGCAAGGACCGTCCGCGCGTGGCCATCGGCGCCAAACTCGTGGCGAATCTGCTGCGTGCCGCGGGTGCCGACCGGATTATGACCTGCGACCTGCACGCGGACCAGATCCAGGGCTTCTTCGACATCCCCGTGGATCACGTGTATGCCAGCCGCGTGTTCATTCCCTACCTGGCTTCGCTGAACATTGAGAACCTGGCCATCGCCGCGCCCGACATGGGCGGTGCCAAGCGCGCCAATACCTATGCCAAGGCCCTGGCGTCGTCGGTGATCATCTGCCACAAGACGCGCGAACGCGCCAATGTCGTCGGTTCGATCACCGCCATCGGCGAAGTGGAAGGCAAGAACGTCATCATCGTCGATGATATGATCGATACGGCGGGAACGCTCTGCAAGGCGGCGGACGTGCTGAAGGAGAAAGGCGCCCTGAGCGTCTGCGCCTGCGCGACGCACGGTATCCTTTCCGGCAGCGCCCTGGAGCGGATTCACGCTTCCGCGCTGGAGACGGTCTTTATCACCGATACGATTCCCCATCCTGAACTGGAGGGTGATCCGAAGATCCGCATCGTCTCGATGGCGGAGGTCTTCGCCCGCATCATCCATAAAGTCTATAACTACGAACCCATAAGCCCTGATTTTATTTTTTAACAAAATTGAAACTTCTCCTTCTGACTATCTCCATCGTCGCGCTCTGCGTCCTGCTCCTGTGCTTCAACATTCTGCGGCACAAGGAGTTCCCGCAGTATGACGTGGGCGGCAACGCCCGGCTGCGCGAGCGGGGGATCCGCTGTTTCAAGGAGGAAGATGCCGCCCTGCACGCCGGCTGTCCCGGAGGCGGCCAAAGCGGAAGCCAACCCGGAGCATCCGGAAAAGGCCAGCCCGTGGACTGCGGACAGGGCGAGGCCTGCGAGGGCTGTGAATTTAAACAAGTGAAAGTATGAGCCTGGTAGCGATTGTCGGAAGACCGAATGTAGGAAAATCCACCTTGTTTAACCGCCTGGTCGGTATGCGCCAGGCCATCGTGGACGACGAGTCCGGCGTCACGCGCGACCGGCATTATGGCCGCTGTGAGTGGTGCGGCCGCGAGTTTTCCGTGGTGGACACGGGCGGCTACACGAATGCGTCGGACGACGTGTTCGAGAAGGCCATCCGCTCCCAGGTGGAGATTGCCGTTGAGGAAGCGGACCTGGTGCTGTTTATGGTGGAGGCCGGGACGGGCATTACCGACTACGACGCCGCCATCGCCGGAATGCTGCGCCGGAGCAAGAAGCCCATCGTGCTCTGTGTGAACAAAGTGGATTCCGGCGAGAAGATGTTCGACACCTACCAGTTCTATTCGCTCGGGCTCGGAGAGATCTTCAGCGTATCGGCGGCCAACGGCAGCGGCACCGGCGACCTGCTGGATGCCATCGTGGCGGCCCTTCCGCCGGAGGCTGCGAACGAGGAGGATGCGCTGGAGGGAATTCCCCGCGTCGCCATCATCGGCAAACCCAATGTCGGCAAATCCTCGCTCACCAATGCGCTCCTGGGCGAAGACCGCAATATCGTCACCCCGATCGCCGGCACTACGCGGGACGCCATCTCCACCCGCTACAACAAGTTCGGCCACGACCTGGTCCTGGTGGATACCGCCGGTATCCGGCGCAAGGCCAAGGTCAAGGAAGACCTGGAATTCTACTCCGTGATGCGCTCCATCCGCGCCATCGAGAATGCCGATGTCTGCGTCCTGATGATCGATGCGACGACCGGTATGGAGGCCCAGGATATGAATATCTTCAACCTGATCGTGCGCAACCGCAAGGCCTGCGTGCTGGTGGTGAACAAGTGGGACCTCTTCGAGAAGGACAGCAACACGCTGAAGGAGTACACGCAGGGGCTCAAGCGTCGCATCGCTCCCTTCGACGACGTGCCCGTCATCTTTACCAGCGTGGAGCGCAAGCAGCGCATCGCCGACGTGCTGAATGCCGTCGAGCAGGTCTATGCCAATTATTCGCAGAAGATTCCCACGGCGCGGCTCAACGAGGCCCTGCTCCCCGTCATCGAGGAAACCCCGCCGCCCGCCTGGAAGGGCAAGTACGTGAAGGTCAAGTACGTGACGCAGTTGCCCACGCGCTTCCCGGCCTTCGCCTTCTTCTGCAATCTGCCCCAGTATATCAAGGATCCCTATAAGCGTTTCCTCGAAAATCAGCTTCGTGAACATTTTAACCTGACAGGATGCCCGGTCCAGATTTTCTGCCGCAAGAAGTAAAGCCGCTCGCCCTGTCCGAACTGCAGGATCGGATCCAAGAGGGCGTCGAGTCCGCCTGTCCCGGAAAACTCTGGGTGCAGGCGGAAATCGCTTCTGTATCCACCAAGGCCAACGGCCACTGCTACCTGGATCTGGTCGAGCACGACGGGGCTACGGTGCTGGCGCGCGCTAAGGCGGTCATCTGGAGTTCGCGCTACCGTCTGCTGCGGCCCTATCTGCTGGAAGCGCTCGGCGGCGAACTGCAAGCCGGTATGCAGATTCTTTCCCGCGTGCAGGTCAGTTACAGCGGCATTTACTCCCTGACCCTCGTCATCGACGAGATCGAACCGCGCTTCACCCTCGGCGCAGCGGAACTGGAAAGGCGCAGGACGCTCGAGAAGCTGGAGAAGGAGGGACTGCTCGATGCGCAGCAGGCGCTCGCACTGCCGGACCTGCCCTACGCGCTGGCGGTCATATCGGCGCGGACGGCAGCGGGTTACGGCGATTTCGTGCGCCATCTCGAGGGCAATGCCTATGGCTTCGCCTTCGGGGTGGAACTCTTCGAGGCGACGATGCAGGGGGAGGCGGCGCCCCAGTCCATCGCGGATGCGCTGCAGCGGGTGGAAACTTCGGACAAGCCCTTCGATGCGGTGCTGATCCTGCGCGGCGGCGGTTCTGCGGGCGATCTGTCCTGTTTCGACGATTACGGCCTCTGCTTCGCGATCGCCACCTGCCCGCTTCCGGTGTTCACGGCCATCGGGCACGAGCGCGATCATCATATCGCCGATAGGGTGGCACTGCGGGCGGTAAAGACGCCGACGGCCCTGGCGGACGAGTTCATCGAAGCCTTTGCGGCCGAGGACGAGCATCTGCTCGCGATGCTGTCGCAGTTGCGGCTGTCGGCCCTGTCGCGCCTTTCGGCGGAGGAGCAGCGCGTACGCGGCCTGGAGGAGCGCATCGCCGCATCGAATCCCCGCAATGTGCTGGAACGCGGCTATTCGCTGGTGACGGACGGAAAGGGCGTGGTGCTGAAGCGTGCGGAGGGCATTTCCGAGGGCGATGAGATAGAGGTGCTGTTCCGCGACGGGCGCCTTAAATGTTTGGTAAAGACGAAAATATGAAAAAATTTGATTATCTTGAGGCGTTGTCCCGGCTGGAGCAGATCGCGGCCAAGGTCGAAGACCCCGCAACGGGGCTTCCGGAGATCGAGGGGTATCTGAAGGAGTCGTCGGAACTGGTGGAGGCTTGCCGCAAATATTTGCGCAGTCTCCGGGAAGGCTGGGAAAAAGCGGAGGAATCGTTATGAAAAAGATTTACGAAACCGATCCCTGGCTGGAGCCCTTCAAGGGCGCCATCGAGGCGCGTCACGCCCGGATTCTCGCGGACAGGCGGAAACTCTGCGGAAAAGGCAGCCTGAGCAAGGCCGTCAACAACCATCTCTACTACGGCCTGCACCGCACGGAGGATGGCGGCTGGATCTTCCGCGAATGGGCGCCGAGCGCCAACCGCATCTACCTGATCGGCGATTTCAATAGTTGGAAGCGTACGCCCGGCTGGGCGTTGCAGCCCGTGGGTAACGGCAACTGGGAGTTGCGCATTCCCGCCGGCTTTATCCAGCACGGGCATCTCTACAAGATGTTCGTGGAGTGGTCCGGCGGTGCGGGCGAACGCCTGCCCGCCTATGTGACGCGCGTGGTGCAGGACGACGAGACCAAGATTTTCAGCGCCCAGGTCTGGGATACCCCCAAATGGCGCTGGCGTCACCGCAGGCCCGGGAAAATCGACAATCCCTTCATCTACGAATGTCATATCGGGATGTCCTCGGAAGAGGAGAAAGTGGCTTCGTTCGAGGATTTCCGCACCGGCGTGCTGCCGCGCATCCAGGCCCTGGGCTACAACTGCATCCAGATTATGGCCCTGCAGGAGCATCCCTACTACGGCTCCTTCGGCTATCAGGTCTCCAATTTCTTCGCGCTTTCCTCGCGCTTCGGGACTCCGGAGGAATTCAAGCGGCTCGTGGACGATGCGCACGGCCGCGGTATCGCCGTCATTATGGATATCGTGCATTCCCATTCCGTGGAGAACGAGGCGGAGGGCCTGAGCCGCCTGGACGGCCGCGACGACCTCTACTTCTACGGCGGTCCGCAGGGACACCATCCCGCCTGGGGCTCCCGCTGCTTCGATTATGGCAAGGACGAGGTGAAGTACTTCCTCCTGTCGAACTGCAAGTTCTGGATGGAGGAATACCATATCGACGGCTTCCGCTTCGACGGGGTCACGAGTATGCTCTACTGGGACCACGGCCTGGGCAAGGATTTCGGCGATTATTCGCTCTATTTCGACCAGGGGGTCGATGAAAATGCCGTCAGTTACCTCGCGCTGGCCAACCAACTCATCCACGAGATCCGTCCGGAGGCCATCACCATCGCCGAGGATATGAGCGGTATGGCGGGACTGGCCGCGCCCTTCGAGGCGGGCGGCCAGGGCTTCGACTACCGGATGGCGATGGGCGTCGCCGACCACTGGATCAAGTGGATCAAGGAAAAATCCGACTGGGACTGGTCTATGGGCGAAATCTGGTGGGAACTTACCAACAAGCGCGCGGACGAGCGGACGGTCAGTTACGCGGAGTGCCACGACCAGGCGCTCGTCGGGGACAAAACCCTGATTTTCCGCCTCATCGACAAGGAAATGTACTGGTCGATGAATGACGGCTCGCAGAACCTGACCGTGGACCGCGGAGTGGCGCTGCACAAGATGATACGGCTCATCACAGCCGCCACGGCCGGCGACGGTTACCTGACCTTTATGGGCAACGAGTTCGGCCATCCCGAATGGATCGACTTCCCCCGCGAGGGGAACGGCTGGTCCTTCAAGTACGCCCGGAGGCAGTGGTCGCTGGAAGACAACCCCTTGCTCCGCTATCATTTTTTGAGTGCTTTCGACGGCGAAATGGTGCATTTCCTGCGCGCGCACGCCACGCTCGCGCAGCGCCCCGACCTGCTGGTGGCCGACGAGCAGAAAAAAATCTTGATATTCAGGCGGGGAAACACTATCTTTGCATTTAATTTTCATCCGACGGAATCCTTTGAAAATTACGGGTTCTCGGCCCCGGAAGGGGAGTGGAAGATGGCACTCAACTCGGATGAAGGCCGGTTCGGCGGTTTTGCCCGCCTTTCCGGAAACGAGTCGCACACGGCGATGCCGGGCCGCTGCCCGAACGGCAACCAGGGATACGACCACACCCTGTCCCTGTATCTGCCCAGCCGCTGTGCCCTTGTATTGGTGAAAAACGAAAAGTGATATGTCATTTTTGAAATTCAACAAAGCGGAGCTGGTCAACCTCTCCTATTCACTCAAGCGGGAAATCCTGCTGGCGAACAAGAGCGGCGCCTGCTGCAACACCTCTACGGTGACCTGCAACACCCGGCGCTACCACGGCCTGCTCTCGGTGACGCTCGACCGCTTCGGCGGCGACCGCTACCTGCTCCTTTCCGCCCTTGACGAAACGCTCGTGCTCTCGGGCAAGCGCTTCAACCTGGGCATCCATTGCTACGGCGATATCTACGATCCCCGCGGCCATAAGTACATCATCGACTTCGAGGCGGACCCCGCCCCGAAGATTACCTACAAGGTGGGGGACCTCGTCTTTACGAAGACCCTGCTCCTGAATCCGGAGCGCGACCAGGTGATGATCCGCTATTCCCTCGTGGAGGGCCCCGCTTCCGTGAAGCTGCTGCTCAAGCCTTTCCTGGCTTTCCGCAACCTGCACGACCTGACGCACCGCAACGACGCCGCGCAGACGGCCGCCACGCCGGTGCCCGGCGGCGTTTCCTTCAAGCTCTATCCCGGCTTCCCGGACCTCTTCCTGCAGCTCAATACCCGGAGCGCGGTCTATGAGGCCTCGCCCTGCTGGTATGAGGGAATCACCTATTCGGACGAGTATCGCCGCGGTTTCGACTGCCGCGAGGACCTCTTCGTCCCCGGCACCCTCGCGCTGTCGCTCAAGAAGGGCGAGGATGCGGTCTTCTCCGCTTCCATCGCCGAGGTGAACCCCGCGCAGCTCAAGCGCAGTTTCAATTCCATCTATGCGGCGACACCGCAGATCACCAGTTATCACGACCAGCTGGTGCGCTGCGCCAACCTGCTGATCATCAACCATAACAACCGGAAGAAAGTCAGCGCCGGCTTCTCCTGGCTCAAGACCGGGCTCCTGCGGGAAACCCTGCTGGCCCTGCCCGGCCTGACCCTCTATGCGGGCCATCCCGAGGAGTTCGAGGAAATCCTGGACAACCTCATCGCCGATGAGCAGGAACGCCTCTTCCGGCGTACCACCCAGGTGGAAGCGCCGCTCTACCTGCCGGTCATCCTGCAGCAGTACATCCGCTTCGGCGCCGATCCGGAGAAGGTCTGGAAGAAATACGGCGTGATTGTCCGCGGCATCATTGAGAGTTATGCTCCGGGCGAGCGCCAGGAAGTCTCCGTGCAGCCCACCGGCCTGCTCTGGGCCCAGATGTACGGGGTGGCGCTGAGTTGGATGAATGCCTATGCCTATGGCAGTCCGGTCACGGAGCGCGCAGGCTATCAGGTGGAGACCAACGCCTTCTGGTACAATGCGCTTTGCTTCGCCATCGATATGGAGAAGCGCTTCGGCTCCGCAGCCGGCAGTTTCGTGACCCGCTGGACGCCCGTGCGCGACAGTGCGCTTGCGAATTTCGTCCCCACCTTCTGGAACCCGGAGACCGGCTGTCTGGCGGATTTCGTGGACGGGAACGGCCGCAACGGCGATATCCGCCCGAACCAGATCTACGCCCTGGCCGTGGATTACAGCCCGGTGCCCGACGAACTGGTGGCCCCGGTCCTGCGCGTGGTGGACGGGGAACTGGTGACCCGCCGCGGAATCCGCACCCTCTCGCCCCGCGACGTCAAGTACCGCGGCGTCTATGAGGGAACGCAGATCGACCGCGACCTGGCCTATCAGCAGGGCAGTTGCTGGACCTTCCTGCTCGCCCCCTACGTGGCCCTCGGCTTCAAGGTGAAGGGCGAATCCTTCCTCAAGCGGGCCGAGTGGCTGATCGAAGGTTTCTTCGAGGACCTGGGCAAGCACGGCGTGGGCGCCTTCTCCGAACTCTATGACGGAGATCCCCCGCACGAACCTCACGGCGCCATTTCCAGCGCGACCAGTACGGCGGCGCTCCTGTCCGTGGAATATATGATCGACCGATTCAAGAAGGAGGGCAGTCTATGAGAGTCCTGATGTTCGGATGGGAGTTTCCCCCGCACATTGCGGGCGGACTCGGCACGGCTTGCGAGGGCATCGTCAAGGGCCTCGCGGCGAACGGCGTGCAGACCATTTTCGTGATGCCTTCCGCCTCCGGCGACGAAGACCAGAGCGCGACCACCATCATCAACGCCAGCGACGTCCCGGTGGAGGATTTCAGCGAAAGCGTCGATGAATTCCTCGACAAGGTGAAGTTCGTACGCATCGGCTCCAACCTCAAGCCCTACCTGGATGTCGAGGCCTTCGAGGAGGCCATCGAACTGGAAAAGAAGGGGCAGAAGAAGGACTTCCGCGTGCAGTACGGCCAGAAATACAAGTTCTCCGGCAAGTACGGCGCAAACCTGCTGGACGAGGTGGCGAAGTACGCCCAGGTGGCGGCCACCATCGCCCGCGAGCGCTGCGACCAGTTCGACCTGATCCACGCGCACGACTGGCTGACTTACCTCGCCGGCATCGCCGCCAAGGAAGTGACCGGCAAGCCGCTGGTGGTGCACGTTCACGCGACTTCCTTCGACCGCGGCACCGACGATATGGTGGATACCCGCGTCTATGCCATCGAAAGGCGGGGGATGGAGGAAGCGGACCGCGTCATCACGGTCAGCGACCTGACCCGCAACATCGTCATCAACAAGTACGGCATCGACCCCGCGAAGGTCGTGACCGTGCACAATGCGGTGGATTTCAGCGGCCGCGAGAACATCGTCGCGGAGCGCGGCGTCCGGGACAAGGTCGTGACCTTCCTCGGCCGCATCACCTTCCAGAAGGGTCCGGAATACTTCATCGATGCGGCGGCCCGGGTGCTCAAGCGCACCAGGGGCGTGCGTTTCGTGATGGCGGGCAGCGGCGATATGATGAACCGCTGCATCCGGCATGCGGCGCGCCTCGGCATATCCGACCGTTTCCACTTCACGGGCTTCCTGCGCGGGGCCGAGGTGCAGCAGATGTTCGCGCTTTCGGACGTGTACATCATGCCGTCGGTCTCCGAGCCTTTCGGCATTTCGCCGCTGGAGGCGATGCGTACCGGCGTCCCTTCGGTCATTTCGAAGCAGTCGGGAGCCGCCGAAGTGCTCAAATACGCCTTCAAGGTGGATTTCTGGGATGTGGACGCCCTCGCGGACGATATCTACGCCCTGATCAACTATCCCGCGCTCTCGCACTTCGCGGGCGTGCAGGGCTTTGACGAGGTCAACAGTCTCAAATGGAACAATGCGGCGGCCAAGATGAAGGCCGTCTATGAATCAGTAACCAATACGCAGTAAATATGAAGAAATCGATTTGCCTTTATTTCCAGGTGCACCAGCCCAGCCGGCTCCGTCTGTACCGCTTCTTCGATATCGGCAAGGACAGCCATTATTATGACGATTTCGAAAATAGGACGATCCTCAAACGCGTCGCGCAGAAATGCTATCTGCCGATGAACCAGCTGCTGCTGGAAACCATCGAGAAGCACAAGGGCAAGTTCAAGGTCGCCTTCTCCATCTCCGGATCGGCGCTCGAGCAGTTCGACCGCTATGCGCCCGAGGTGACGGAATCCTTCCGCAAACTTGCGGACACGGGTTGCGTGGAGTTCCTGTGCGAAACCTATTTCCACTCGCTCGCTTCGCTGGCCAGTCCGGCGGAATTCAGCCACCAGGTGCTCAAGCACAAGGCGGCGATCGAGGAGCATTTCGGCGTCAAGCCGCAGGCTTTCCGCAATACGGAGCTGATTTACTCCGACGCCATCGGCGAAGAGGTCTATAAACTGGGCTTCAAGACGATGCTGACCGAAGGAGCGCGCCACATTATGGGTTGGCGCAGCCCCAACTATGTGTACACCAATGATTTCCAGCCCAAGCTGAACCTCCTGCTCCGCAATTACGGACTGAGCGACGACATCGCTTTCCGTTTCGAGAACCGCGCCTGGGCGGAATGGCCCCTGACCGCTGAGAAATTCACGGGCTGGCTCGCCGCCGCGGAAGGCGACGTGATCAACCTGTTCATGGATTACGAGACCTTCGGCGAGCACCGCTCGGCCGAGAGCGGCATCTTCGACTTCATGCGGGCGCTGCCGGCCAGGATCCTGGCGGACAAGACGATGGATTTCCAGACGCCTTCCGAGGTGACGCGCCGTCACAAGAGCGTGTCGGAACTTTCCGTTCCCGAGCCCATCTCCTGGGCGGACGAGGAGCGCGATGTCTCCGCCTGGCTTGGCAATGAACTGCAGCAGGATGCCTTCAATAAACTCTATTCCCTGACCGAGAAACTGGCCCTGCTGAACGATCCCCAGCTTTGGGAGGACTTCGGCCACCTGCAGGAGAGCGACCACCTGTACTATATGTGCACCAAGTTCTTCTCCGACGGGGAGATCCACAAGCAGTTCAATCCTTATGACACTCCGTATGAGGCCTTCATCAACTATATGAACGCCCTCAGCGACTTTATGATCCGTGTGAATGATGCGCTTGCGCAAAAGTAGTAGTAGAACCTTATAGCAACGATGCAAAACAACCGTAACGAGATGGGGACCCCGTCTTGGAACAGCGTCATGGTGACGCGCCGCCTTCCTGACGAACTCCGGGGTCTCGAAACCCTTTGTAAAAACCTCTGGTGGTGTTGGAACGACAACGCCAAACTCCTCTTCAAAACCGTCGATCCCGAACTCTGGCACAGTTCCGGCCACAATCCGATGGTCATCCTCGACAAAGTCAGCCTGAAGCGCTACAAGCAGCTGGCCGGGGATGTTTCCTTCCTTTCGATGCTCCGTGCCGTGATGACCGAGTTCAATGCCTATATGGCCCTCAAGTCCAAGCGCACCGATCCCAAGATCGCGTATTTCTGTATGGAGTACGGTCTGGACACCTCGCTGAAGATTTATTCCGGCGGTCTGGGCATCCTGGCCGGCGACTACCTCAAGGAGTCCAGCGATATGAACGTGAATATGGTGGCGGTGGGCTTCCTCTACCGTTACGGCTATTTCACCCAGAAGCTGACGCCGCAGGGCAACCAGGTGGCGCAATATGACGCCCAGGACTTTCTCCGCACCCCTGCGGAGCCGGTGCTTGACGAGAACGGGGAGTGGAAGATCATCCAGCTCAAGTTTCCCTGGCGTACCCTGCACGCCCGTATCTGGAAGGTGGCCGTAGGCCGGACCGACCTCTACCTGCTGGACACCGATTTCGAAGCCAATACCCCGGAAGACCGTCAGATTACCCACCAGCTCTATGGCGGCGACTGGGAGAACCGCCTCAAGCAGGAACTGCTGCTCGGTATCGGCGGTATCCGCGTGCTCCGTTCCCTGGGCATCGATGCGCAGGTTTACCATTGCAACGAGGGCCACGCGGCCTTCATCGGACTGGAGCGGCTGCGCGAGTATGTCAGCAGCGGCGCCTACAATTTCGACGAAGCCCTGGAAATCGTGCGCTCTTCCGGCCTCTTCACGACCCATACCCCGGTTCCCGCCGGTCACGATGCCTTCGAGGAGGGGATGCTCCACAAGTACCTGGACGAGTATCCGCGCCTGCTCGGCATCGACTGGGATACGATGATGGCCCTGGGCAAGATCAACGCCTACAACAAGGAGGAGAAGTTCTCCATGAGCATCCTGGCCGCCAATATCTCCCAGAACGTGAACGGCGTGTCGATGCTGCACGGCAAGGTCAGCCAGGAGATTTTCTCGAATATGTATCCGGGCTATCTGCCCGAGGAACTGCATATCGGTTATGTGACGAACGGTGTCCACTATCCCAGTTGGGCGTCGCACGCCTGGAAGATGCTGCACAGCACGGTCTTCGGCGAGGCCTTCAAGACCCACCACTACGACAAGCGCTGCTTCGAGGGCATCTACAACGTGCCTGACGAGCAGATCTGGAAGACCCGCAAGGAGATGAAGCGGGACCTGCTGCGCGCCATCGCGGAGCGCCTGACGGACCCTTCCGTCAGCAGCCACTATTCCCCGCGCCAGGTGGTGACCATCGCCGAGACGATGCGTCCCGACGTGCTGACCATCGGCTTCGCGCGCCGTTTCGCGACCTACAAGCGGGCCACCCTGCTGTTCCGCGACCTCGACCGGCTCGATGCCATCGTCAACAATCCAGAGCGTCCCGTGCAGTTTATCTTCGCGGGCAAGGCCCATCCCGCCGATGGTATGGGACAGGACCTGATCCGTCAGATCGTGGAGATTTCCAAGCAGCCCCGTTTCATCGGCAAGATCGTCTTCGTCCCGGGTTATGACATCACGCTGGCCAAGCGGCTCGTGCAGGGCGTGGACGTGTGGCTGAACAACCCGACCCGTCCGCTCGAGGCCTCCGGTACTTCCGGAGAGAAGGCCGCGATGAACGGCGTCATGCACTTCTCCGTGCTGGACGGCTGGTGGGTGGAAGGCTACAAACCCGGCTGCGGCTGGGCGCTTCCGCAGGAATCGACCTACGAGGACGACAACTACCAGAGCGAACTCGACTCCGCGACCATCTATACCATCATCGAGAACGAAATCGCCCCCACCTACTACAAGGTGGACAAGAATACGGGCCTCAGCGCGACCTGGATCGGCTATATCAAGAACACCATCGCCAAGGTGGCGAGCGAGTTCACGACCAACCGTATGCTCACCGATTACTGCGAGCGCTACTATCTGCCGCTGGCGGAGCGTTACGGCAAGCTGACCGCGGACAATGGTGCGCTGGCCCGCGAGATCGCCGCCTGGAAGAGGCAGGTGACCGATGAGTGGAACAATATCCGGGTGCTGTCCTTCACCCGCCCCGATGCGACCTACATCCTTTCCGAAGCGGATCCGATGCGCAGCGAGGTGGTGCTCGACCTGGGCCGTCTGAAACCCGAGGATATCGGCGTGGAGATTCTCTTCACCGTCAGCGACAAGACCGGGAAGCAGCACATCAGCGAACACCGCGAATTCAAGCTGGAGTCCTTCGAGAACGGCGTGGCCCGCTATACCGTCGAGACCGTGCCTGAGCGCACCGGCCTCTATCAGGTCGGGACCCGGGTCTATCCCCGGAACCCGCTCCTGCCTCACCGCCAGGATCTTCCGCTGGTGAAATGGCTGTAAGCGTAGCAACCGGTTTTTTTGACGGTGTCCACCTTGGACACCGTCTTGTCCTTGCGCGACTGGTCGAATTGGCACGGGCGCGGGGGGAGGAGAGTGTCGTCGTGACCCTCTGGCCCCATCCCCGGGCCGTCCTCCAGCAGGGGGCGGATTCGCTCCGCCTGCTGACTTCGCTGCAGGACAAGACGGCGATGATCCGCTCCCTGGGAGTGGACCGTGTGGAGGTGCTGCCTTTTTCCCGGGATTTCGGCGCGCTGTCGACCGAAGCCTATCTGCGCGACGTGCTGCAGGGGCAGATCGGTTCCGGCGCCCTGGTGCTGGGCTATGACAACCGCATCGGCGCGGACCTGCTTTCCCCCGCGCAGACCGCCGACATCGCGGCCCGGCTGGGCCTGGAGGTGCAGCTTTGCGACAGCGTTCCCGCCCCCGGCGGCGATTTTGCCGTAAGCTCGACCGCCATCCGCCGCAGCCTTTCCGAAGGCCGCATCGAAGAGGCGCGTGCGATGCTCGGCTGGGATTATTCCCTCGAAGGCGCCGTCGTGACCGGAAACCGCATCGGCCGTACCCTCGGCTTCCCTACGGCGAATATGCAGTTGTATGAGCCGCGGCTGCTGGTGCCTGAGGGCGGGGTGTACTTCGTGCAGGTGGAGGTGGAAGGCAATTCCTACTTCGGGATGACCAATATCGGCGTACGTCCCACGGTGGACGATGGCGGCGGCTTGACCATCGAGACCCATATCCTCGACTTTGACGAGGATATCTACGGTCTGGACATCCGCATCCGCTTCCTGCACCGCATCCGCGAAGAGCACCGCTTCGAATCGCTCCCCGCGCTGGTCGCCCAGTTGGAGCGGGACCGCGAGACCGCCAGAAAACTTATCCTTGCCCAGTCATGATCAGTAGAGAAACGGCAAAACAGCATATCCGGGAGCTGCTGGAATATATCGGCGAAAACCCGGACCGCGACGGACTGAAGGAGACGCCGGAGCGCATCCTGCGGATGTTCGGCGAGATGTTCCGGGGCTATGACCCGGCGCAGAAGCCCGTCATTACCACTTTCCGCAACGGCGCGGACGGCATCGTCTATGACAATATGGTCGTGGATACCGGTGCCTTCTACTCGGTCTGCGAGCATCATTTCCGCACCTTCTTCGGCGATTACTGGTTCGCCTATATCCCCAACCGCAAGGGCAAGATCCTGGGCCTGTCGAAGATCGGCCGCGTGGTGGATTACTGCTCGGCGCGGGCGCAGGTGCAGGAGCGGCTGGTGCACGATGTGGTGCAGATGCTCTCCGAGGCCCTGGACGACGAATATCCGCCGCTGGGGATGGCGCTGATGATGCGCGGCCGCCATATGTGCAAGGAAAGCCGCGGGGTGCGGAAGGAAGGGGCGATGGTCTCTACCTACCTGACGGGCATTTTCCGCACCGACGCCCAGACACGTAACGAATTTTTATCCTATACCCGCAATGTTCTCTGAAAATTATCGCAAATCGGGCTGCGTGGAAGTCATCTGCGGTTCGATGTTTTCCGGCAAGACGGAAGAACTGATCCGCCGCCTCAAGCGGGCGCAGTTCGCCAACCAGAAGATCGCCATCTTCAAGCCCATCATCGATGTGCGCTACTCCGAGGTGGAGGTCGTGTCGCACGATCTGCACAGCATCAAGTCCACGCCCATCTCGGATGCGGCGAGCATGCTGGAGATTCCGCCGGAGGTGGAGGTCGTCGGCATCGACGAGGCGCAGTTCTTCGGCGACAACCTCGTAGAGGTCTGCCAGGCGCTGGCCAACCGCGGGGTGCGGGTAATCATCGCCGGACTGGATACCGATTTCCAGGGGAATCCCTTCGGCCCGATGCCGCGCCTGATGGCGATTGCAGAGGATGTGCAGAAGGTGCACGCCATCTGCGTGCGCTGCGGCAACCTGGCGAACCATTCGCACCGGCTCTCCAAGAGCAGCGACCTGGTCGTCCTCGGTGAAAAGGATATCTACGAGCCGCTATGTCGCGAGTGCTATAACAAGGCGATAGCTGAGAAATAGCATAAAAATCCCCGCAGCGTTTGCTGCTGTGGCGGGTTGTTCTCTGCGACCATTTAACTATCGTTTTCAACTTTCCTCGGTTCGGATATCGGAACAAGTTCCATATCGCTCACCTCGTCAGTTGATTTCCCGGATAGGGTTGCGAAGCAACAGGGAGCAGAGGACTTCTGACACAGCGTAGCTGCGGGGATTTTTGTAGCCTGCTCTATCTGCTACACACAGGTGTAGCCACCGTCAACGGCGATATTCTGGCCGGTGACATAGGTGCTGGCAGGGGAGGCAAGGAAGAGGGCGCAACTGTTCAACTCGCCCTCTTTGCCGTAGCGGCCGAGCGGGATGTTCTGCTTGGCGATCGACTGGAAGAAATCGGAATCCAGGGTAGCGGTCGTCAGGTCGGTGTAGAAATAGCCCGGGCAGATGCAGTTGACGGTGATGCCGTACTTGCCCCATTCGGCGGCCAGTGCGCGGGTCATGTTCACGACGCCGCCCTTGGCGGAATGGTAGGGGGAACTACCGACAATCAGGTTGCCCACCAGCCCGTACATCGACGCGATGTTGATGATCCGGCCGAACTTCGCCTTGATCATCTCCTTGCCGAATTCGCGCGCGCAGATGAAGGTGCCGAAGAGGTCGATGTTCATTTCGTGCATGAACTGCTCGTCGGTAATCTCCTCCGCGGGAGCGACGGCGCCGGTACCGGCATTGTTGACGAGGATATCGACGCGGCCGAAACGTTCCATCGTCGCCTTGACGGCTTCCTTGACACGCTCGGTGTTGGTGATGTCACAGGCAAAAGGCAGTACCTCGACGCCGTATTCGGCGGTGAGGGCCTTCGCATTCTCCTCAAGTAAATTCATTCTCCTGGCGAGCAGCACGAGCTTTGCGCCCTGGCTGGCAAACGCTTTCGCCATCTGGAGTCCCAAACCGGTGGAGGCACCGGTAACAACCGCAACGCGGCCTGTAAGATCGAATAAATTGGTCATGTTTTAAGTGCTTGTGATTAGCGGGCACAAAGATACTCATTTTATTTGACAAAAACTCCTTATCTTTGTAGTCTGATGACGGAATTATTCTTGTACTTATTCGTCGCCCTGGCGGTGTCTTTCCTCTGCTCGATCCTGGAATCGGTGCTGATGTCCACGCCTCTTTCCTATATCACGATGCGGGAGGAGGAGGGCTATCGTCCCGCCTCCCTGATGAAGCAGTACAAGTTGGATTCCTCGCGCGCCATCGCGGCCATCCTCAGCCTCAATACAATCGCGAATACGGTGGGCGCTGCGGGTGTCGGACGGCAGGTGACGGAGGTCTTCGGCAGCCAGTGGTTCGGCCTTGCCTCCGCGCTGATGACGGTGATGGTGCTGGTCTTTGCGGAAATCATCCCCAAGACCATCGGTACCGTGTACTGGAAGGCCCTGATGGGCGTGTCCGCGCGCGTGATCAAACTGCTGATTTTCTGCCTCTATCCCATCGTGGTCTGCGTCCAGCGCTTGCAGAAGCTCATTACCCCGGCGGAGAAGGATACTTCCGTCTCCCGCGAGGAGGTGGGCGCGATGGCCGATGTGGCCGAGATGTCCGGGGAACTGGACGAGGACGAGAACGAGGTCATCCAGAATATCATCAACATCGATGAGATCAAGGCCTCCGACGTGATGACCCCCCGCGTGGTGGCGGCCATCGCGCAGGAGAAGATGACCATCAAGAATTTCTACAAGGACAAGCGTTTCCTGCACCATTCCCGCATTCCGGTGTACAAGGACAACGATGAGTATATCACCGGCTACATCCTTCGTATCGAGGCCTTGCAGCTGATGGCGGAGGACAAGTACGATACGCCCCTTTCCGCCATCCGGCGCGATATCGCCTCCTTCCGTGCCGACAGTACGCTCGGCGCCATCTGGGACGAAATGCTTACCCGCGACGAGCAGATCGGCGTGGTGATTGACGATTACGGCTGCTTCCAGGGCATTCTGACGCTGGAAGATGTCATCGAAACGATTCTCGGAGACGAAATCGTGGACGAGCAGGATGTCGTCCGCGACATGCAGCAGCTCGCCCGCGACCGCTGGAAGAAACAGCGGAATTAAGCCCGGTTTCCCCGCTGATTATCAGAAAAATTCGTATATTTGCAGTACCGTTCCCCGGAACGGCGTATATATAGCGAAAGTGTTTTCGCGTTGTCCTTAATGAAATCTGGGAAATTTCAAGGGAGAGACAACTCTATAACACTCAGCTCGACTATGTCGGTCAAACTGTTCAATCAGTTTCGCTTAAACATATTGTCGAGTGTGGTGTGGCGGTCGTATCCATTCTCCCAGGTTTTCCCAGAACCTCATTAAGGTGGTGCGAAACTGTTGCTCCACACTTTTGCGTTTAAATAACGCCCCGGTCGGGAGCCGCCGGGAAACTAAATTACCAATGATCTCTTATTCTGGCCCCCTTCTGGTTTATGAAGCGCCTTCGTTTTTGATTATGCCCGCCTCTGGGCAGGATGTCTTGTGTGGCAGTCCAGTCCCAGGCGGTAATGAAGGACTGGTTTACGAAGAATGGGATTGATTAACATTGACTATGAAAACATCAAAACTGATATGTGCCGCCTTTATGTTTGCGGCAATGGCGATTTCCTGTACCAGGGAAGTTGAGACTCCCGAATCAAAAAACGAAGGAATTGAAATGACTTTCACCGCCTCGTGGGCGGAAGGTGGAGATTCCCGGACTGTCCTTCAGAGTAACGGAGAGGATATCTGGTGGTCTGTAGATGAGAAAATCAATGCCTTTTATGGGAGCGGTTTTTCAGGACAATTTACCTCAACCAATGCGGAGCCTGCACCGGTTACGACTTTCCAGGGAGTATTGAATGTCCTGGTAGGCGGTCTTGAGAACATACCTGCAGAATCGCACTATTTTGCAATATATCCTTATGATGAGAATAATACCTGTGACGGTGAAAGTGTAACCTTGACGGTCCCGCATAATCAAACCGGCGTTTCCGGAAAGTTGGCTGATAATTTCTTCCCTGCAGTAGCGAAGGGAATTACCCCGAGTCTGGCTTTCTTCAATGTTTGCGGCGGAGTTCGCTTTTCCGTTGTCTCAGAGGGTATCCAGCGGGTTGTTTTCCGCTCTAATGATGGCAGCCCGCTGACGGGAACTGTCCGGGTCGGTTTTGCGGAAGATAAGAAGCCCTTCATTCAGGCTGTTTCTGAGGCGATGGATTCCATCGTTGTCACGGTCCCCGATGTCGGTTTTACCTCGGGTGCGCATTATTTTGCGGCGATGTTGCCACAATCTCATGAACAAGGCATAAGTGTGACGCTTTATACTGCGCATCAGCGTGCATTCAAGAATATTCCCAAAGCTCTTATCGTCAAACGTTCTGTCTTTGGAACGCTTGATTATATGGACAACGGCCTTGTGTGGGAAGATTACGATAATTGGTTCGGCCCTTCACCCGATGACATCATTGAATTTGCTGACAGCCGGGTCAAAAATCATTGCGTAGCCGCTTTTGATACCAATGGTGACGGAGAGTTATCTTATGGCGAAGCGGCTTCAGTTTCCGACATCAGTACCGCATTTACCAGTAAACTTTATATTTCATTCGATGAATTCCGCTACTTTACGGGGATAAAATCAATTCCGGATAATTGGTTTAAGGACCGTGCGCGGCTCAAGTCCATCGCTCTTCCTCCGAGCGTAACAAGCGTTGGGAACGGAGCCTTTGTCGGTTGTAATGCCTTGGAGAAAATCGCCGTCGGCGCAGCACTTTTGTCTACGGAGAAAATGCAGACGATTTTCCCGGATGCATATGGGGCCGTGTGTGATTGGCGGATTCTTCCTTCCGGAGGCGAATATTCAATCTGTGCCCAGGCTTTCGAGGATTGCTCCGGGCTTTCTTCCCTCGCTTTACCAGAAGGACTGACAGCGATTGGCTCCAATGCATTCCTGAACTGTTCTGGGCTGAAAAAACTGACGATACCGAATCTAAGATCTTGGCTGAACGTCTCCATCCCTTCGGCCGATTGTTCTCCTTTTTATTCCAGCGGAGAGGGACATCTGTATGTTGGTGAGGCTGAGCGGACAAGCATTGTGATTCCCGAGGGATTGTCCAAAGTCGGTGCATATACTTTCTATAAATGTTGCGGCATTGACGAAGTGACGCTGCCTCAGGGCTTGAAAACGGTTGACCACCACGCTTTCCTGGGATGTGTAAATTTGAAACGCGTTTACGTCCCGTCCCTTGAGTCTTGGCTGGATTTGCAGTATGCGGATGATCAAAGTACATTGTTTGGCGATTCTTCGGAGGGACATCTGTACATTAATGGTAAGGAAGTAAAATCCGTTCAACTATTGTCCGGTACCACACAGATAGGACCTTACGCCTTTTACGGATGTACCGGTATTGAAGAGATCACCCTGCCTTCTTCCTTAAGGGAAGTGAAACGAGATGCATTCTACCGTTGTTCCGGTCTTAAAAAAGCAAACATCCCTAGTCTTTTGGCGTGGTTGGCAATCAATTATGAGAACCATGGCGGCGCCCCGTGGGGACGGGCATCTATTTATCAACGGAACGGAAGTGACCGAACCTGTGATTCCCGAAGAATTGACAGTATTCAAGCCTTATGTGTTCCTCAACTGTACAGGATTGAAACGGATGCTGCTCGAGCCTACTACTCCGCCTACGGTAGAGACAAATGCATTTTCCGGCACACAGTGTTTTTTCATTGTCTGGGATGAATGCCTTGGGACCTATAAGTCTGCCTGGAGTTCCCTGGCAGCGCGGATTCTATCGGAAAGTGTTCAGTTCGAAGAAGAAATGGTAGACCTTGGCCTGAGCGTGCAATGGGGATCCTGTAATTTAGGGGCTCAGTCTGATACCGGTACAGGCTTTTATTATGCCTGGGGGGAGACCGTGCCGAAAAATAATTACAATTGGTCCGGGTACATTTGGTGCGGAGGATCGTCAGGGACATTAACCAAATATTGTGAACAGGCTGAAAATGGTAAAGACGGCTTTGTTGACGATAAAACGCTTCTGGAACTGAATGATGATGCCGCCGCCGTTACTCTTGGGGATAAATGGAGGATTCCTACCTATACAGAGTGGGAAGAACTGAAAAATAACTGTACCTGGACTTCGGAGACAGTGAACGGCGTTGCAGGTGTAAAGATTACCAGTAATAAATCCGGATACACCAATCGGTCGATATTCCTTCCTGCCGCCGGAATGCAGAATGGCCCTGACCTTCAAAGCTCCGGGAATGGGATGTACTGGTCTTCTATGCTTTCCAGTCAAAATTCTATCAATGCGACCGGCATAAGTTTCAGTCCCGGTACATATACGCGTAATGACAATTATCGTTACTTGGGTTATTCCATCCGTCCCGTATATGGAGATCTGGTTCGGGTAAGTGGAGTGTCGCTGGACTATGTCAAACTCAAGGTGGGCGATGAAGCACAGCTTGTAGCTACTGTCGTACCGGTCAATGCATCTGAACAAAGTCTATTGTGGAGCACGTCGGATGCTACGGTGGCTACAGTGACGGAGACCGGTTATGTGAAGGTTATCCGTTATGGCCGGGCCGAGATTACAGCAAAGACCGTGGACGGCGGTTATGTAGCAAAACTGATCGTTGAGAACATCTATTCGGTAGATACACCGGAGAAAGTTGATTTGGGCCTATCCGTCAAATGGGCGTCATTCAACCTTGGTGCCTCATCACCGGAAGGCTATGGCGATTACTTTGCCTGGGGAGAGGTGTCTTCGAAAAATGAATACACCTGGATAAATTATCTGTTCCGTATCAGTGGGGATTCGAGTAACACAGTGAAATTTTCTAAGTACAACACTCATAGCTCACACGGTCAGATTGACAACAAAACTGTTCTTGACCTGGAGGACGACGCTGCGGCCGTAGCGCTGGGCGGCAGTTGGCGTATGGCTACCTATAATGAGTGGCACGAACTGCGCAACAATTGCACCTGGACATGGACAACCCAAAACGGTGTAAACGGCAGATTGGTTACCGGTCCCAACGGTAACAGTATATTCCTTCCTGCTGCCGGCCGCCGGTACGACACTAATCTGGACAATGTGGGTTCCTACGGCTACTATTGGTCCTCGTCCCTCATTTCGGGCAACGCGTACAGCGCGGACGGCGTGTACTTCGGTTCAGCCGTTGTGCAAGATTTCATCTACACATACTACCGCTACTACGGTTTCTCAGTTCGTCCCGTTTCAGAATAATCGATAATATCGGCACCGCAGCCGGAATATGCGGTCTCCGGCAACTACAGATGGGGCGCTGCGCCGAGCTCGAAGGAGCGGCTCGCTCCGCGCCCCACTGTTGCTCAGACCTGGATGCAAAAGGGCACCATTTTTGCCCAAAATACCCCCAATTTGCATAAAACCAAGTACCATAGGTACCTTGTTCTTGTCAAAATAGGGACTTTTTGACGAAAACCACGTACCTTTTCGG
>Ga0310786_10003375_pt1 | contig 23259 bp, 19 predicted proteins | sample AusTroGonzalo_MG_FD_203881 | JGI IMG/M metagenome (GOLD analysis project Ga0310786, IMG submission 203881) | Bovine rumen microbial communities from tropical cattle in Woodstock, Queensland, Australia - Gonzalo_03 (v2) (version 2) | ecosystem: Host-associated > Mammals > Digestive system >...
AGAGACCTATGCTTACAGTTCATCCAAGTGGAACAAGGAGCATGTCATTCCGAAGAGTTGGTGGGGTGGTACGGTCAACAAAGCTTATTCCGACCTCTTCAGCGTGTTGCCATCCGAATCAGGGGCGAACACCCAGAAGAGCAACTATCCGATCGGAACGGTGAATCGTGCGAAGTTCGATAACGGACGCATCAAAGTAGGTAGCCCCGTATCCGGGCAAGGCGGAAGTTATACCACCGTGTTTGAACCAGCAGATGAATTCAAGGGCGATTTCGCACGCATCTATTTCTATGTGGCGACCTGCTATTCCGATATTGCCTGGGGTAGCAACAGCAACGTGAAGAGCGAGTTGGTTCAGGAGGATTGGCCCACACTCAAACCTTGGCTCTATGCGCTCCTTCTGAAATGGCATAACCAAGACCCAGTCTCTGACAAAGAGAAGCAAATCAATAATGATGCGGAACAGGTGCAAGGCAACCGGAACCCGTTTATCGACTATCCTGCTTTGGCAGATTACATCTGGGGTAACTATTCTTCTACCGCATTCTCTCTTGCTGAGGCAAAGCTATACGAACATGTGGCATCTGGACAGATTGATCCTTCCGAGCCGACCGATACAACGGAAATCGTCAATCCTGTTGATACCACAGGAGTGCTGATTGTCGGCGAGACACTGCTTGCAGATACTTTCGACAGTGCCTCAGAAGGCAATGACGAAGAGACAGGCGGGTCGTCCACGCAATGGAGCGGCGACGAATGGTTCCCTACTGTTTCGAATGTCTTCCAGGCAGGAGGAACGTTGCGTTTAGGTTCCTCAAAGAATACAGGAAGTATTACATCTGTCAACCTCAACTATGCAGGCGGACCAATGACAGTAGAGCTGACCGTGAAAGGATGGACAAGTGTAGAAGGAACATTATTGGTGCGTATGGGCGATGAGACACAGACAGTGAACTATGCTGCAACCATCAACGATGCGTACGAAAGGGTACAACTTGTTTTCAACAACGTCCCAAAGAATCCTGCAATCACCATCTCCACGTCTGCTAAACGCTGCTATCTTGGCGAAGTAACCGTGAAAGCAGCATCCTATCAACAACCTGCAGTTTCTCAAGATGTGAATGGCGATGGAATCATCGATACCCAGGATGTGCTCGCTGTGTATCAATATATACAGAACGGTTCACTTCCAATTGAGGGAACAGGCTCCTGTGACGTAAATGGCGACGGTATCGTCGATACCCAGGATGTCTTGGCCATCTACGAGGCAATCCGCATCCAGTAATAGTACTTGTGTATGACCTGAGTCTGCGATTTGCTGACTCTGCTTATCTTTATTTTCGGCATCCATATGCTTACTCAGCGCATGAACGCCTTTATCTGTCCTTTCTGTGAAGGGTGAGCGGGTAAAGTCCATAATGGCTTGTTGACGTCTTCCTTTGTGTCTATTCCAATTTTTCTAGGTTTGTGCAGAATGTCGTGTAAATGCAATACTTTATTATTCTGCTCACTAGTGTAATCCTGTGTTTCGTTCGTTTATTAACAAAAGCATCTCACCCATTGTACTCTGGTTGAGACTGCGTTTCTAATGTTGTGTCTATATGCTTAGTAAGCACAACATTTGCTAAACAAACAGCATATTCCAATCCTGAATCCTGAGGTTTCCATGCCAAAGTATAACTTACTTTAGCACTTGTTACTTCATAGCCTTTGTCCGTCCATGCTTTTAGCTTCTCTTTCCCAGCGACTGACAACGCAGCAATGTTGATGCTTTGCTCATTCTGTAGGTAACCGTCTTTGTATTGCAATCTGTCACCACTCCTAAGTCGAAGTACTATATCCTTCCGCCCCTTGAAAAAGTCGAGCCATACATCTCGCATGTTAAGCGGTATTGATATGGAGGAATACTCTGTGGGAGGGTTGGGTATGAGATAGAGGTTTTGCTTAGCACGAGTAAGTCCCACGTAATAGGCGTGTATGTCGTCGACATCTCTTCCATCAGGTATGGTAGACAGCAGATAGACGGTATCAAATTCGCGTCCTTTAGCCTTATGAATGGTGCTCACAAAAACTGATTTGTCATCAGCTGCGATGAAGTCTTCTATATTTGACTCGAAGATATATTCAAGCAGGTCGCTGCAATAATAGAATTTATGGGTAGCTTCAAAATCAGAGAAGAAACGTTGAAGAACGCTATAACAAGTGCTTGAAGCATATGTTTCAAGGGTATGCCGTTTTGCTTCTTGCCACTTCTCCTTCGACACTAGCACATCATTATTTTTTCCCAATTGTTTCAGGAAAAAACGTACCTCTGCAAGATTTCCAAAACGGAAGCCACCCATGGATTGTGCTACAGTAGCATAAAGGCCTCGCTGCTCCAATTCATAGGCCACTTGCATTGTTTCTTCATTGGTGCGGGTGAGAATTGCCGTTGTTCCTTTAACACTTATTACTGAATCGAAAAGGGACTTCAAAGACTTTACCTTACCTTCCTCGCCTGTAGCCGATTGAATGGTAGCATGCTTCATGCGGCTAGGAATGCGCTGTACAAAACGGTTGGCGCAATCAACCACCGCTTTCGCAGAACGATAGTTATCCGTCATCTCATATAACTTGGCTCCATTCTGCTTGACGAGCGACTGCATATAACGTGAGTCTGAACCACGAAACGCATATATATTTTGATCATCATCACCCACTGCTATGACTCGCATTTCTTCGTTTTGTCGCATCAGTGCCTGTACCAACCGAAAATCATCCTGTCCCATATCCTGTGCCTCATCAATGACAAGTACGCTCTTGGCTATTTTAGAAGGTTCAACCTCCCCTTTTTCTATCATCTCTGCCGCTTGGCGAACAACATCTTTCACGTCATCCAAGTTACCTTGCTTGCCAATAAGGTCAAAACTGTAGGAATGGAATGTCTTGATATCCACAAAATGTGCTGCATTACCAACCAAATCAATGAGCCGTTTTTTGAATTCGGTAGCAGCTGCACGTGAGAAGGTCAACATCAGCAATTGTTCGTGTTTCACGTCTTCAAGAAGAAGCAGTGAAGCCAGCTTGTGTACCAACACTCTTGTTTTACCACTTCCAGGACCAGCAGCTACAACAATATATTTCGATTGCTTGTCATCGATAATCTCACATTGACGATTAGACAGTTCTCCAAAGAGTTGATTGTATTTTGCAGGAGTAATATTTTGGTCAATCTGTACTCGTCGTTCTTCTTTGAAATATTGATTGATGAACTTGCGAAAGTCCATTGTGAAATAATCGTTGACGAAGCGCTGTGCTGCATTGTAATCACGAACCATTAAGTTCGCATATTCACCCACAATATGAATCTGACGTATACGCTGTTTGTAGAATTCATCTAGCAGACGATATTGTTCTTTGCCATATCTTGTGCGACGGTCAACAATTCGGCCTATCTGCATGGTGTTATAGATAACGATGAAGCCACCTTCAATCTTCATCAATTCTGTTTTTGTAAGATATAGTAGTGCTTCCTCAATATCCTCTATAGTAGGCTTTTCAAAGTTAGCAAACATTGTTCCCTGCCGACTCGTAATAAATTGTTGAAGCAGTTCAATGATTGAGAAATTCACAAGTGTCGCTTCTTTGCTAGTATCGCGTTGAGCGCTAAGTGTTTCAACAATATAGCGACTGATATCCATACGGCGTTCAAAACGGGCTTTTACGACTTCTTGTGAAGCCTGTAAACGTACGCTCACGCTGTCACTGAAGCTATGCTCCTGTTTATGTATATAGCCTTTTAGCGACATGAAATGAAGTAATGTCCTTAGGCGTTTTGTGCTAGAATAGGTAAGTCCTGCTTTGTGAGCCTCTTCGTTCAGTTCTTTATAATTAATCTTTTGTGCTTCCTCTCTAAATCTCAGTAAAAGGAATTGTTCTAATTTCAGTATAGTGTCAAGACTGCGTAAGGAAGTGCTCCTTGATATCCAGGCTTGCATATCGCGAGTGTCTGCTAGCAAACCATCCTGCCGCATCAGATTGATGTTCCTGATAACTGTAGCCTTACTCATACCAAGGATATCTGCCAAATAATCCACACGACTCTCCGCTTCTGCTCCTCTTCCTTCGGCAGTAGCACGTGCACTAATCAGCGATTTAATGATACGGGCTGCTTCCTCACGCGACTGGTCATCGAAGAGAGATGAAACAGTCAGTTTTCGACGTGCCTCATCCATATTCCTCACAGAAATTCCTGTTGCAAAGAGGTGGGGGGAATTACTTCCACGATGTACATATCCGGCATCTTCCAATGCGGCTATTGCTCCTTTCACGCGTGTTTCCACATCGTCAATTTCTTCTCCCCATCCTGCCTGACGTGCAATGTCTAATGGTGAACAACTCACCTTTTCTCGCTTAGCTGTAAGATCCTTGATGGCTTTCCAGACTTGCTGGATTTCGCTAATACTCAGTTTAGTTTGGTTAAGGAGAATGAAGTGCTTGTCAAGGTCACTATCTGCATACAGTACGAAGCACTCTGCTTGCATGTTTGGATCCCGACCAGCACGACCTGCCTCCTGAACATAGTTCTCCAAAGAGTCGCTAATGTTATAGTGTACCACTAGACCGACGTCCTTCTTGTCAACGCCCATGCCGAAGGCGGATGTTGCTACAATTACTTGTGCTTCACCATTCATAAACGCGTTTTGGTTCTTTACCTTATCGGCAGCCTCCATTTTCCCGTTAAATGGCAAAGCCCTAATACCATCCCTTACCAAATGATCAGCTAATTCGCGAGTATTGCGAGTGCGGGAAACATAAACAATCGTTGGGCAAGTACGACCAAGAATTAGTGAACGTAACAAATTATATTTCTCATCGGCAGTATCTGCATGGAGTACAGAATAACGCAAATTTTTTCGCTCAGCATTAGCAGCAAAAACCTTTAGTTCCAAGCCTAGCTTTGCTCTGAAATAATCACAAATATCAGTTATGACTTTTTGTTTTGCCGTTGCTGTAAAACAGGAAATAGCAATAGATTGGGTTATTTGTTTCTTTTTTTGCAATTGCCAAATAAAATCGCCTATATATAAGTAGTCAACACGGAAGTCATGACCCCATGCCGAGAAACAGTGTGCCTCATCAATCACAAAGCGGATAACATTCCTGTTAAGAAGTAGTCGTTCTATTGTTTTATTGCGCAACATCTCAGGAGCGATGTAGAGAATGTTTGCAGTGCCTTCTGCCACTTGTTGGATTGCTGTAGCACGCTCTATTGGGTCAAGCAGCCCATTGATGGTCACCACCTCACTAATACCTCGAGCAGCTAAGTTGTCAACCTGATCCTTCATCAATGACTGAAGTGGAGAAATAACCACAGTCAACCCATGCGTATTCCGCCCAGCCATCAATGCGGGCAATTGAAAAGTGAGGCTCTTACCGCCACCCGTAGGAAAAATTGTCAATAACGACTCACCACGAATGGATGATTCAACTGCTTGTTGTTGCATAGGAATTCCGTCAAACGTTCGAAACTCATCATAGCCAAAAAACTCTTTTAGGCCACTATGCGAATCAAGCCGCTGGTGACAATAATTACATTCTCCACAAGAAGTGTTACACAACAGATTCATCACATTGACTACTTGTGGGAAATTGCGTAATACCCATGCAGGAGTGATAGAGAAGATGTCGTCTGCGCCGATAACTGCCAAACAGTATGCCAACTCAATCGGATATTGGTTGGCCATAGCATCAAAGTCGGCATGACTACATACTTTCCCTTCATATTCCTTGAGAATCAACTGTCCCCAATCTGGTCGGACTCTGAAAATCCTATCTAATAAAGACTGCTGATTCTTTGAGGCGTATTCTACGTATTTGAAGAATCCTCCAAACTCCTGGGTGCTGTGCAATAGTTGGTAGTAAATCTCCTGTCTATTGGGTGATAACTGATTCCATGCAGCCACTTCATCATATAGCAAGTCTCGGGCTTTCATAGAGTCATTCACAGGATTGTTCAATTCATCAACTTGCAACTTGTCATCCTTCACCAAATGATGATAAGGCCGTTGGGGAAACAATAAAGGTGATAGGAAAAGTGTGTCTATTGTTGTAGGATTCCCTCGCAGTGCAGTATATTTTAGGTCATGATATATGATGTTGTGACCACATACCGAATCGCATTTTGATACAAAAGCATCAAAGTCAGCCTTGGAATGAGTGTGCAATACAGCACCATCGTCCCTTACCGCTCCATAATCCGCCACTTTCTTTGTCTGCGGGTTAACTTCCGTATCAATGAATACTATCATTTATTTTATCTCTCCTTTTTTTCTTTAATTCGAGAAGCAAAGATATGACAGCGATGACAACACCTATCAAACCAACTATCCAACCGATCAGGTCGTAATTATCCTTTGCCCATGCCCATATTCCTTCCATATCTCGTTATTGGTTTTTTCAATTTCACGCTGCAAATATACACATTATTTTAATATCTGCCAAATTTTCAGGGAAAAAGCTGATTACTCCACCACGAATGTGGTGCGGCTGAAAGGTAAGCCGCCGCTCATCTCGGTGTGCATCCATCGCTCATTGATTTCGTCGAGCGTGATGTGACGGGCACTGTGGATGGTATTTTTCCCACTTCCAAGGCGTATTTTATCTCTTTTTACCGGCTCTTCCACATTAAAGTTACTCAGCTGAGAAAATTCCGCATACTGTGTGTGATTTTGCAGTCCTTAGGGGTAACGAAATCGGGTTCGGAGGACGGAAGTCGGCATCCGAAACCGAGCTCAAAATCGGAAAGTTACTATGATGGAACAACGATTGAACTTTAAACACGATCGGGGTTGAAAAAGAAAGGCTGACGATTTCTTCGTCAGCCCTCTTTATAGAATATGTGAATGCCGTTTCCGTTTATTTTGCCTTCTGAATGACTGCCAGACATTCACGACATTTGTCGGTAATATACTGCCAATCCTCGGCTTCCACCTTGTCTTTTGGGAAGAGCTTGCTGCCCATGCCTACACAATAGACGCCTGCCTTGAACCACGCTGTGAGGTTTTCTTCTGTTGGAGCAACTCCGCCTGTCACCATTATCTTTGACCAAGGCATCGGGGCTTTCATGCCCTTCACGAATGCTGGACCATATACGTCGCCTGGGAATACCTTGCAGAGGTCGCAACCTAGTTCTTGTGCCTTGCCCACTTCGCTTACGCTACCACAACCTGGGCAGTAGGGGATGAGACGGCGATTGCAGACGGGTGCGATGTCGGGGTTGAACAGCGGACCTACGATGAAGCAGGCTCCGAGTTGGATATAAAGGGCTGCCGTCGGGGCATCGACCACACTGCCAACTCCCATTGCCAGTTCGGGACATTCCTTGGCTGCATATTTCACGCATTCTGCAAATACTTCATGGGCAAAGTCGCCGCGATTGGTAAACTCAAAGGCGCGTACACCTCCGTCGTAACATGCCTTGATGACTTTCTTTGCTACTTCTGCATCTTTGTGGTAGAACACAGGCACCATGCCCGTCTCTCCTATCTTGGCCATAACGGCCAGTTTATCGAATTTTGCCATATATCTTCTCTAACTTCTCTAACTTCTTAACTCCTTAACTCCTTTAACTTCTCTAACTTCTCTAACTCCTTTAACTCCTCTAAATCTTATCCAACACAATCTTGATGAGGTCTCCGATTTGGTTTTTGTAGCCGGTATTGGCTTCGTGGGCAATGCGGTTGGCAATGACCATACAAACGGTGAGGGCACGATGTCCGAGGTGCTTGCTGAGTCCGGCCAGCGCTGCGCTTTCCATCTCGAAATTGGTAATCCTGTAGCCGTTCCATTCGAAGCTGCATATCTTCTCGTTGCGCTGTGGGTCGGAGAGTGGAATGCGTATTTCGCGCCCCTGGGGACCGTAGAATCCGCCACATGAGATGGTGACACCACGAATCATTCCAACTCCTTCTGTGAAGATTTGGTTGAGCAGCGATGCATCGTTGTCAACTACATAGGGAGAGGGCAGATGGTGGTAATCCCATCCGAGATGCTCGGTGAAGGCTTTCTCGAATTCGAGGTCACAGATTTCGTCACGACCTGCGTAGTAGTTGAGTAGCCCCTCGAAACCGATGGACTTTTCGCTGCATACGAAGGTGCCTACGGGCGTGTTTTCCTGCAAGCCTCCACAGGTACCGATACGCACAAGATCCATCTGTGTCAGTTTCTCTTTCAGGGTACGGGTCTTGAAGTCGATGTTTTTCAGCGCATCGAGTTCTGTTGCCACGATGTCGATGTTGTCGCACCCAATGCCGTGTGAGAGGGCTGTGATACATTTCCCCTTATACGTACCTGTGATGGTGTGGAACTCACGACTTTGCACGTCGCATTCTTTGGTGTCGAAGAATGAGGCGATGGTATCCACTCTGGCTGGGTCGCCACACATCACCACCTTGTCTGCCAATTGGTCGGGACGGATGTGGAGATGGAACGCGCTGTTGTCGTCGTTGATAATCAGTTCGGATGGTGCAAAATATAGCCCCTCTCCGTCTCCCCCGAGGGGGAGTGACTGTTTGCTGCGATTATTGTTCATTACGTTCTGCTAATATTGTTTCTTTTATTATATTAATAACTCTTTCTGTATCATGCAAGATCTCTTCGTTTTTGAATCTTACGATAATGTAGCCTAATTTTTCAAGTCTATCGTCTCGCAGTATATCTTTAACGATTTGATTTCCACGAAAATGATATCCGCCATCTACTTCAATAATGATTTTCTTCTCTATGCAAATGAAATCTGCAATGTAATCGCATACAATGTGTTGGCGTTGAAACTTTACCCCGAATGCACGTCCTTTCAATAAATGCCATAATATGGTCTCGGCAAGGGTAGGAAATGTCCTGTTCTTTTTCGCGAAATCCTTTAGAATATTATATCTGTCAGGACTAGCTGTATGATATCCGTAATCCTCTTTCTTGTCCATATTTCTCATCGTCACCCTCCCCCTAGGGGGAGGGCTGGGGTGAGGGGCTGCTATCCATTTAATTTTTCATCCATTGCTTTGGCTGCACGGCGTCCGTCGCCCATAGCGAGGATGACGGTTGCGCCACCACGTACGATGTCACCGCCGGCAAAGATGGTTGGGATGCTTGACTGCATGTCGTCGTTGACTGCAATCGTATTCTTGCGTCCCAGTTCCAGACCTTCAATTGACTTTGGTACCAATGGATTGGGTGATACACCTACAGCTACGATGGCCATATCGATGTCGAGTGTCTCGATAGCACCTTCGATGGGCACTGGGCTGCGACGACCGGATGCGTCGGGTTCACCGAGTTCCATCTTTTGCAGGCGTACCTGACATACGTGGCCTTTCTCGTCAGCAATATATTCGATTGGGTTGTGCAGGGTGAGGAATTCGATACCTTCTTCTTTGGCATGCTTCACCTCCTCGAGTCGTGCAGGCATTTCTGCCTCACTACGACGGTAGGCAATGAATACACGCTCTGCTCCGAGGCGCTTGGCTGTACGACATGAGTCCATTGCGGTGTTTCCACCACCGACTACCATCACGCTCTTAGCCTTGCAGATTGGGGTGTCGCTCTCTGGATTTGATGCGTCCATGAGGTTCACACGAGTCAGGTATTCGTTCGATGACATGATGCCTGTGCTGTTCTCTCCAGGGATGCCCATGAAGTTTGGCAGACCTGCACCCGATGCGACGAAGATTCCCTTGAAGCCTTGTTCCTCCAGTTCGTTGACGGTAATGGTCTTACCAATGATGCAGTCCTTGACGAACTTCACGCCAATCTTCTCCAAGTTGTTGATTTCCACGTCGACGATAGCATTTGGCAAACGGAACTCTGGAATACCATACTTGAGCACACCGCCGATTTCGTGGAGGGCTTCGAATACGGTCACATCATAGCCGTTCTTGGCCATATCGCCTGCGAAACTCAATCCTGCAGGACCTGAACCAACGACTGCTATCTTGATGCCGTTGGCTGGCTTGCACTGTGGAAGTGCCATCTTGCCCGATTCGCGCTCATAGTCGGCAGCAAAGCGCTCCAGGTAACCAATGGCTACTGGCTTGTGACCCATCTTCATGTGGATACACTTGCTTTCGCATTGCTTCTCTTGTGGGCATACACGTCCGCATACTGCTGGGAGTGAAGAGGTGTTCTTCAGCACCTTGGCTGCATCGAGGAAGTGTCCGCGTTCGATGCTCTTGATGAACGATGGAATATTGATGTTGACAGGACAGCCTTCCATACATGATGGTTTCGGGCAGTCCAGACAGCGCTTGGCTTCCGTCAGTGCCTGCTCTTCGGTCAGACCTTGATTTACTTCTTCCGTACGGGTCGTTGCACGGTAAACAGGATCGAGTTCGTTCATCACGCAACGCTCAATCAGCGTACGATCCTTAGGCTTCATTGTAGCCTGCAATTCCTTGCGCCAGTCAGCATTGCGGTCGAGGAGAGAGTCAATAGAAACCCCTTCTTCGTCTCCCCCAACGGGAGACATATTGGAATCTGTATTTGATTCCCCTCCTTGGGAGGGGTTAGGGGAGGTTTCTGTGATACTCTTTTCCAATTTCTTCATCTCTTCCAACTCTTCTGCCTTGAAGGCTCCCATACGCTTGAACATCTCATCGAAGTCTACCTCGTGTCCGTCGAACTCTGGACCGTCTACACAGACAAACTTCGTCTTGCCGCCTACGGTGATACGACATGCACCACACATACCTGTACCATCGACCATAATCGTGTTCAACGAAACATCAGTTGGTACATTATATTTCTTTGTCAGCAGACAGCAGAACTTCATCATGATGGCAGGACCGATGGCAAAACACTTATCCACCTTTTCACGCTGGATAACCTGCTCGATACCAACTGTCACTACGCCCTTCTGTCCGTAGCTTCCATCGTCGGTCATGATGATAACCTCATCGCTGTGCTTGCGCACTTCGTCTTCGAGGATGATGAGTTCCTTGGTACGACCAGCCAGCACGCTGATTACCTTGTTGCCTGCGGCCTTCAGTGCCTTGATGATAGGGAGCATCGGGGCGACACCCACACCACCTCCGGCACATACTACGGTACCGAATTTCTCGATATGAGTAGCCTGACCCAATGGACCTACCACGTCAGTGATGTAGTCGCCTGCGTTCAACGAGCAGAGCTTCGTAGAACTGTAACCTACGGTCTGTACCACCAGTGTGATGGTACCTTTCTCAACGTCGCTGTCGGCTATGGTCAATGGAATACGTTCACCCTTCTCGCCAGTGCGGACAATTACGAAATGACCTGCACGGCGTGCTTTTGCGATAAGCGGTGCTTCAACTTCGAGCTTAAACACCTTTTCACTAAATTGCTGTTTGCTAACAATCTTGTTCATTTGTCGAATTCTTTTATATGTTGTGAGTTTTTATCAGAGAAACAAAACTGCGTTCAGCAGTTTCGCAGCATTCACGCTGCAAAGTTACACATTATTTATATAATGGCCAAAAAAAATGGAAAAATAGTAGTGTTTTTTATCGTTTTGTAAAATAGTCGTTCTTGATTTTGATGCAGAAGATAATGACGCTACATGTTGCGGTTATCAGATTCGTCGCGAAAAGGAAGATGCCTTCGCGACCCAGCATCAGGCCCTGAATCATAAAGCAAATTGCGCCGATGCCCATCATGAGGAATGTGGGAAGGGCAATGCCATCTGTCTGTTTCGTACGTATGGTTTGAATCGCTTGAGGAAGATAGCCCAGAATCATGCAGATACTGGCTATCCAACCGCAGATGTTGAATATTAACTGATGTTCCATTGTCTTCTTATTTGAGGAGTAACACTACTGCCTGAGCAGTTCGGATTTCTGTGTGCAAAGTTACACAATAATTATAAAATGGCCAAATAAAACTCGGAAAATACAGACTGCCGACAGAAAAGGTTCATATAGAGGCATGTAGTTTGAAATAAAAAATGTACTTTTGTCGGCGAAAACAATATAATCACTATATCTTCAATGGACTTTACCTATTCCATATCCGACCGTTTCCTTTCCATCCACGAGAGCCATCAGGTTCGCTCCGTGGAAGGAATGAAAGAAACATTAGCACGTATCCGCCGTGAGAATGCAGATAAGGACTATGCCATTCTGCACCGTACCGACAGCAATATCATCCATGAATGGCAGGCACACAACCTCTTCTACGACCTCCACGTCCTGCGACTCCATACCCGTACCGTTGATTTGGAATACCCCCAACGTTGGTGGTTCCGCTTCGCCTACTGGGTGGCATCATGGTTTGTGGCTAATAAATGAAATAAGGATGTTTTTTGAATCTGACGTGTAGTGAAAAATTCTGAATATCATAGCGAATTAATGGAAAAAATGTTAATCTCGATACTTTCGTATTGCTGATTTGATATTTATTCGTAACTTTGCGGTCTAAAGATATATTCATGCGTATGAAGAAAGAAGAGATAAAGCAGGAGATTCGCCGGATGTGCCGCGAGAAGAATGCGGTGATTCTGGCACACTACTACACGGAAGGTGAGGTGCAGGACATCGCGGACTTTGTGGGTGACTCACTTGCACTTGCTCAGTCGGCTGCGAAGACTGATGCGGACATGATTGTGATGTGTGGCGTGCACTTTATGGGCGAGACTTGCAAGATTCTGTGCCCGGACAAGAAGGTCATCATCCCTGATATGAACGCTGGCTGTTCGTTGGCTGATAGCTGCAAGGCAGAAGACCTGAAGGCATTCATCGACGAACATCCTGGCTACAAGGTGGTAAGCTATGTCAACACAACAGCTGCGGTAAAGGCGCTGAGCGATGTAGTGGTGACGAGTTCAAATGCCCGCAAAGTAGTGGATAGCTACCCTAAGGATGAGAAGTTGATATTCGGTCCTGACAAGAATCTCGGAGCTTATATCAATAGTATCACAGGGCGTGATATGTTGTTGTGGAATGGTGGCTGTCATGTGCACGGACGTTTCTCATTGGAGGCTATTCTGGCGCTGAAGAAAGAGCATCCTGAGGCAAAGGTGCTGGTTCATCCAGAATGCCCTGCTGCCATTCAGGCTGTGGCTGACGAGATTGGCTCGACTGCAGGATTGCTGAATTATGCTATCCAGAGTGAGGCGCAGGAGTTTATCGTAGCAACAGAAAGCGGCATCCTGCACAAGATGCAGCAGGCATGTCCCGATAAGCAGTTCTATCCTGCTCCGCCCGAGGTGACGGAAGGGGTAGGGTGTAGCTGCAATGAGTGTAGCTACATGCGTCTGAACACCTTGGAGAAACTCTATAAGGCGTTGAAGGATGAGAAGCCGGAAATACAGGTGGATGCCGAGTTGGCTGCGAAGGCGGTATTACCCATCAACAAGATGTTGGAACTGTCGAAATAGTAACCTATGAAGTCAGTTGCAGCATTAGTGTCAGGAGGTGTTGACTCGGCTGTCAGCGTTTATATGCTGAAGGAGCAGGGATACGACCCACATTTGTTCTACATCAAGATTGGTCCCGATCGCGATACGGAATGGAACTGCACGTCGGAGGAAGATGTGGAGATCTGTCGTTGGTTGGCCAAGCGCTTTGGATGCGAGTTCGACATCATCGACTTACACAAGCAGTATTGGGAACAGGTGGTGGGTTACACGATGGAGAAAGCGCGTGTGGGACTTACGCCTAATCCTGACGTGATGTGCAACAAACTCATCAAGTTCGGCTGTTTCGAGCAGGAGGCTGGAAAGGACTTCGATTTCACGGCGACAGGTCATTATGCCCAAACCGCTGTGGTCGATGGAAAAACATGGTTGGCTACAAGTCCTGACCCTGTGAAGGACCAAACCGATTTCCTTTGCCAGATCGACTCGCTACAAGTGTCGAAACTAATGTTTCCCATTGGGCACATGTGGAAGCACGAGGTGCGGGCCATTGCTGAGAGGGAGCTGTTACTCAATGCTCAGCGAAAGGACAGCCAAGGCATTTGTTTTCTTGGTGATATAGACTTCCGCGACTACATCAAGGCCCATCTGGGAGAGAATCCTGGCGATGTGCGCGAACTGGAGACTGGGCATAAAATAGGCGAGCATCGAGGTTTGTGGTTCTATACGATCGGGCAGCGAAAGGGATTGGGATTTGGTGGCGGACCTTGGTTCGTTGTCAAGAAAAACGTAAAACGTAACATTCTCTTTGTCTCGCACGGTTATGATCCGGAGAAAGTGTACAAGGACCACATCCGCATGGATGACTTTCATTTCATTACGGAGAATCCGTGGGAGGGAACCCTTGCTACAGATGTTCCCATCACGTTCAAGATACGACATACACCCGAATATCTCAAGGGAACCATCCGTCAGGAAGACGACGGCTCGTGGTTCATTCAGGCAGATGAGAAAATACACGGTGTTGCACCGGGGCAGTTCTGTGTGGTGTACGACAAGGATCATCATCTGTGCTACGGAAGTGGAGAGATTGCATAATGGTAGCCCCTCTCCCCATCCCTCTCCCGAGGGCGAGGGTGACTGATGATAAATTAAAATAAAGAAAAAATTATACCCTTCAATAATATAAACATTCAGGATTTCTCTCCCCCTCGGGGGAGATGTCTGAAGGACAGAGAGGGGCTGATTATGGCTGTAATCGACATACACGACGTTGTGGCTCGCAACCCGATTTACAGGATGGCTGAGCCTGTGAACTTCCAACTTTTGGCGGGAGAACAACTGGCTATTGTAGGCGACAATGGGGCAGGGAAGAGTATGTTGGTTGACATCATCACAGGTGCTCATCCTATTTTGAATGACGGGCGTGGCAGCTATATCCATTATGATTTCTCACCTCGCAAGTCATCGTTGGCGTACGAGAACATCAAGTACATCACTTTTCAAGATGCTTACGACGGAACAGAAGGCTACTATTATTACCAAATCAGATATAACCACACAGAGTTCGACGACAGTCAGCAACTGTTTCTCCTTTCAAGTGGAGAGTTGCGCAAGTATCAGTTGAAGAAAGCTTTGGAGAGCAATCCACGTGTACTCATTCTCGACAATCCATTCATCGGATTGGATGTTGACGCGCGTAGCTATTTGGCTGAAACGCTGAAAGAACTGACGAGCACGACAGATTTGCAGCTTATCATCGTCCTCTCGAAAACTGACGATATGCCTGATGTCGTGACCCACGTGGTAGAAGTGAAAGACCGCCGAGTGGGACTAAAGCTCTCGAAAGAAGCATGGACACATCCGTCCGTTCCCCCAGTGGTTTTGAAAGAAGATAAGATACAATCCATCCTCCATCTGCCATACGAAGACGAAGCAACAGCCAGTATCGAGCCAGGTACGCAGAAGGTTGTGGATTTCCGCAAAGTGACCATTCAGTATGGAGAGCGTGTCATCCTCGATGCCCTCGACTGGACCGTGATGAATGGTGAACGCTGGGCACTTACAGGTCCCAATGGTTCGGGCAAGAGCACGTTGCTCAGCCTTGTCTGTGCAGATAATCCACAAGCCTACGCCAACGATATCGTTCTCTTTGGCAGACAACGAGGAACAGGCGAATCTATATGGGACATCAAACATCACATCGGCTATGTGTCGCCCGAGATGCACCGTGCTTTCCTACGCGACTATCCAGCCATCGATGTGGTGGCAAGCGGATTACATGATGCGGTAGGATTGTACAAACGTCCTCGTCCCGAGCAGACAGGCATCTGCGAGTTCTGGATGGACATCTTCGGTGTGGGCCAATATCGCGATGTGTCGATGCTGAAACTCTCAAGCGGCGAACAGCGTCTGGTGCTTTTGGCACGTGCTTTCGTGAAAGACCCCTCGCTGCTCATTCTCGACGAACCCCTACATGGGCTCGACTTAATGAACCGCCGATTGGTGAAGGATGTCATCGAAACATTCTGTCAACGTCGCAACAAGACTCTTGTGATGGTAACACATTATCAAGAGGAATTCCCCAAATGCATACAACAAACTAAAAAACTCATAAAAAACCCATGAAAAGAATAGTATTATCTATTACAACCATGCTGCTGACAATAGCAGCTTTTGCGCAGAATCAGTTATTGCCCAACTTGGTGTATAGCCAGGAACCGGCTGTAGTAAAGGGACAAATCATCGGCATTCCGGCTTCGATGGAGACGGTCACCATTGTCATGACGCCGTCGTGGACAACGGACGAAATCAGCCAGAATGTTGCTCTCGACAAGAACGGACGGTTCGAGGCGAAATTCGACGCTTGTGTCACCTCGATGGCAATGATTCGCCTCGTGGCAAGGAACGAAAAGCGGTTCTACATCACGCCAGGACAGGAGGTGAAAGTCACTGTAGACATGTCGAATGACAATGTGACTTGTGAGGGCCCTTTGGCTAACCTCAACAACTCGTTGGCTAACTTTTATAACGACTACAGAGAGCAGAATCTGAATGCCGAAATCAACGGACAAGGTCTTACGAAACTGCGGGGCTTCACAGTGACTCAGTATCGTGACAAGCTGATGGAACTCTACAACAAAGCTGTGAAGAAAATGGAGGATAACCCAGACCTTTCGCCCGAGTTCCGTGAGTACATGAAGCCGCATTATCAGTTCCTTACCATCGCCCTGATGACTGGCTATGAGCGTATCTTGAAGTATGCGAACAGTGGGCAGGGAGAGTACAAAAAGCCCGATGACTACTACGCTCCGATCCGTGATTTTAACTTCAGTACCCAGAACGGATATCTTTATCAAAGCGGCGGAACTTTGGAGGGAATTGCAGCTCAGATGGGTCGCGAAACCGGTATGACTTATCCCATTCCTGCGCAGGCTCGTCAGGTGATTTCGGCTACGAAATATATGAATGCGCTCGAGACACTTAAGCCCCTGACCGAAGACCAATTGCGTGGCGTAAAGGCACAGTGTCCAGCCTTCGAGAAGGTGCTTCTGGCACAGAACGAGGCTACGAAAGCTCGCATCGAAGCCAATGAAAAGAACAACCTTTTCAACATCAAAACCATCCCCGAATCGCTGACAGGAACCGACATCTTCAAGGCGATTGTGAAGGACTATAAAGGGAAGAAAGTGCTCGTCGATTTCTGGGCAACATGGTGTGGACCATGCCGACAAGCCATGCAGACCATCCTGCCCGTCAAGGAAGAACTTTGGGGTAAGGTTGCATTCGTATATGTCACGGGAGAGACCTCGCCTAAGGCACTATGGAACAAGATGGCTCCCGACATTCATGGTGACCACTATTACGTGACTGCAGCGCAATGGGAAACATTGTTGAAGCAGTTTGGCGTACAGGGCATCCCTGCTTACGTAGTTGTAGGTGCTGATAATGAAGTGGTGACAAAGCATATCGGCTATCCAGGTAATGAAGTGATATTAAACGTACTGAAATAACAGCCCCTCTCCCCATCCCTCCCCACGAGTGGGAGGGTGACTGACGGGGTACAGAATAAGGTTAATATGATGAGAAAAATCCTATTTATTCTGGCATTACTTGCAGGAGTAACTGCCATTGGAAAGGGTAGGCTGGAGCACCTGCCCGACATTAAGTATGGCTCCGCTCCTGCCCGCATCAAAGGCGTCATCAAAGACTATACGACGCAGCACAAAGAGGTGATGCTATGCACCTACATTGCCTTCGGATCGTCGGAGGCAACGACCGCCAATTCCGTCATCTCGACCATGTATCCAAAGGAGCCGTCCGACGGCACTTTCGAGTTGGAAATCCCCATCAAATATACAGACCGTGTGTCGCTGAAGTTCCGTGATAATACGTATATCATCCTGCTCGAACCTGGTCAGGAAGTGGAGATGAAAATCGAGATGAAACTCCTCGAAAACCCCAACCCAAAGAAGCCTGCAGTGGTCTTCAATGGGTACCTCGCTGACTTTAATAATGACCTCTATCAATACGGGGCAGAGTATGAGAGCATCAAGATTCTTGAACCCATACAAACCCGCGAAGGTCTGGACAAACTGCGTGGGCTTTCCGTATCGGAATACCGCGACTTTGTGCTCCGACTTTACGAGGATTCCAAGAAGAAACTCATGGCCGACAAGCGTCTGTGTGGCGCTTTCAAGGAGTATGTCGATGCTACCTATCAGTACCAGACCATCATCAAGACTTTGCTCTATAACACCACGCTTAACGTGGCCAATGAGACGGAGAAAACATACGAACGTCCCGCCGATTATTATGACTATTTGCAAACCATGCAGCCCTTCGAACCCGTGGGATTTTTCTACACACAAAGTACGTTGGCCGCGATGCAAACTACCAACATTGTCAAGAACTTCTCCGAGCAGAAGGACCTCCGTATGCATCCGTCGACCAAGCAGCTACAGACAGCCAACAAGTACCTGAATTCCATTGCCGAGTTCAACGAACTTTCCGCAGCCGACATCGCAACAATTAAGGCCGAATGTCCGGGTCTTTCCGATGCAATTCTTGCCCAGAACGACGCACTCTTGAAGCGCATCGAAGAGGCGAAGAAGAGTACCGCTTACCGCGTCGTTAACATCGATGACAAGCTGGAAGGTGCGGACATCTTCAAGGCCCTCATCGCACCCTATAAAGGTAAACCTTTGCTCGTTGACTTCTGGGCAACATGGTGCGGACCGTGCAAGGCTGCCATGCAGACCATCCTGCCTGTCAAGGAGGCACTTGCCGGTAAAGTTAACTTCATCTATGTTACAGGTCCGTCCAGCCCTAAGAAGACTTGGGAGATGACGATTCCCGACATTCATGGCGACCATTATTATGTGACTGAAGCCCAATATGCGGCGCTGCTCAAGCAGTTCGAAAGCAACGGAATTCCCACCTATGTCGTAGTTGATAAGGATGGTAATGTGAAGAATAAGTATATCGGTTATCCCGGCAATGAAACGATGGAGGAACAACTTCGTTAATCTACCAATAACCGATAAACTATAACCAATAACCCTTATATGAAGATCATCTATTTCCACGGTTTTGCCTCGTCAGGCGCTACAGGCACAGCCGAAAGTTTGCGCCGTATGTTACCCGAAGTGCAGGTCATTTCGCCCGACATTCCCGTCGATCCCTCGGAGGCATTACCCTACCTTCGCAGTCTGTGTGAACAAGAACAACCCGACCTTATTATCGGCACATCCATGGGAGCCATGTACGCCCAACAGATGTTCGGTTTCCGTAAGATTCTTGTCAATCCTTCGTTCAATATGTCCACCCTTTCGAAGGTGTTCCGCACGGGCGAACACAAGTTCCTCAATGGCCGAAAGGATAGCGCAAAGACCTTCAAGATTACCAAGGAAATCATCCAGAAACAGAATATGATGGAGCGCCAGCAATTCAAGGGAATCACACCCTTCGACCGCGAGAACACTTACGGCCTTTTCGGCATCCATGACACCACGGTCAACTGCTATGACCTCTTCAAAAAGTATTATACGAACGCGCAACGTTTCGACGGCGAACACCACCTCAATGAGAAGGCACTTCGCACCGCCGTCGTACCCCTTGCTAAAACGATACTTGGGTTATAATGAATCAATAATGGCCCAATTAATCCAATAGTAAATAGTCAATTGTCTAATAGTAAATAAGTATATGATTATCATCGGAATCGCAGGTGGTACAGGTAGCGGGAAGACCACCGTTGTCAACAAAATCGTAGAGGCCCTGCCCGAAGGATCTGTGGCCGTCATCCCGCAAGATTCGTACTATAACGACCAGAGCGACCTACCGCTCGAAGTCCGTAAACAGACTAACTTCGACCACCCGAATGCCTTCGATTGGCCGCTCTTCTCTCACCAGATAGAGGAACTGAAAGCAGGGCGAGCCATCGAGCAACCTACCTACTCATATATCACCTGCACCCGCCTCAGTGAGACCGTGCATGTCGAGCCAAAGGATGTCATCATTGTCGAAGGTATCATGAGCCTCTACGATAAGACTTTGCGCGACCAAATGGACCTCAAGATCTTCGTAGATGCCGGAGCAGACGAGCGCCTCCTCCGCGTCATCGTACGCGACATGGCCGAGCGCGGACACCCGTTGGAAATGCTCATCAGCAAGTACCGAAACGTACTCAAACCCATGCACGATGAGTTCATCGAACCCACCAAGCAATATGCCGACATCATCATCCCCAACAGCGGCAACAACGAGCAAGCCATCCAGATGCTCTCTAAGTTCATCCTCGGCCAGTTGAAGGAGCAAAAGAAGATATAATACACCTAAATAAATATAATATAAACATTAGCTATGAATAGATTATTAACAATCGTATTATCACTGATGAGCAGTGTCGCAATGCTGGCTCAAGGCGAGTATACAGTGACAGGTAAGGACTATAACAATGCCAAGAAGGTATATATTAACGAGGTAGGTGAAAATGACCGTATCGACTCGGCTTTTGTGGTCAACGGTAGCTTCACTTTCAAAGGGCGCATAGCAAAACCTTTGTTTGCCGAGGTCCACACAGATAGTGGCGACTTCATGGGGCAGTTTATCCTCGAACCAGGCGATATTAAGCTGTTCGGCAACAACAATTTTTATGCTTCAGGTGCACCAATGAACGACTCACTGACAGCCCTTACTAGAGAAGTGGCTGTATTCGACAAACAATATGCCAATGGTGAAATCAGCGAAGAAGAGAAAGACAGGAAATATGCAGAAAAGGTGGTGCCTTTGGTAAAAAGACACCTTCAAGATGCTCTTGGTGCCCGAACTTTCTTCTTCTTCAACTATTATGTAGAGAAGTTCACGTTCAAGGACCTTTACGATCGCGGCAGCGAACAGATCAAGAAGATACCCGACCTGAAACGTAAGCGCGACTATTATGAGTTGACCGCCAAGACTGAGGAAGGTATGATGTTCAAGGACTTCGAAGTACCCTACGAAGGTAAGATACAACGCCTGTCAGATTATGTAGGTAAGGGCAAGTACGTTCTCGTCGACTTTTGGGCCTCATGGTGTGGTCCCTGCAAGAAGGAAATCCCCAACATCATCGAGGTATGGAACCGCTACAAAGACCGTAACTTCGTGGCCATCGGTATCGCAACCAATGACAAGCCCGAAGACACCAAGGCATCCATCAAGCAGCTCAACATCCCTTATCCGCAGATTATGAATAATCAGGGAGAAGCCTCCGATGTCTATGGCATTACATCCATACCCCATATCATCCTCTTCGGTCCCGATGGTACCATCCTTCGCCGCTGGTTGCGTGGTCCCGACATCATGAAGGCCGTCGAAGAATATTTGGGAACATAAATAAATAATAACACTTGACTACAGTATTACCAAAAAGCAAGGTACTCGATTTTGTGTCGGGTACCTTGCTTTTATATATAAGGAAAAAGGGACATCAATAATTGAATGTGCCGTACTCACTCTGGATGGTGAGACTGCGTGGACCTTCTTCGATGTGACCCACAACCTGAGCATCAATATTGAATGAGCGTGAGATGTCAATGACCTGCTGCGCATCCTCGGGAGAAAGGTACACTTCGAGGCGGTGTCCCATGTTGAATACTTTGTACATCTCTGCCCAGTCGGTCTGGCTTTCTTCGTGAATGATGCGGAAGAGTGGGGGAACTGGGAACATGTTGTCTTTGATGACACGGCAATTTTCTCCCACAAAATGCAACACCTTTGTTTGTGCTCCTCCTGTGCAGTGTACCATTCCGTGAATCTTTGGACGCAGTTCGTCCAAGAGTTTCTTTACTACCGGTGCATAAGTTCTTGTTGGTGATAAGACAAGTTGCCCTGCATTGACAGGTGTTCCGTCAACAGCATCATTAAGTTTATAATGACCGCTATAGACAAGGTCCTCTGGAACGGCTTTGTCGTAGCTTTCGGGATACTTTTCTGCAAGGTATTTGGCAAACACGTCGTGACGTGCTGAGGTGAGTCCGTTACTGCCCATACCGCCGTTGTAGTGGTGTTCGTAGGTGGCCTGACCAGTGGAAGAAAGTCCTACAATGACATCTCCAGGACGGATGTTGGCGTTGTTGATGACATCTGCGCGACGCATGCGGCAGGTGACGGTGGAATCGACAATGATGGTGCGTACAAGGTCACCCACATCGGCAGTTTCGCCTCCTGTGCCGTAGATGCCGATTCCCATGTCGCGTAGTTCGGCCATGAGTTCATCTGTTCCATTGATGATGGCTGAGATGATTTCGCCAGGGATGAGCATCTTGTTGCGTCCGATGGTACTCGAGACGAGGATATTGTCCACTGCACCGACACAAAGCAGATCGTCGGTGTTCATGATAAGTGCATCTTGTGCGATGCCTTTCCATACGGAGAGGTCGCCTGTCTCTCGCCAATATATATAGGCAAGGCTAGACTTGGTGCCTGCCCCGTCGGCATGCATGATGTTACAGTACTCAGGGTCGCCACCGAGGATGTCGGGGATGATCTTACAGAATGCCTGAGGGAAGATACCCTTGTCGATGTTTTTGATGGCGTTGTGCACATCTTCTTTAGCGGCACTCACGCCGCGCATCATATAACGTTGCTTGTCCATAATCTATTTATAAAAAACAAAACATACTGCAGCGATGAGGCAGATGAACGCTGCGACATGGTTCCATTGGAGTTGCTGACCCTGAAAGCACATCATGGCAATGACGGTGAACACGCTGATGGAGATGACTTCCTGAATGACTTTGAGCTGCATAAGGTTGAAGGGACCTCCTGCAATGTCGGACCCGATGGTGTTGGCAGGGATGAGGAAGCAGTATTCTACTCCTGCCACGAGCCACGACAGAAGAATCACTTTGGGCATTGACCATCCGTCAGATATGTGGCGCTGCTTGAGTAATAGGTTTCCATACCATGCAAAAGTCATGAATGTGTTTGAGCAAATCAACAGCAGTATTGTGTATAATCCTTTCATGTTTTACTATCATTCTCTTTTCAGCCTGCAAAGGTAGGAAAAATTTAAAAATTAAAGAATTTAAAAATTAAAAAATGACGAAAATGACAAAAAAAGTCAATAGGAAATTGTCAAATAGTAAATAATATGTATATTTGCAGCATGAAAATAAATAACGAATCATTATGTTATCAGTAGAAGAACTCAACGACCGATTGATTGACCTTGCATTTGCAGAAGATATCGGTGATGGCGACCATACCACGCTTTGCTGCATTCCTGCGGACGCAGTGAGCGAGTCGAAACTCCTCATCAAGGAGGAAGGTATCTTTGCCGGTGAGCAGATTGCCAAGCAGGTGTTCCACCGTTTCGACCCCACGATGGAGGTAGAAGTGTATATCCATGA
>Ga0310786_10003376_pt1 | contig 23258 bp, 20 predicted proteins | sample AusTroGonzalo_MG_FD_203881 | JGI IMG/M metagenome (GOLD analysis project Ga0310786, IMG submission 203881) | Bovine rumen microbial communities from tropical cattle in Woodstock, Queensland, Australia - Gonzalo_03 (v2) (version 2) | ecosystem: Host-associated > Mammals > Digestive system >...
GTGTTCACCGATTACACTGTCGCGGTTATCGGTTAGGAGGAAAAGAAAATGAAAGTTAATAAATTGTTATTCTTAATCATTCCTCTCACCATCGGTCTAACCGCTTGTTCGAAGAAAAACGAAACCGGTAAGTATCAAGTCATCGATGATCCTGATGGCAAAATTATGATCAACTATTACCGTCAACATTATGAGAATCAATCGAACTTGATTCAATTTAAATATTCTAAGAATATTACTTACGATCCAACCTATGATGTGTTCGGCAAAATCATCGCCGATCCACCAAGAGAAACTTTGACTGGTTTATACTATGAAAACACTCATGAAATTGATATCAGTATTTATTCTGGATATCTAATCAAAGAAGCTTCTACCACTACTTATTCTGGCAATAAAGAAAATGCTGGTTCAGTAGAGAAAAATGAATCTGGGAAATCATATTGGTTTAAAGACTTCGACGATACTGAGCACGCTGGTTATCAAGAACTAATTGAACGCAAAGAAACAAAAGATAACGATCTTGATGTCACAATCGAAGACACTAAGAGTGGCATCGCTGTTGAAACCAATAGTATCTCAAATTATTTTTCAAATAATATCAATACTGAACCATACTACTCTTTATTCGAAGGTCATCAGATCAAACCTCAAGAAGAAAGTGATACCAAACAACTGTTTGCCTATCTTAAATCTGAGGCGGAAATCGTTGAAGAATATACCGAAACTTTGTTCCCAGAAGATAAACGCATTATCAATCCACTTCTTCCAGGAGATGAAAACGTTATCGCAGTAGAAAAACAAACCAAAGGTAAAACTGTTTTCCAAAACTTAGAGAGTATCGGTTGGGCCTGTACTGAATATACAGAAACAATTTCTTATTCAATCAGTACCGATTTTGAACTTAACGTTTTAGAGCAACCAAAAGTTATTCTTCAAAGCACCATTTCCACTAGTTTTACATATTCACAAAGCGTTCAGCCTTATTCTGGTGATGCCTTCATCTATCACGAAGTAGATCCTAACCGCGATAATTATCTTCCAAAAATCTATGAATATGACGCTGGAAGTTATGTTGATACCGGTTATACCGCTACAGAAATATCGGATAGTTATAAACAAATTCACCCAGAATTTGCAGGATATGCCTATAGTTTTGAATCAGTAGTCTTTGAAAAAGATCGCAACTACGCATTTACCTGCACATCCGATTTACCAAATATGGAAGGATTGGGTTACCGTAATCTCACCAATAATGCAAACGGCACCTTAATCCCAGCAAATATTTCTGATCACGACTTAATCAAAACACTTGATAAGGACACTAAATATGAGTTTATTGTTCTAATTTCCACAAACGGAAATAGATCGATAATTGGGCACTTATCAAAATAGTTTTATTAAAAATAAAAAGCTGCGATTTATTTCGCAGCTTTTCTTTTATTTACGCAATCTACCTTGCATTGAGTGAATTCTAATTGAACCACCTTGAGTTTTCACCAGTTGTTTCGCATAGTTAATAGCTTCAAGTTGGGTATCAAATATCTTAATCGCCTTTTCGCCTGAAGCAAGTTTTACTTGCCAATGACGAGAGATAAATTTAGAACGAGCGATGTGATACACTCTCGCACCATCTTTATATTTCTTGCTTGGCTTTTTCGCGGATTTTGCAGTGGTTTTCTTTCCTTTAGAAGTTTTAACTTCTTCGGCCTTTTCTTCTTTTTCAACTTCCGCTTCAATTTCTTCTTCGCTTGGTTCCACTCCACTTTCAGTGTAGATATAACCCACCAAGATGAGGTTCATAATCTTGTTAAGTAGCCAAAAGACAAAACCAAAGACCAAAGATGCTCCTAAGCTCTCAGCTGCAAATAATATTAATGTCTTTGCAACAATCGCATTACCATGGACTGGAGCGATTCGATTTTCAGGAGCAAATAAGAATCCATACCAGTCAACAAATGTGCCGGCTGGAGCGTTAAACGCGTAGATGATATAGAAAGCACCATAGGTGATAATAAGTAGGATAGGGACAAAGAAAAATCTAAATTTAATCTTCTTAGCATATTCAAAGAATATGAATGATAACACTGCAACAATTGGAGTAGCAGCGTGTAAGAATAAATTGTAGCTACCAAACCATTCATACGATGGGTTAGCTGGCGCTAAGAAGATAACCACCATTGTGAAGGTTATGGCAATCGCACCAACACTAGCGAGTTTTAAAATTTGAAAGAACGCAAAAACATAGTTCTTATCTTTGGCATAAGACACGGCATATAAAACTGCATTTATCAGAGATACAGCGGTCACGAGTAGGTTGGATAATACTGTGAAATAGTTAAAGATAGTTGGATTACAATCTGGTGAAAAAACTAGCATCATAATTCCAATCATGCCTACGGCAAAAACCGACAAATTGCCGATCAAACCAGCTAGAAAGTGTTTGCGAGGTGTCTTCATATTACTTCTCTCCATTTTTTATTTTCGACCAATATTCCTTATTAGCCTGTTCAAATTTATTTTCACCATAATGATAATATTTATGGTCTTTCACATCATCAGGTAAATATTGTTGTTTGACCCAGTGATGAGCATAATCGTGTGGGTATTTATAATTTTGCCCCTTAACTTTTGCGTCTTTGCCGTCATAATGAGTGTTTTGAAGCTGACGAGGCACTCCAACACCTAAACCTTTTTCAATATCCTCTTTAGCAGCTAAATAAGCCAAACAAGATGAATTGGATTTGGGAGAAGTTGCAATTAGAATTGCAGCGTTTGTTAAAGGCAAATACGCTTCAGGCATACCAAGTTGTAAGGCGCTGTCCACTGCCGCTTTAACAATCGGAATGATTTGAGGATAGGCTAAGCCAACATCTTCGTTTGCGCTACAAAGTAGTCTTCTAGCAGCCGCTACTAAATCACCTGCTTCAAGCATCTTTGCTAAATAGAAAACAGCTGCGTCTGGATCGCTTCCACGAAGTGACTTCATTAAAGCCGACAAATTATCGTAGTGATGATCTTCGCCTCTATCATATGAGATATTGGCTTTGATGATTAAGTCTTCTACTAAACCAGAGGTTATGTGTTTATCGTCGTCTAAGGAATGATATAAGAAATCTAAATTATTTAAAGCTTTTCTCATATCTCCGTTAGCGGATAACGATAACTTTGTTAAAGCGTCATCATCGATCTTAACTTTAATCTTTTTTGCAGCCTTAGCCAAACCTTCTTTGATGTCTTCACTCTTAAGGGCTTTAAATTCAAAAACTTCGCATCTAGAAAGCAAAGCAGGATAAATATAGAAATATGGATTCTCAGTTGTAGAAGCAATTAAGGTAATATCACCACTTTCAACAAATTCTAATAGGGATTGTTGTTGCTTCTTATTAAGATATTGGATTTCATCCAAATATAGCAAAATCCCATTTTGAGTCAAAAGTGAATTAACATCTTGAATGATTTGCTTAATATCGTCTGTTGATGCAGTCGTTCCATTTAATTTATAAAACGACATCTTCGTATCTTTGGCGATAATATTTGCAACTGTGGTCTTACCAATTCCTGGAGGGCCATAGAAAATCATGTTGGGAATATGATTCTTCTCAACAACTTTTCTAAAGAGCTTATCGTGATCTAAAAGATGATGCTGACCAACAACGTCATCTAAAGATAAGGGACGCAAAAACTCTGCAAGTGGTTTTTCCATACAATAATAATACAATACAAAATAACTTTTTGTAAACAAAAAGGTAGCAAATGCTACCTTTATGATTAATGTTTTGATTATAACTTGTCGTTAGAACCAAGGACTTCGGTGATTTTGTGTTTCACTAAGTCTTTGACATATTTGCGACCATCGCCAACGTATTGACGTGGATCGAAGTGATCTGGATGAGCCTTCATATGTTCTCTAATACCGGCAGTCATCGCTAAACGAAGGTCGCTATCGATATTGATTTTGCAAACTGCCATACCAGCGGCTTGTCTTAATTGATTTTCTGGGACACCGACTGCGTCGACTAATGCACCACCGTTGTCGTTAATGATTTTAACGTATTCTTGGTTAACAGAGCTGGAACCGTGTAAAACGATTGGGAAGCCTGGGAGTCTCTTTGAGACTTCTTCTAAGATGTCGAATCTTAATGGAGGTGGGCAAAGCACGCCTGTCTTTGGATCACGAGTGCATTGCTCTGGTTTGAACTTATAAGCACCATGACTTGTTCCAATAGCAATGGCTAAGCTATCAACACCGGTTCTACGAACGAATTCTTCAACTTGTTCTGGTTTGGTGTAGCTTTCAGCACCGTGTTCGACTTTAACATCATCTTCGATACCTGCTAAAGTTCCAAGTTCAGCTTCAACAGTAACGTATGGCTTATGAGCGTGAGCGTATTCGACAACTTTCTTTGTTAAAGCGATGTTTTCTTCGAAAGATTTGCTAGAAGCATCGATCATGACTGATGTGAATCCACCATCGATACAATCTTTACAGATTTCGAAGTCTGCACCATGGTCTAAGTGAAGAACGATTGGAAGGCCTGTGTCTTCGACAGCAGCTTCAACCATCTTTCTTAAATAAACTGGTTTTGCATACTTTCTTGCACCTGCACTAACTTGGAGAATTACTGGAGAATTGCATTCTTTTGCAGCTTCAGTAATCGCTTGAACAATTTCCATGTTGTTGCAGTTAAAAGCTCCGATGGCATAACCGCCTTTGTAAGCTTTTTCAAATAATTCTTTTGAATTAACTAATGGCATAATATTACCTCTTTCTTGACGTATATATATTAGCAATTAAAAATTGAAAATTATATAAAAATGTTTAAATTAGTCCCGCTAAAACGTTAAGAACCATTCCGGCGGCTACTAATACTATTAGAATTGTAAGATGAAGTTTGTTCTTTTCTTTGAAAAATAAAACCGTTCCAATTGAAACGATAATGAAATCAAGTCCAATGATTACATTTACTATTGCAGGTACACAATTGTCGTATGCGAATGCGTTATAGCGGAAGACCATCATCAAAGCGTTAAAGATTGCTCCAACAAAAATGAATAAAAGATCCAACCAACGAATTCTCGCCACTTCTTTCATCGTGCCTGTGAACACGGAAGCAAACGCCATCACAATGAAAACAATGGATATTTGATGGAACGAAATAACATCAGACGGAATATTTGATAACTTTAGCTTTGCTATAAGCAAAACAAATGCAAATGACACTACTGAAATAGTGGCAAAAGCAACCCATAACCATTTTCCAGCAGGATTAATTTTTTTATTAAAAATAATAAATAGTAACGACCCAAGAAGTACCACCAATCCTAAGAAATACAAAACAATATTGAGTGGCTTTCCTCCGTTTGTAACCGACACGAACATAAATATCAAAAACAAAGTGTTCGAGAAAAACAGAATTCCTGCCGCACAATAGGGAGCAAATGCTTCTAAATGTGATTTCTTAATCGCTAGGAAATAAAACAACCAGTCAATTGAAGTTAAAATTCCAACAATAATAATCCATGTCCATTGAGTCAACTCAATATCATAGAGTGCTTTGGTGTGTCCTAACGCTAAACAAATAATGAAGCAAGCAATCATTATAAAAAATGATTTCACTACCGCATTAGCGAGTGCGCTGGCACGATTAGCGCCTAGACGATTAAAAATCGTATTTCCGGCTGAGGCTAGTAAAGCTAAGAACGCAAATAAGATATATTCCACGATAGATAGAATACTACTTTTTATCAAAAATAAAAGACTCACAATGTGAGTCAATTATTCAAAAATTTAATTATTGGATGCGGCCTTTGTTTTTACCTTTGGAATTATGGACCAGCATTGCTCCACCTTGATTAGAAGCCATTTTTTTAGTGTAATCAACGGCTTCAGCTTGGGTCTTGAACAATTTAACGGCCTTTTCTCCACCCGCAAATTTGACAGCCCATTTGCCGTCTGGACGTTTCGAGACGTGATAGACTCTCTTACCTGTTGTTTCTTTTACTGGTTCAAGGATTTTAACGTTTTTCTTTTTGGATTTTTTCTCAACAACACCATTTTTAGGTTTGGCATTAGCTTTTTTTGGAGTAATTTTCACTGCTGCTTTCCTCGGAGCAGGGTGTCTAGTAATTTTTTTTGGTTTTTCTTCTTTTTTTGAAGCTACTTTTTTGGCCGCAACTTTCTTTACGGGCTTTTTAGCTTCTTTCTTCTTTTCAACTTTTTTGGCTTTTTTCTTAAGTGTAGGCATAATAACGATCTCCTTTAACTTATATGCTCATTTTATTCTTGTTCAAATAACGAGTAAATTTAATTTTAATGTTCCCGTCCAAAATTGGTTCGCTTTCTTCAACGCAAACAAATTCTTTTTTTTCATCGAGGTTTGGGAAAAATACTTCTGCACCACCATCTGCATCGACCTTTGTAAGAAGCACTTCATCAGCATATGGAAGTGTTTGCGAATAAATAGACGCTCCACCAATGATATAAACAGTATCTTTTTCAGAAAATTCCTTGATTTTGCTGAGGAAATCTTCAAAAGTGTGGACGTTAATCACTCCTTCATAATTGTGATTTTTATCTTTGGAAAGAACTATATTTGTTCGATTTTTTAATGGCTTTTGGCCAGGGAAGGAAAGTAAGGTATTCTCACCCATACAAACAACATGTCCTCTAGTGGTATTTCTAAAATATTCCATGTCTTTTGGAAGATGGAAAAGAAGGCCGTTTTTCTTGCCAATCCCCCATTTTTTATCACAATTTAGTATTGAAATAATCATTTAAATAGCCACCGGAATTTTCTTATCTAATTTTTCATATTCGTAGTCGATAAGTTCAAATGAATCGACTGTAAAATCGTAGAAGTTTTTGATAGTTGGATCGACTTTGAGCTTCGGAGCCTTATGTTGAGGTTTTGCTATGACTTCTTTAACTAAATCGACATGTCTATCATATATGTGAGCATCCGCAATAACGTGCACCAATGTGCCTGGTTTCAATCCAGAAACTTGTGCAAACATAATTAATAACAAAGAATATTGAAGAACATTCCAGTTATTTGCAGTGAGCATATCGTTACTTCTTTGATTTAAGATGCCATTTAAGGTGTCGCCAGTAACGTTGAAGGTCATCGAATATGCACATGGATAGAGATTCATTTCGTGCAAATCTTCAAAGTTATAGATATTTGTCATGATTCTTCTAGATTGAGGATTATGTTTCAAATCATAAAGAACTCTATCGACTTGATCGAATTCGCCTTCTGGATAAATCGATTTTTTAGCGAGTTGATATCCATATGCTTTACCGATTGAACCAGTTTCATCAGCCCAGGAATCCCAAATATGAGATTTTAAGTCATGAATATTGTTTGATTTCTTTTGCCAAATCCATAGAAGCTCATCTAAGCATGATTTGAAAGCGGTTCTTCTAATTGTAAGAATAGGCAATTCTTCCTGAAGATTATATCTATTAACAATACAGAACTTCTTAATTGTATGCGCAGGAGTACCATCCTCCCAATGAGGACGAACCTTTAAATGTTCATCAGAAAAACCATTCTCAAGAATGTCTTTCATATTCTCTACAAAAATTTCATCAGCTCTAGACATAACTTATTCTCCTTGGATACTGATAGATTTTAACATATAAGCAATTATATTGTGAAACAATATTTTTGCTTTTTTAGAAAAAGCTTCGCGGTTAAACGAAGCTTAATCTAAAATAATTGAGTTTTAACAACTATTTTTCTTTTTTGCAGGTAAGTGCTTTGTAGACGACCGCTGCAAGAGCTGCGCCAACGAGTGGTGCTAAGATCCAAATCCAAACTTGCGCTAAGGATGTGGTTTCGCCTGCAATAGCTTGTAAAACAGCTGGAGCGAGTGATCTTGCTGGGTTAACTGAAGTACCAGTGAACGCTAATCCGAATAAGTGGACTAAAGCAAGAACTAAACCGATAACGATACCAGCGTGTTTGCCATCGTGGAATCTAGAATCAGTAACGCCTAAGATTGCGATAACGAAGACGAAGGTTAAAACGACTTCGACACCGAATGCAGCAATGTAGCTAACTGCATCAGCTGAACCGTTGTTTAAAAGTAAACCTTGAATCTCGTTTCCACCTAAGTGGGCAAAATTTGCTCTTAAGAATAAACCCAAGAGAGCTGCGCCAACAAATGCGCCAACGATTTGAGCAGCAACATAAACACAGAATTCTTTTAAAGAAATCTTTTTACTAATTAGCATAGCTAATGAAACTGCTGGGTTGATGTGGCAGCCGGAAATATTTCCGATGGAATAAGCCATCGCAACGATAACTAAACCAAAGGCAAATGAAGTGGCAACCCACCATCCATCAAGTTTTGTAGCGACAACGGCAACACCACAGGCAACCAAAACTAAGACAGCTGTGCCGATACATTCGGCAATTGCTTTTTTGATTAAACTCATTTTATTTTTCCTTTCTTTTTCGACGTATATTATATGGTAAGTTTAAAGGGTTGCATATAAGTATTTTATAAACTCTTTATTTTGACCGAGTAAACTCGGTCATAACATTTTTTATTATTTAGATATGTAATTTTGGAAATTTTTTTGGAATCAAAATTTATAAATTTTATATAAGGGTTTATCATATTTGTTAGAGGAAATATTATGTCTACTAAACTAGGTATTAGAAAATGGTTATCGTTTATCATTGCTGGCTTTGTCGGTCAATTAGCATGGGCTATTGAAAACAACTATTTCAATCTTTATGTCTTTGACTGCACGAAGGAATATATCTTTATTCCAATCATGACTGCCGCAAGTGCTGCAGCCGCCACAATAACAACCCTACTTATGGGTGCGTTGTCTGATAGATTAGGAAAAAGAAAAGCTTTTATATCCTTTGGATATATATTATGGGGAATTTCCATTGTTCTTTTTGCGTTTTTAGATCCAAAATCAAGTTTCAATATTGTCGCAGGAAGTGCGATGGCGTCAGGCACAATGATCGTCATTATGGATTGTATAATGACTTTCTTTGGTAGCACCGCTAATGATGCCTCATTCAATGCTTTTGTTACAGACAATACAGACACAAGCAATCGTGGAAAAGTTGAAAGTGTTTTATCTGTTCTTCCTTTAATTGCGATGATTGCAGTTGTCGGTTTAGCGGGAGCGTTCCCAAAAGAAGGATACGCTACAAATTGGAGTATTTTCTTTTATATTATTGGTGGCCTCACCACTGCTGTTGGTATTGCTTCTATCTTTCTTCTTCCTAAGGATAAGATCGAACCAAACAAAGACGAATCTTACGTTAAAAATATTTTCTATGGGTTTAGACCATCAGTCGTAAAAGCTAACCCAATTCTTTATTTAGTGCTAGTAACATTTGCCTTATTCTCAATTGGAATTCAAGTATTCATGCCTTACTTAATGGTCTACATCCAACAAGTTTTAAACATCAAAGATATGGATTTTACTATAACTCTAGGCGTGGTATTAATTGTCGCGTCAATAATTACAGTTGTCTTTGGCTTGTTTATGGATAAAATTGGCAAAAACAGAATCATCATTCCTGCAATTATTGTTACAGTTTGCGGGGGAATTGCCATGTTTTTTGTCACTGGCCAAATCGGAGTTATGCTTGCTGGAACCGTGCTAATGAGCGGCTATATGATCGGTACCGCAGTCCTAGGCGCTAAAGTTAGAGATTACACTCCAAAGAAAGAAGTTGGTTTGTTCCAAGGAATCAGGATGATTTTCTTAGTTTTGATTCCAATGGTGACTGGACCATACATTGGGCAAGGCGTTTCTTATATTAATAAAGTCGAATATCCTAATGAATATGGAAGAATGGTTGTTAGACCAAATGCTTTCATTTTCTTATTTGCAGCGATTATTATCGCGTTAGCAGTTATTCCAACTATATTTGTAATCAGAAAAGAAAAACAAAATGGACAAGAAACCTCTAAGTGAATATCCTCGCCCTCAACTAAAAAGAGATAGCTACATTTCTTTAAATGGTTACTGGGACTATAAAATCCAAAAGGAAGAATCTATTCCTGAAGTTTATGATGGAAAGATTTTGGTTCCATTTTCTCCTGAAACAAAGGCGAGTGGAGTAAATAGGCAACTTCAACCAGATAAATATCTTTTCTATCGTTTATTTTTTAAATTAGAAAAATTATTTATTAAAGACAAAGTGCTGCTACATTTTTTAGCAGTTGATCAGATTACCGATGTATATCTAAATGGTAATTATTTAGGTAGTCACATAGGCGGATATCTGCCATTTGAATTTGAAATTAAAAAGTATTTAAAAGATGAAAACGAATTAGTGGTTCGCGTTAAAGATGAAACTGATTTAAATTCATTATCAAGAGGCAAGCAAAAAATAAAAAGAGGAGGTATTTGGTACACTCCTCAAAGCGGAATCTACTTCCCAGTATTTTTAGAATCTGTTAATGATGATTATATCAAAGATATAAAAATAACTCCCGACATCGATAATAGTCAGATCAAACTACTGGTAAATTCAACCTCAAAGAAAGTTAAAGTAACTATAGAAAATAAAACAATTGAAATTGAAACAAATGGGCCTCAAACAATTAGGATTGATACGCCTAAATTATGGTCTCCAGAAAACCCTCATCTGTATAAGCTAATATTAGAGACAAAGGGTGATAGAGTTGAATCATATTTTGCAATGCGTAAAGTGTCAAAAATTTTGTATAATGGCCATTTAGTTCTGGCGTTAAATAATAAACCTTATTTTATGAACGGAGTCCTGGACCAAGGCTATTACAAAGACGGGCTTTACACCCCTAATTCATACGACGATTACATCAACGATATCGAGTTAGCGAGAGCGCTTGGTTTTAATACGATTCGCAAACATATTAAGATTGAGATGCCTCGCTGGTATTACGAATGCGACAAACGAGGATTATTAGTTTGGCAAGATTTTATAAATGGTGGCGGAAAATATAAATTCCCCACGATTGCTTTCCCTTTGATAACTGGAAGACATCACAAAGATTCCAATTATAGTAAGTTTGCTAGAAAAGATGACTTCGGTCGCGAATTCGCTAAGCAAGAATTTAAAGAAACAATCAATTATCTTTATAACGCCCCATCAATAGTGTTGTGGACGATTTTTAACGAAGGTTGGGGACAGTTTGATTCTAAAGAAATCTTTGCAGAAGTCTCACAAATTGATAAAACTAGACTGTTTGATCATGCGTCTGGTTGGCACGATCAAGGAATTAGTGATGTAAAGTCGTTACACGTCTATTTTAAGCCAGTCAAAATGCCAAAAGAAAAAACGATAAAAAATCGCGTTGTCGTTCTTTCTGAATTCGGAGGATATCTTTTCCCTATTGAAGGCCACAAAATGGATGGTAAAAAAACATATAAAACATTTAAAAATATTAATGATTGGCTTATGAATTTTGAAAAATCATTCAATAGAGATGTTCTTGAAAATATACCTAAAGGATTATCTGCTTCTATATATACTCAATTGAGCGATGTTGAAGATGAATTAAATGGTTTTATAACCTTTGATAGAAAAGTTGTTAAGTTCGAGCAAAATAATATCAAAACGATTGTTCAAAAAGCTAAATTCTAACGAAAACTTACAATCTGATATTACTATACTTTATTTTGTTTATTCAAATTTTAGTCCAACGACATCACTAACAGGGATTGAAAAAGCAATACCCTGGCCGTCTGTTGCTAGGCCAACTGCTTTATAAACTGCACTAAGGACTTTGTCGCGAATCTTTTCATTAACTAAAATGAGTATCATTTCTTTTTCAGGAGTAATAATAATTCCGTATTTTTCTTCCATGGCTTTTGTGCCGGTTCCACGTGCGTGAACTATGGTTCCGCCTCTAGCACCTTCGTCTCTTGCGGCATTCATTGCGATTTCAGAGTAATTCGCATTGACGATTACAACGATTAATTCGAAATTCATATTATTTGTCCTCCACAGCATTTGCTAAGAATTGATAAACCCTCACTCCTATAATGCTTGTTAAAGCAATAGAAAAACCAATTCCACGATTCTTTTTATTCGCGATGAAAAAAGCATTTAATTCATCTTTAATATCGGGAATTTTATCTTGAGAAATAAAAGATAAGACTATGTCTTTATCGGTATCTGCGACACCTAAGATATCGTAGATTTCTTTTTGAGCCGTGCCTTCACCACGTTGAACAAATTGAGCGCTGGATCCGCATCTTTCAAAAAGACGCATAACAGGTGAAGCTAAACCTTTGTTAACGATTGTGACATACAAGGAAAGCTTCTTGCTTACAACATTGTCTAATGAAGGTAATTCTTTTGTTTCTTTTTTCTTTCTAGAAAATAATCCCATAATCTCTACCTAAAAATTTATAATTTGAGCATCTTCAACTGAGTAAACATGTTTACGCATAACAGAGTAAGCGTAATCTGATTTGATCTTTTGAGCAATGCCTAAAATTTGAATGGCAATAATTGGTGTCATCGCAATTAAGGCTACTACACCAAAGCCGTATTCATAAACATTTTCACCACTACCGTTAGCTCTACCAACAACTATTCCGATAATCATTGGAAGTACGAAAGAAGCCGCCATAGGTCCAGACGCTGTTCCGCCCGAATCAAAGGCAATAGCGGTATAAATATCTGGACAGAAAAAAGTTAATGCTAAAGCAATAGCGTATCCAGGAATAACAATATACAAAATTGAAAACTGGAACACCGCTCGTAAAGCCGCTAACCCAATAGCGACACCAACACCAAGAGACAAGGTTAACAAAACAACAAGTTTGGTGATTCGACCATCAGACACATTTTCAATTTGTCTAGTCAAAACATGGACGGCAGGTTCACAGATGATTGTGACTAAGCCAATTGCAAATGCAATTGCGATAATTACTGCATCGTTTTGATTGGCTAAGTTGCGTCCAACAATAGTACCTATCGGAGACATTGACGCTCCAGTAGCACACAAAAACAAAGCTAAACCAACATATGCATAAAGGAATCCAATTAATAATTTAATAATTTTTCCCTTAGGAAGTTTTATATAAATGGCGTTATAGATAAAGAAAATAATCAAAATTGGAGCAATCGCAATCAAGACTTCAATTGAACTGCCATAACCACTGCTTGAAGGAATTAAAGCATCGATGAATCTCATATAAAGTGGCATGTCGGAAACAGTAGCAACTTCATAAGGCGGAATGCTGGAATTAATCATGATTAATAAAGCTGTCGAGATAATAGGCCCGATGGAAGCCATGCCGACCAAACCAAAAGAGTCGTTAGTAGCATTTTTACCACCACGCACCGTTGCAACACCCGCGCCTAACGCAAGAATAAATGGGACGGTCGCAGAACCTGTTGTGACACCACCGGCATCAAAAATAAATGGAAGTAATTTTCTACGTTCAGGGTCAATTCCAATTAAACAAATTAACAGAAATGTTAAACAATAGAAAAATATGTACCATAGTTTCAAAGGTTTATGATGAATAATTCTTAAAACACCAATAACAACAAACACGCCAACACCTAAGGCAATTCCTCCAACTAAAACAACCGCATTTAGCGGTCCAGGAACAATAGTGACTTGCTTAGAAACAATTAAAATACTTGGCTCCGCGCAAGTAATCAACAAGCCAAGAGCGAATGAAAATAAAACAACGATAAAGATGTTTTTTTGTTTAGACAAAGAAGCGCCCATGTATTTTCCGACTTTGCTAAGTGAAGAAGAAGCGCCAATTTGGAACAAAGCTAATCCAACAATCAAAATTATCATTCCAATAAGAATTAACCAAAGGTTAGAATTATTGTTTTCGGTTGTAATTTTGGCCACGTTAGTGAAATGCAAAATCAAAATAATCGCTATCATAGGGATAATTGATAGTGATGATGATATAAATGCAGCAACGTGTCTATTTTTAATCATGGGAAGTATTTAAAATGCTTTTTAAATATATCACTTGCATTAGATAAAGTAAATTTATAACAAAAGCATTAAACTTGGGACATCGAATTGTTTTCTAGAAATATTTGTTAACCAATTCTCTTAAAAGGAGCATAATAACTAAGTCATTATGATCGCCACAATCGTTGTTTCGTGTGTAACATTCGCTCTTGTAATTGCCTCAATTCTTTTTTTGCCGCATATAAGTATTGGCAAATTTAGACTGGATACTTATTGGATAGTAGCCTTGATAGGTGCTTCCATTTTATTGATATGCCAATTTGCTCCAATAAAGGAAGTAGGAGAGCAGCTAATAAGCAAAGCTGCAATCAATCCGATCAAAATATTAATTTTGTTTTTTTCGATGACATCGATATCGATAGTGTTAGATGAATTGGGTTTGTTTAGATATCTCGCAAGTATCGCAAGTAGCAAAGCTAAAGAAAACCAATACATTTTATTTTCGTCTTTGTATGTTTTAACTTCTTTGTTAACTATTTTTACTTCAAACGACATTGTCATATTAACTCTTACCCCGTTTATTTGTTTCTTCGCTAAGAGGAGCAAGATTAATCCTATTCCTTACTTAGTAGCAGAATTTGTTGCTGCTAATACCTGGAGTTTAATGCTTATCATTGGAAATCCTACAAATATCTATTTAGCAACATCGAGCGGAATAACATTTATTGATTATTTCAAGGTTATGGCGATTCCTACATTGGTAGGTGGTTTAGTAGAATTTGGTTTATTGATTCTTGTTTTTAGAAAATCATTAAAACAACCTCTACAAAGCAACGAACTTATTCATCATATTTCAGATAGAGTTCCTTTGATTGTTGGTCTAATTGATTTAGGAGTGTGTTTGTTATTTTTAATCATTTCTAGCTACATCAATTTAGAAATGTGGTTAATATCCGCGATTTGTGCGGGATTTTTGATAATTTTCATGCTTATCTATTCTGCGTTTAAAAAAGAAAATATTAGTCACGTTAAAGAGACTTTTCTTAGACTACCTTACCAGTTGATTCCGTTTTTCCTTTCAATGTTTGTAATTGTTGTAGCTTTAAATTGTCAGGGAATAACAGAGGTTATAGGAAACTTCCTAGGTTCAAACGCTCCTGTTTGGGTTTATGGCTATACTTCTTTCTTAGCAAGCAATCTTATCAATAATATTCCAATGGCTATTTTGTTTTCTAATCTCACTCAGTCTTTGTCGGGTGTAGGTTACACTCAAGCTATATATGCATCCATAGTTGGCAGCAACATCGGGGCGTTTCTCACTCCAATTGGTGCATTAGCAGGAATAATGTTCTCAAGTTTAGTTAGTAAGAATAACATTCGATTCAGATTCATCGATTTTATAAAATATGGCGCGATTATTTCAATTCCGGTAATTAGCGTTATACTTGCAATGTTGCAACTGTTTGTGTAAAAGAAAAGATTAGGATTAGCCTAATCAATTCATTTTTATTTCTAAAAGCTTTTTTTAAGAACCAAGATGTTCTTATCGTTAATTCGATCGTAAGCGTACTCGGACATAATCTTTTTAACGATCAAGATGCCAAGACCTCCTTCAACCAAATCTTTTGTATCTCCACTTAATTCAGGATTATTGACTTCGAGTTGATTAAATTCTTCAGCTCTGTCGATAACAGTTAATGCAAATTCTTTTTTGTCATCATTAAATAATAGGCGAACAAAAATTTCTCCACCATTATTTTTATAACCATGATTTACGATGTTAGAAAAGAGTTCATCACCAACGATAATTAATTTATTTTTAAAGTCTTCAGGGAAATTATATTTTTTACTAAAATCACCGATAAAACTGAGCATTTCTAGAATATTTTCTTTTTTTGCATCGAATCGTTTTTCTTCGTAATGATATTTTCCGCCTTGGAATTTCATGGTAACAAATGTGATATCATCACTTTGTGGAGCGTCTTTAACAAATGAAGCAATTTCGTCTTTAATTGAGTGATGTAGCTCAAGTGAGCAAGTGTAATTGCGTTTATTAAAAACATTGATTAGCCTGTCGTTACCAAAGAATTCTCCATCGTTATTTCTAGCTTCAGTGATTCCGTCGGTATATAAAGTAACGCTCTCACCTGGCTTTAAAACGATTTCCTCATCTTGTAAGATTACATCCTCAAAACATCCAAGAATAAATCCAGATTTACACTCTAGATAATGATAATTACCATTCGACCCAATTATTGGGTGGTTGTGGCCTGCGTTTGCATAAACAATTTTTCCACTTCTTTTATCTAGGATTGCTAAAAAGCAAGTAACAAACATACTGTTCTTGTTTCCGTTAAAGATAGCTTTATTAACTTCACTAAGAATTTGTGAAGGTGTTTTATTTGGAGCAGCAAAATCTCTAAACGATGTAATTGTCTTCATCATAAACATCGCAGCAGGTACGCCTTTACCCGATACATCGCCAATCAAAGCTGCTACGTGATTTTTATCGATATCAATATAATCGTAAAGGTCTCCACCAACTGCGTTAGCGGCTTTAAGCTCTCCGATGATTTCAATATCATCAGAATCGACAATTCCGTCTGGAAGAGTATTTAATTGAATCTCTTTCGCAACGTTTAATTCTGTGTTGGATTTTTGTTGCTCATCGTGAATTTTAATTTCTTTATCAAGAAGTTTATAGGTTCTTCTATTGAGCAAGTTAGAAACCATGAAGAATAATGTGACAATCATGGCTCTTGGGAAAAAGTAAAAGATTAATACTTTGATATAACGGTTATTACCTTCAAGAATTAATTGAGCCAAAAGTTCTTTTCTTTCTTCGAAAGTTTCAACCGTACCAATCGTTCCATCAGGTTTAATAACACCACCACCAAAAAGATTTTCGTCGAATTCACCAAAAAACATGCCTAAATACAAACATGCAAGCATAGAAACTATGCTAACCACGAATATTACTCTACCTATGGTAGGGTTATAATAATGATTCGCAATAAGAATGGCGAATGGCCAAAATAGAAGGCTGTGTTTTGGAACGGTTATATTTAACGCGATAATAACAGCCAACAAAGAAAACAAAATAAAATATTTGTAACCTCTTTTTCTAATTGCATTTGTTCTCACAAAGAAAAGCGGGGTAAACATTAGTAAGGCAATCAATGGGAACATTATGCATACCGTTGGGAAAAAGTGTTCTGGAATTGTAAATACTTTGGTCAAATACAAAATCCAAATAATAATAGCTAAAACACCAGCAGCAGAATTGACATAACTCATGTGACGGTTAGCGTCTGCTTCGTTTTCTTCGTAGGCTTTTTGATAGTCGAATTTCTTTTCTTCCATATTTAAATACCAATGAATTGGTCAAAACATTTATCGACCAATTTAATAGATGGTTTTATTGCCCATCTTTTTATTTTTTTTCAATCTTAAGAAGGTTTTGAAAACCAACCATTGTGAATATATCAAACACTCCATCGGGCACTTTCACTAATGAGGTGTCATCATATCGTTGTTTGATACGAACAATGATTCTAAGGCCAGCTGAAGAAATATAATTCAAGTCTGCAAAATCAAGTTTGATAGCTTTAAAACCACCCTTAGCAAGAATTGATTCAATTTCTTTTTCTACCTCTTCCGAATTGTAAGAGTTTAGTTCTCCTTCAAAGAAAATGGTTAGTGTTTCGTTTTCAATAAGACTTTTCATAAGTATCCTCCATTAATTGCAATCGAGTCTTTGTCTATTGACAAGTTCAGCGAATTTACCTTTTTTATCAATCAAGGCTTGATAATTACCTTCTTCTATAATTTTGCCACCTTCAAGCATGATAATTCTATCAGCATTTTTAATTGTTGATAGGCGGTGAGCAATAACTATCCTTGTACAATTTAGTTTATTAATTGATTCAGAAATATTTTTCTGGGTTTTATTATCTAACGCGCTAGTGGCTTCATCAAAGATTAATACTTTAGGTTTATGAACAATTGCTCTTGCGATCATGATTCTTTGTTTTTGACCACCTGAAATACCGCCTTGTCCTTCGGAAATTACTGTTTTCATACCCATAGGCATCTCTTTGATATCTTCAGCAATATTAGCGATTTCAGCAGCATCCCATGCATCTTTTTCACTTAAGGAAGGAGACGAGATAATAATGTTAGAGAATATATCAGCATGGAATAGATTACCATTTTGCATGACGGTGCCTACATTTCTTCTTAATGAAGATGCATCAATTGTTTCGATATCTTTATCATCAAAATAAACTTTTCCTTCAATCGGTTTTTCAAAACCTAACAGCAGTCTTACCAAAGTGGATTTTCCACATCCGGTTTGTCCAACTATTGCGATGTATTCGCCCTCTTTAATATTAAGAGAGAGATTATCGATGATTAATGGGCTAGATTCGTTATATCTAAAAGAGACGTTCTCCATTTTAATATTGCCGGATATAGATTTAATGATTCTCTTACCTTGGTTAATTTCCGGTTCGGTCTCTAGGATTGGTCTAGCCATATTGTAAAGTGGTTTAAGAGTAAACATTACTCCAACCATGTCAACAACCGAAAGGAAGGCAGCAGATAAGACTCCATAGCTAGCAACGAAAGCCATGTAACTACCAACATCAACATTGCTTTTAACCGCTATATAATATAAGGCGATATTGCCTAATAAGGTAATGATTAACGAAATAACTGAAGATAGCTTTAAGAATAGAGGCGGATTATATCTAAGCTTGGCTGCTCGAGAATATGTATTAGCCCATTTAGCGAACACTCTTTTTTCAGAACCAGAAAGTCTAATCTTTTGGATACCATTTATCATTTCATAGGTAACTCCAGATTCTTTGCTAGAAAGTTCTAGTTGTTTCTTTTGATATTTCATCTGAACTAGCGATGTTAACAAAGAAACCGCTGTAGTTACGATAAGAATTAAAACAACTGGAGCAATTAGGACTGGAGCAAAGCTCACTAGTTGGAATAAATACGCGAATGACATCACTACAGAAACCAAAGTAATAAAAATTCCGTTAATGATTGCGCTTGCTAATTGAGGGATGCTATTAAATCTACTGGTAAGTTCGCCGGTGTTGTATTTTTTAAAGAATGATGCTGGCAAAGATAACACTCTCATCATCGTCGCGCTTAATACGCCTTTGCCAATCTTGATTGTTATTCGAGAATTAACATAGCCTTGAATAGCTTTAACAATCAACAATCCGGTTGCGGTGGCAACAACATAGATAGAAACATAAATGAATAGGTTCATATCTTTATTTGAAGCGACATCGCCAGTTAACATTTTTGTTAAATATGGCAGAATGAGTCCGACTCCAGAGACTAAAGCAGAAAATAGAACCAGCATGATAACATCAATTGGTCTAACTGATTTAGTGACATATTTTGTATATTCTTTAATCGAAACTTTTTTATTTGGTAGTGGACGATAAAAACTATAAGCTTCAATCTCTAATCGATTAACCAAAGAAGCATCTATTTTTGCTTTCTTGCCGGTTTGATAATTTACATAACTATATTCTTTTGAACCTTTCGGGAACAAAATAACCGGAATATCGTTGACGATAGTAAAGATAAGAAGTGGAGATGAAGAATCGCCGACATATTCATCGTTAAGTGTTAATTTACGATATTCAATTCCGTATTGCCCTAAAACATAATTTAGTTTGTCCTTAAAATTATCGATGTTATTAGGAATATCTATCATTGGATGGTGATAGTAGGAAAGAATCTGTGAAATAACGTAGTTATCTCTAACTGTTTCATCACTTAGATCTTTTTGCTTATCGTTTCTAATTCCAGCGAGCGATAAGAAAGAATCTTCGAATGTTTGTTCATCGAGTTTTTTGCGTTTTTTGACTTGCTCTTCAAACCAACCCATTTCTCTCTCCTATCTATTCGTTAGTAACTAGATCATAGTATGAACCTTTTAATTTCATTAGTTCATCATGAGTTCCTTTTTCGACAATATGTCCTCTTTGTAAAACAACAATAATATCTGCATCTCTAATTGTTGAAAGTCTATGAGCAATAACGATTGTCGTTATGCCTCTAGCTTTTATGGCTTTAACGACTTCATATTCGGTTTTTGCATCTAATGCACTGGTGGCCTCATCCAAAATAATAATGCTTGGATCTAAAGCTAAAGAACGAGCAATCTCAAGTCGTTGTTTTTCGCCACCAGAGAAGTTTCTTCCTCCTTCTAGCACAGGAGCATTATAGCCGCCTTCTCTAGCCATAATTTGTTGATGAATCTGCGCATCATTACATGCCATAATAACTTCATAATCTTCGATTGATTCATCCCACATTTTAATGTTGTTTATAATCGTGTCTTCAAAAAGGGTGATATCTTGATCGACAACAGCAATTGAAGAAGTAAATATTTCGTGATCGATTTCTTCCATCTTCTTGCCATTGAAAATGATTTCACCAGACCATGGAGAATATAATCCTGAAATAAGTTTGGATAATGTTGATTTACCACTACCGGTAGTGCCTACAATTGCAATCTTTTGACCTTGTTTAATCTCTAAACTGAAATTTTCAAGAACTGGACGATCTAATCTTGAATAGCCAAACACCAAATCTTTTAAGACGAGATTTCCTTTGATTTTGGAAACTTCATCCATTTTGATTTCTCTAGTGACATTTTTATCTAAAGGATATTCTAAAACATCATCAACTCTTTCCATTTGGGTTCGCATCTCTTGAAGAGTTTGACCACTATTAATCATGGTCATGGCCGGAGACATAAATGCACCAAGAATTCCTTGGAAAGCTAAAATTGAACCGATTGTAAATTCTCCAATAATCGTATAATAAACGCCTAAAATTAAGACTGCATAATTAGCAATCATTGAAACAAAACTTGGCAAAAGCCCCAAGAATTGATTGGTTTTTGCCATTTTAACCTTGCCAGCAATAGCATTTTCTTGGGCTTCTGACCAAGAATCAAAATACGCTATTTCGGCACCGTTAGATTTAATGGTTTCAATCATCTCGATTCCTTTAGAAGTCATTGCTGATAGTTTCGCGTTATCACGAGCTTGCACACGTGAAATGTTAACTCTAGCTTTGGAAATATATTTTGATAGGAAAGCATTTAAAACAATTGTGGCCACACCAACAATGGTGAGAATCCAACTCTTATTAATCATGATGAGCAAATAAACGATAATCATGATGAAGTTAAAAAATAGTGGAGCAAAGACATTGACTAACGTTTCAGCGATCGAAGCATTCTCCGATTGACGGCTTTGTAAATCGCCCACCATTCTTTGAGAGAAGAATTCGATTGGAAGTCTAAGTATTCTCCACATGTAAGTGGTCGAACCGATTAAATCGAGTTTTCCTCTAATTTTATAACTGTAAAGTGCTTGTACAGCGGTAACTAATGTTTGAAGTAAACCAATGCCTGCTACGATATATATAAACGGAAGCAACCAATCGGGGTTATTCCCTCCTAATAGATAATCAACAAAAACTTGGTTAGTGATTGGGGTAATGATACTAAACAAATAGAAAATGATTGTCGTAATAGCAAAGAAAGCAATTAGAGGGACTGCTCCTTTCAATCTCTTTTTGGCAAATGAGAGAATGGATTTTCTTTTTCCTCCTGGGGTAAATCCAACATCGGGAGTTATTTCTAGATAAATGCCAGTGAATATAGCGTCGAAAGTTTTTAAATCGACTTTAACTAATCCTTTTGCAGGATCATTGATAATAGCTTTGTTGCCTCTAAAACCATTTAAAACAACAAAGTGTCCTCCACCCCAATGTATGATGGCAGGGAATTTGCCTTTCTCTTTTAGCTTTTTAATATCATAGGCAAAACCTTGTGTTTTAAAACCGTATTTTTGAGCCGCTCTAAGAATGTTTTTAGCGTTGCTGCCATTACGAGAAACACCGCAGTCGACCCGAACTTGTTCTAAAGCAACCCATTTTCCATAATATGCCATAACCATTGCTAAAGAAGCCGCTCCACATTCAAGGGCTTCTAATTGCATAATTATCGGAGTGTTCGCAACCCCTTTGGTCTTTGGCTTTCTTATATCCTTCATGGTTATTTACCAATTAAAAAATCGATTGGCCTAATTTCTTTAAGAACAATCGTATATGTGTATTCTCCATCGTTTAAATTGAACGATGAGACAACTGGTTTATTATTATCAACAGAAAGAATTTCTCCTTCTTGATCTAAGATATAAACTTTTTGTCCTACTTCTAATCTAGATATTTTAGATTCTTCAACCACTAAAACTACTTCGCCATTAACGATATTGGCCGCACCACTGATTTTTTCCTTGAGTTTATATATGCAAGACCAGGCGAGAAAACCCACAAGCGCGCATATAGAAAAACCTAAAACAATCCAAGTAATCGGGGAAGTGTATTGTAGATGTCTATTGAGCTCATCTGGATTAGAAATGCTTTGGACTGTTTTTTTCATTTAATATTTATATTATATCATTGAATTAGATTGCGTTCTACACAATCTAAAACTAAAAAAACACCCATCGATTGGTGTTCTTTTCTATTATTTTTTTAGTCGATATCTAAAGGCTTTTCAAGTTTCCAATCTTTGAGGATATTAGTTACTTTATCATACCACCCATTTTCAAAGAAAATGCATTTGGTAATGTCTTCGTGATAGAAATCGATATTTTTGGAATAAAGTAAGCCTAAAGCTGGGCAGCCACCAGTGCAGGCTTTGTAATATTTGCAATTGCCACATTTATCATTTTCAATGATTTGTTTGAATAAAGGAGCCATCGCTAAATCGAGATATGGACTATCTTTGACCAATTCCTTCAATGGGGTTTTAAATAAGTTGCCTAGACTAATTCCTTTTTCTAAGAAATAGCCAGACATTTGTAGGCAAGGAACAACTTCACCATTTGAAGATACAGCAATCATTCCGCGATTGCCTTTGCACATTGGAATGCGAATATTGAATTCATCTTTACTACAAGAAATAGGAACCAAACTATACATATGATGATGAGGATATAGTCTTAAGAATTGCCAAATATCTATAATCATATGCATACCTGAATGAGTGTATTCATCAGCAAATTTAAGCATCGCTTCGTAATATTCCTCAATAGTCAAACTTGATTGGGGAGAATTCTTTTCCCATCTAGGTGCTTCGGTGGTTCTAATGATTCTCATCTCATAAACACCCATTTTATTGAGGAGTTTAGCGGTATTCATCATCACATCAACATTCTTGCGGTTAACTTGAACCTGCGCTTTAACTCTAAAACCATTTTTAATGCAAAGCTCTATAGCTT
>Ga0310786_10003378_pt1 | contig 23250 bp, 20 predicted proteins | sample AusTroGonzalo_MG_FD_203881 | JGI IMG/M metagenome (GOLD analysis project Ga0310786, IMG submission 203881) | Bovine rumen microbial communities from tropical cattle in Woodstock, Queensland, Australia - Gonzalo_03 (v2) (version 2) | ecosystem: Host-associated > Mammals > Digestive system >...
AAATCTTCAAAATCTTTTTTTGAAAAATTCTAAAAAAAGGGATTGACAAATGAAATAAAGCGGCGTATTATACGCTACATAAAGACAAGGGCGTCTGTGAACGGAAAGTTCTCGGACGCCTTTATCTTTATCATAAAACCCTAATCAACATAGGCAGACGGCAAAGGCGCCCCAGGTATGTAGCAGTACCAGAGGCGCCTTTACTTAATGCCGATGAACCGCAAAAACAACAAGATATATTCAAATGGCGGAACATAGATTGGGAGAAAGAAAATCCAAAGGGAGGAAATAACCATGGGAACAGTTTTAGATTATTTTGGCAGTTTGGTCTTTGATGACAGGGTGATGAAAGCGAACTTATCTGCGAAGGTTTATAATTCGCTGAAGAAGACGATAGATGAAGGAGCTAAGCTGGATGAGAGCGTTGCAAATGCAGTTGCGACGGCAATGAGGGATTGGGCAGTCGCAAATGGTGCCACCCATTATACCCATTGGTTTCAGCCTCTGACCGGCATCACCGCAGAAAAGCATGACAGCTTTATTTCACCCGCACCCGATGGGGGCGTTTTGATGGAGTTTTCAGGAAAGGAACTCATCCAGGGCGAGCCTGATGCATCTTCCTTCCCGAGTGGAGGACTGAGGGCAACCTTCGAAGCAAGAGGATATACTGCATGGGATCCTACCTCTTATGCATTCATCAAGGGTAAGACACTTTGCATTCCCACTGCATTCTGTTCCTACGGCGGTGAGGCGCTTGATAAGAAAACACCCTTGCTTCGATCCATGGAAGCATTGAATAAGCAGGCGCTAAGAATATTAAGACTTTTTGGAAATGATACCGCGAAGTGTGTTCGGTCTTCTGTTGGTCCCGAGCAGGAGTACTTCCTGATCACCAAAGAGATGTATGATCAGAGACCTGACCTTCGTTTCACCGGAAGAACTCTTTTTGGTGCAAAGCCTCCTAAAGGACAGGAGATGGATGATCATTACTTCGGTGTGATCAAACCCAGAGTTCAGGCATACATGGATGATCTGAATCAGGAACTTTGGAAGCTCGGCATTCTTGCTAAGACAGAGCATAATGAGGTAGCACCTGCACAGCACGAGCTCGCGCCTATCTACAGCACCACGAACATTGCAACGGATCACAACCAGTTGACTATGGAGATCATGCAGAAGGTTGCGGCAAAACATGGTTTGGTATGCCTGCTTCATGAGAAGCCTTTCGCAGGTGTGAACGGAAGCGGTAAGCATAACAACTGGTCCATCTCGACCGATACAGGAATGAACCTGCTATCGCCCGGCGACACGCCTTATGAAAACGCACAGTTCCTGTTGTTCTGCTGCGCAGTGATCAAAGCAGTAGATGATTATCAGGATTTGCTCAGACTTTCCGTAGCAACCGCCGGAAACGATCACAGACTTGGCGCCAACGAGGCACCGCCCGCAGTTATTTCCATTTTCCTTGGCGACGAGCTCAGCGCTGTGATGGATGCGATCGAGAGCGGCAAGCCTTATAAGGGAACTGAGAAGACAGTGATGAAGCTTGGCGTAGATGTATTACCGAAATTCAACCGTGATACCACCGACAGAAACAGAACTTCACCTTTTGCATTCACCGGTAATAAATTCGAATTTAGAATGCTTGGTTCTTCTAACAGCATTGCATGTGCAAACATCATGTTGAACAGTGCTGTAGCTGAATCCTTAAAGATATATGCAGACAGACTTGAGAAGGCAAAAGATTTTGAAAAGACACTTCATGAGATGATCCAGAAGACCATTAAGGATCACAAGCACATTATCTTTAACGGCAATGGTTATGATGACAGCTGGATCAAGGAAGCAACCGAAAAGAGAGGGCTTCTTAACTATCGTACCACCGCGGATTGCATGCCTCACCTGTTGGATGAGAAGAACGTGAAGATGCTCACAAGCCATAAGGTATTCTCTGAAGCAGAGCTAAAGTCCAGATGCGAGATCATGCTGGAGAACTACAACAAAACTGTGACAATAGAAGCTAACACGATGATCGAGATGGCAAAGACCCAGATCGTCCCTGCGATTGAGAGCTTTACCGCAGATGTTGCAGGTAGCGCCGCGACAAAGAAATCATTAAATACCAAGCTTGCTTGTAAGTATGAGACCGAGTTGGTAAGCAAGCTTTCGGAACTTACGGACGAGATCTATGGAAAGATTGGTGAACTTGAGAAGGCAGTTGCAGCTCTTTCCAAGTCAAAGGATACCATTAAGGAGTCCGAAATGATTCGTGATAAGGTGCTTCCGAAGATGGCAGAGCTTAGAAAACCCGTCGATGAAGCTGAAACCATTACCGCCAAGGATTATTGGCCTTATCCTTCTTACGGAGATTTACTTTTTGGAGTTAAGTAGAACCGTGCGAATGGTTATAGTTCATGTTTTTAATAAATGATTAGGGAGAAAAGAAAATGAACGACAATGAGAGTGAGAATGGCAATAATTTGAATATTATTGGGGATGACGAGACTTAGCCGTCGTGAGCTCTTTTTAGAAAAAACGAGAGTCCTCACGGCGAGGTATGGATAGATAAGGAGAGACAATTATGAGTGAGGAGATTCGTTCTTTTGTTCAAGAAGCAACTTCTTCCGAAGTATTTGGAGTATGGTTTTTGATCGGTGCTGCATTGGTATTTTGGATGCAGGCCGGATTTGCTATGGTGGAGGCCGGATTTGCGAGGGCAAAGAACTCCGGTAACATCTTAATGAAGAACCTGATGGATTTTTGTATTGGTACTTGTACCTTTATCCTGATCGGTTTCGGATTGTTTTTAGGGGAAGACCTGATGGGCATTATCGGAAAACCCGGATTTGACGTGTTTACCGATTTCGCTAACTTTGACTGGTCGAACTTCGTATTCAACCTGGTATTCTGTGCTACTACGGCAACGATTGTTTCCGGTGCCATGGCAGAGAGGACAAGATTCTTAAGCTATTGCGTGTATTCGGCGATTATCTCTGCGTTTATTTATCCCATTGAGGCCCATTGGACCTGGGGAGGCGGATTCCTGGCACAGATGGGCTTTCATGATTTCGCAGGTTCCAACTGTATCCACATGGTTGGCGGTATCTGTGCTTTCATTGGTGCCATGATGGTTGGTCCCCGTATTGGTAAGTTTGTAAAAGACAGTGCCGGAAAGATCGCGAAGGTCAACGCTTTTCCCGGACACAACCTTCCTCTTGGATGTCTTGGTGTTTTCATCCTGTGGTTTGGTTGGTATGGATTTAACGGCGCGGCAGCAGTATCGATCGATGAGCTCGGTTCCATCTTTGTAACGACGACGATCGCACCTGCTATCGCAACGGTTGTCTGCATGATCTTTACCTGGATCAAATACGGTAAACCCGATGTGTCCATGTGTTTGAATGCATCACTTGCAGGACTTGTGGCAATCACTGCACCTTGTGATGTATGTGATGTCTTTGGTGCCATCGTGATCGGTGCAGTTGCAGGACTTTTGGTATGCTTTGGTGTATGGTTTTTGGATTACAAGATTCATGTGGATGACCCTGTTGGTGCAGTAGCAGTTCACATGATGAACGGTATCTGGGGTACGATCGCAGTTGGTCTGTTTGCAACGCCTTCCGCTCCTGCATTTGCAAGAGGTCTTGGCGATGGTGTAAGTTTTGGCGCAAACCAGATTGCAGGCGCAGGCCTTTTCTATGGCGGCGGTTTTCGTCAGTTGGGAATTCAGTTCTTAGGTTTGTTTGCGACGGCAGGTTGGACAATAGTAGCCATCACGATTACCTTTGTTGTCATCAAGGCCATCTTTGGTCTGAGAGTTACTGAGGAAGAGGAGATAACCGGTTTGGATGCAACCGAGCATGGTTTGGCAAGTGCGTACTCCGGATTCGCCATCATGGATGTTTCCAACACCATGACCATGGAGATCAACGAGAACACGAACCTTGGCAGCGATGTCTATGAGGAGGCCAGCGAGGCAAAGAAGAACGCAGCTGTCAGTGTAACAAAGCTGCCTGAGGTGGTAAGCACCGGTATTCATAAGGTTGTCATCATTGCGAAGATGACACGTTATGAAGTTTTGAAGAAAGCATTGAATGACCTGGGTGTTACCGGAATGACAGTAGTCAACGTTATGGGTTGCGGTATCCAGAAGGGAGCAGGCGAGAAGTATCGTGGCGTCGAGATGGATGCAACGCTCCTTCCTAAGGTAAAGGTAGAAGTCGTAGTCAGTGAGATTCCTGTAGAGAAGGTGATTGAGTCAGCGAAGAAAGCCCTTTATACCGGACACATTGGCGATGGTAAGATCTTTGTATACGGCGTTGAGAACGTTATCAAGGTTCGTACCGGAGAAGAAGGATTTGCGGCATTACAGGATGTTGAATAAAGCATGAATCATGCGGATTGGATTACAAATGGGCCGACGAATGTTTGCATTCGTTAGGCCGTTTGTAATTCTGGCCATATGATGAATTCATGTTCATTTTATTATTTGTGGAGGTTTTATAAATATGTGTTCGATTATGGGTTATTGTGGGAAAGGCGTCAGCCTTCAAAAGTTTAGGGATGGTTTTCAGGAAACAATTTCCAGGGGACCGGACGATAGCCGGATCGTGGATACGGGAGCCGGGCTGTTGGGATTTCACAGATTGGCAATCATGGGACTTACGCCGGAAGGCATGCAGCCCTTTTCATTTGGGAAGAATTATGTCGTTTGTAACGGCGAATTATACGGATTCGAAAAAGAGAGGGAAGCGCTGAAGAAAAAGGGCTATTCCTTTGCAAGTGACAGTGATTGCGAGATCCTGCTTCCCTTGTATAAAGAATATGGAACCGACATGTTTGCTAAGCTGGATGCGGAATTTGCATGCGTGATTTATAACGGAGAGAATGGGCAGTACATTGCCGCAAGAGATCCTATCGGGATCCGTCCTTTGTACTATGGCTATGATGAGAAGGGAATCATTGCTTTCGCAAGTGAGGCAAAAAATCTGGTAAATCTGGTAAAACGCATTATGCCGTTTCCGCCCGGATATTATTATGTGAGCGGTGATCTGGGCACCATATATGATCCGGAGCATGAAGCAGAGAAGTTCCATTGCTACTGCGATATTGCAAAGGTAGACAAGGTTTGTACGGATGACCTCGAGACAGTTTGCAAGAACATTCATGATAAGTTAGTGGCAGGTGTTGAGAAGAGATTGGTTGCGGATGCAAAGGTTGGTTTTCTTCTTTCAGGAGGTCTGGATTCCTCTTTGGTGTGTGCCATTGCCGCAAAGAAGTCTGACAAGCCCATCCGTACTTTTGCAATTGGTATGAGTGAAGATGCCATCGACTTAAAGTATGCAAAGCAGGTGGCAGATTACATTGGAAGTGATCACAAGGAAATATTTATGACGCCCGATGACGTGATCTCCAGTCTGGAGGAGGTGATAGGACTCCTTGGTACGTTTGACATTACGACGATCCGCGCCAGCATGGGTATGTATCTTGTCTGCAAGGCCATTCATGAGCAGACGGATGTGCGCGTGCTTCTTACCGGTGAGATTTCGGACGAACTCTTTGGATATAAATATACGGACTTTGCTCCGTCGGCGGAGGCCTTCCAAGAGGAAGCAGTCAAGAGACTTCATGAGTTGCATATGTATGACGTGCTCCGCGCGGACCGCTGTATTTCCGTAAACTCTCTTGAAGCCCGCGTGCCCTTTGGCGATCTGGATTTTGTACAGTACGTGATGAGCATTGATCCGGCGAAGAAGATGAATACCTATGGAAAAGGAAAATATTTATTGCGTCATGCCTTTGAAGAGGGCGATTATCTGCCATACGAAATTCTGTGGCGCGAGAAAGCTGCTTTCTCTGATGCCGTTGGACATTCCATGGTGGATTACCTTAAGGAATATGCAGAGAAGAAATATACCCAGGAAGAGTTTGAAAAGGGATGCCTTAAGTATGATCACGCAAGACCTTTCACCAAGGAATCCTTACTGTATCGTGACATCTTTGAAAAGTTTTATCCCGGACAGGCTGAGATGATCGTGGATTTCTGGATGCCTAATAAGAGTTGGGAAGGTTGCAACGTAAATGATCCTTCCGCCAGAGTTCTTTCTAACTATGGTGATAGCGGAAAATAAATAGAATGAGTTATTCGATCAGTTGATTAGGGGAGATGAATTATGATGACAAAGTACGTATTTGTAACGGGAGGCGTTGTTTCCGGTCTGGGCAAGGGCATTACGGCGGCTTCCCTTGGAAGGCTTCTTAAGTCCAGGGGATTAAAGGTGGCTGCGCAGAAGCTGGATCCGTACATCAACGTGGATCCCGGCACCATGAGCCCGTACCAGCACGGAGAGGTGTACGTAACTGAGGATGGAGCTGAGACCGATCTGGATCTGGGACACTATGAGAGATTTATCGATGAGGATTTGAATCAGTATTCGAATCTTACGACAGGAAAAGTGTACTGGAATGTATTGAACAAAGAACGTCGGGGGGAATACCTTGGATCTACCGTGCAGGTCATACCTCACGTAACGAATGAGATCAAGGAGTTTGTATACCGTGTGGGAAAAAAGACGAATGCGGACGTTGTGATTACGGAGATCGGCGGCACCATAGGAGACATCGAGTCCCAGCCTTTTTTGGAGGCCGTAAGACAGATTTCTCTTGAGGTTGGCAGAGAGAACAGCCTTTTCATTCACGTGTGTCTGGTGCCTTATTTGCACTGCTCGGAGGAGCATAAATCAAAGCCGACCCAGCATTCCGTAAAGGAGCTGCAGGGCATGGGCATCAATCCGAATATCATTATTCTTCGTTGTGATGAACCTTTGGAGGAATCCATCTTCAAGAAAATATCTATGTTTTGTAACGTAAAGCCGGATTGCGTGATTGAGAACAGAACACTGCCGAACCTCTATGAAGCTCCGCTCATGTTGGAAAAATCACATTTTTCCGAAGTTGTTTGCCGTGAGCTTGGCATTCAGGCTCCCAACCCTGATCTGGCGGAGTGGGCAGACATGGTGGAAAAGATCGGAAAGCGCGACCGGAACGTCGAGATCGGACTCGTCGGGAAATACGTGGGATTACATGATGCCTATTTGTCGGTGGCAGAGGCGCTTCGACATGCAGGATATCATCACGGGACCCACGTGAATATTCACTGGATTGATTCTGAAAAACTTGAAACAGTCCTTGCAAATGGAAAGTCGCAGGAGGACGTGTTAACGGAGGAGCTCGGAGAGCTGGATGGCATCATTCTTCCGGGCGGTTTCGGTAATCGTGGGATCGAGGGAATGATCCAAGCGGCTAAGTATGCCAGAGAGCATCAAATCCCTTATTTTGGTATTTGTCTTGGCATGCAGATCGCGGTGATTGAATATGCAAGAAATATGGCAGGCATTTATGATGCGAACTCAGGGGAATTTGATGAACAATGTAAACATAAAGTGATCGATTTTATGCCTGGACAGAGCGATTCCATTGACAAGGGCGGAACGCTCAGACTTGGTGCATATCCTTGTAACATCAAGAGAGGCACTGTCTTGGAGCGATGCTATGCAAAAGCACAGGTGGCGGATGAAAACGGAGAGTTGGTGATCCACGAAAGGCACCGCCATCGCTATGAGTTTAACAATGATTATCGTGATCTCTTACAGGAAAAAGGACTTACGATAGGCGGAATGTCTCCTGACGGGCTTTTGGTGGAAACAGTGGAGCTCACAGACAGACCGTTCTACCTTGGCGTGCAGTTCCATCCTGAATTTAAGAGCAGACCCAATAAGCCGCATCCGCTATTTATTGGATTTGTAGGCGCAGCGTTGCAAAAGGCACAGGAACGGGGGAAGAGAGCATGATAATGGATGAAAAGCTGCACGAGGAATGCGGTGTGTTCGGTATTTATGCTCCGGTACCTTATGCAATTTCGCGTGACATATATTATGGTCTTTATGCATTGCAGCATCGTGGGCAGGAGAGCTGTGGCATTGTTGTAAATGATGATGGCGTGTTCTGTTCTCACAAAGATCTTGGGCAGGTGAGCGCAGTTTTTGATGAAGAGACTCTTTCGAAGCTTCCCGAAGGGAGCATGGCTGTGGGACATGTACGATATGGCACTACCGGTGGGAATAACAGAAACAATTGCCAGCCCATCGAGGTGAATCATCAAAAGGGAAAAATGGCGCTTGCACATAATGGAAACTTAAGCAATGCATATGAGCTTCGAAATCAATTGGAACTCTCGGGTGCAATATTTCATTCAACTTCCGACACGGAGATCATAGCTTACATTGTTACAAGGGAAAGGTTGAAAACCGGGTCCATAGAGAAAGCAGTGCTTGAGAGCATGAAGTATTTGGAAGGAGCGTACTCCATCATCCTAATGTCGGCTACAAAGCTGATTGCGGCAAGAGATCCTCATGGATATCGCCCGCTGTGTTATGGACAAAGAAATGATGGGAGCTATGTCATCGCATCTGAAACCTGTGCGCTGGAAGCGGTGGGGGCAAAGCTTGTTCGTGAACTTCTTCCGGGAGAACTCGTGGTATTTACGGACAGCGGGATTGTGCAATATACGGAACACTGCGGAACTGCAAAAAAGCAAATTTGCATTTTTGAATATATATATTTTGCCCGCCCGGATTCCGTTATCGAGGGAATTTCCGTACATGCGGCCAGAGTGAAGGCCGGGGAGATTCTGGCGAGGGAGTATCCCACGAAGGCAGATGTAGTTGTGGGGGTTCCTGATTCGGGACTGGATGCGGCGCTGGGATACTCTCGGTATTCGGGCATTCCCTACGGCATCGGATTTATCAAGAACAAATACATTGGGCGTACGTTTATCTCGCCTGCTCAGCAAGATCGAAATAATCAGGTAAAGATTAAGCTGAATCCGCTAAAGGACACTGTAGAGGGAAAGAGAGTAATTCTCGTGGACGATTCCATCGTACGAGGTACGACAAGTGAGAGAATCGTAAGGCTTCTGCGCGAGGCGGGAGCAAAAGAGGTTCATATGAGGATATCATCACCGCCATTTACAAATCCATGCTATTATGGAACGGATGTGGATTCTAAAGAAAACCTGATTGCTTGTCACATGAGTATTCCGGAGATCGCGAAGGAGATCGGTGCGGATTCATTGGGATACCTGCCGCTTTCGAGCCTAAAGGAACTTGTGGGGCATGAGGGATATTGCAACGCCTGCTTCAGCGGGAATTACGCGACGACCATTCCGCAAAATACAAATAAAAACAGATTTGAAAAGAGACTTTCCGAGAGATAGACTGTTTTTTGCTCTTTTAAGCCCGAAAACAATGCGTTTCCGGGCTTTTTGGGGTATGACGGTCATATTTGCCGGAAGGTTCGATCATGCCATTTTAGGAGTAGTTGGTGAGTGATCGGAAGGAAAAAGTTCTATGCCGTTTATTTGGAGTATGGTATGCTTGTGATAGTTATGATCGACAGAATCATGATTTATTGAGAAAAGGGAAGACTTATGAAGGTGAATAAAATCATACGAAAAGAATAGTATAACCATTGAAGAATAGAAGGATGAAGAATCGAATGATAGTTTCCTTTGATTTGGACGACACGTTATTTGTATCGCCGGAAGATTTTAAAACTGAAAAAGAGTTGATATTTCCATTAAACAAGATATATAAAGAAAGACTAAGATTGGGAACAATAGACCTGTTTCGTAGATTACAGGAAAAAGGAATAGAAACCTGGATATATACCACGTCATTTAGATCGGAAAGTTATATCAGGCATCTGTTTGGGTGTTATGGAATTAAGATCGGGCAGGTCATTAATGGTAAAAGACATCTGGAAGAGGTTCAAGGAAATAAAGCAGAGCCGATGCCATCAAAATTGCCATGTAAATACAGAATTAATCTACATATAGACGACGATATCAGTGTCTATCAAAATGGCAGGACATATGGATTCAAGGTCTGTTTAGTGGGGCCTGCGGATGATGAATGGGCAGAAAAAATATTGGAAGAAGCATTGAAAATTGCCGAAAAAGAGAAGCGTGAATTCTGAAAAAGAGAGGCAATGAATTCGTAGATCTACGGGATGAAGTAAATCAGCAGAATAAAGATATTAAAATTTAAAAACCTATTGACGAAGTAGGTAAGTGGTGATAATATTGAATAAATTCTTTGAGAAAGGAGATATTACAGATGCGCAATACATGGTCCTCGAAATTTAATTGGTGTATGTGTTGTCGAATGTTTGGATACCGGGCATGCAAATGGCTGGGACATTCGAGTGTCTGAAATGTCTCGATAAATAATGTTTCACACACATTATATGAGCCATATGTCCGGGAACTTTCAATAGCTCCCGGATTTTTTTTGGAGGTAAATCAGGATGCAGTTTAATACGTTGCTACTACATGGAAAGTCAGTAGCCCATAATGCGCATGGAGAGATTCTACCTCCAATATCGCAGGTTAGTGCTTTCCAGTATGAGAGTATGGAGGAACTGGAAAAGGTTTTTCAGCACAAGCGTATGGGGTTTGCCTATACGCGAATCGGAAATCCTACGACGGGAGCATTGGAACAGAAAATTAATGAGCTGGAAGGCGGCGCCGGTGCAGTCTGCACCAGCAGTGGAATGGCTGCAATTTCTTCAACGCTCCTGGCAATTTGTAAAAGCGGAGATGAAATCATTGTCGGAAGTGGTTTGTATGGTGGAACGATCGATCTTTTGCATGACTTGGAAAAGCTTGGTATTCATGCTGTATTTCTGGACCGGCTTACGGGCGATGAGGTGAGGAAGCACATAAATGAAAAGACCAGAGCAGTTTTTGGTGAGATGATTTCGAATCCGTCATTGAAGGTGCTTGACGTCCCGGAACTGTCTAAGGTAGCCCATGAATCAGAAATTCCGCTGATTATAGATGCCACAACAGTGACGCCTTTTATTGCAAGACCATTGGGACTGGGCGCGGATATCATCATTCACTCCATGTCAAAGTATTTCAATGGTGGGGGCAATTCCATTGGCGGAGTAATCGTTGATGGTGGGAAGTTTCGTTGGAATACAGGAAAATTTGAAACTTTGTCTGAGTTTAAGAAATATGGTAACGGTGCTTTTTTGGTTCGGTTACGAACGGATATATGGGAGAATCTGGGTGGTTGCATGGCTCCGCTAAATGCGTTCCTTTGTTATTTAGGAGTCGAAACATTGGGGCTTCGAATGGAACGGATCTGTAAGAATGCAGACAGATTGGCAAAGGCTTTGGACGAATTGCCCGGAGTTGATGTGAATTACCTGACATTGCCGAAGCACCCGTTTCACAGATATGTGGACGAAGAGCTAAACGGATATGGCGGAGGGATTCTGACGTTTCGAGTCGGCTCTAAAGAAAGGGCATTTCAGATCATTGATCACCTAAAATATGCCGTGATTGCAAGCAATATTGGAGATGTAAGGACACTGGTCATCCATCCGGCTTCAACGCTGTATCTCCATTCCGGGAAAGAAGAGACACTGGCTGCGGGCGTGTATGATGATACTATTCGAGTGAGCGTCGGCATAGAGGATGCGGAGGATTTAATTCATGACTTTACGGAAGCAATTCTATTCGCGCAATAAGATAACCCTTGGTAAGGAAGCATATAAGAAGCTGAAAGAAGCAACGATAAATGTATATCCTGATGAAGCCTGTGGGATCTTGATTGGCGATGAAGGGAGATCTTACATCATGGAAATATGGCCAATGGGGAACAAAACAGAGGGCAATCCACATCGGTTTTTTCGGGCGGATCCATTGGAACTGTACTATCTGGAATTACGGGCAGAAAAAGAAGGAAAACAAATTCTTGGTTTTTATCATTCCCATCCGGACACCCCGGCGGAGATCTCCCTGGAGGACGAGAAATATATGCTTCCGGGAGTGATTCATATGATACTATCCGTGAATCATGGCATGGTCGGAAAGATCGAGGGTTATCAAAAGGAAGGTCCGGAAGATAAAAGAACAGAAATAGAGGTTGAATTGGAGGAGAAGACACCATGAAGGTATATGTCTCAGCTACGCTAAGAAATTTTATCGGGAGAAATCCCTTCGTAGAGATTGCCGGAGAGTCGATTCGGAAGGTGCTGAATAATCTGACAGATGAGTATCCGGAAGCCGGAAAGATTCTATTTGACGAAAAGGAGAAGCTGCGCAGTTTCATACGGATTTATGTGGGAGAGGAGTATTTTCCGGAGGATAAGTGGGATGAAAAACTCGCTCCGGATACAGAGATCCTTCTTCTTCCGACTATTGCGGGTGGCGCTCCCGCGGAGAGTATCATATCGGATGAGAGAAGGAAAGCCGTACTTTTGGATGATTCTGAAGTGGAACGCTTTGGAAGGCATCTCCTTTTGAAGGATATTGGGGTGAAAGGTCAGAAAAGAATCAAGGCGGCGCGGGTGGTCGTGGTAGGCGTAGGAGCATTAGGATCTCCGGTTATACAATACTTGGCTGCCGCAGGTGTCGGTACCATTAAAATTATAGATTTTGATGATGTGTCACTCGAGAATCTGCAGAGCCAGGTCATACATACCAGCAGGGATGTAAAACGGCCAAAGGTGGCATCCGCGAAGGATAAAGTCAAAAATATCAACAGAAATATTAATCTGGAAGCAGAAAATGTAAAGTTGGATGCCGATAATATTGTTTCCGAGATTGATGGTTACGATCTGGTCATTGATTGTACGGACAATTATAAGGCAAGATATTTGATCAGCGATGCCTGTGTGTTGTGCAATATACCGCTCATATTTGGGGCGATCTATCAATTTGAGGGACAGATCGGTATTTTTAACATGAACGGTGGACCTTGTTATCGCTGTCAGTTTCCGGAACCACCGGAGGCCGGACTGGTGCCTACATGTGCGGAAGGAGGAGCCATCAGTCCTTTGCCGGGTATCATAGGAAGCATACAGGCCAATGAGGCATTGAAACTGATTATCGGGATTGGGGAACATTTGGACGGAAAGTTGCTAATTATCGATAGCTTGTATTTACATTCGAAGATCCTTCCGGTTAAGAAAAACTGTAATTGCCCGATTTGCGGAGCAAACGCAACGATTACAAGAGTGGAAGATTATGATTACGAAGACTTTTGCGGCTTGAAGGTGAAGGAGGAAGAAGTTCCCATCGAAGGATTTTCACCTGATGAATTGGCGAAGAGAATTGAAAGGGGAGATCGGCTTACGTTGGTTGACGTTCGGGAGCCTCATGAGAGAGCTATCCTCAGGTTCCCGAATGCGATCGTCATCCCGATTGGGCAGTTGGCGCGAAGGAAAAACGAATTGGACCCGGAAATAGATACTATCTTCATCTGTAAGGAAGGTAAGCGAAGCATTCTTGCGATCAATACCCTAAGGGAGGCTGGTTATATAGGCCCCATGTATAACCTTAAGGGCGGTATAGATGCCATGAAGGATATCATCTTCTCACATGAAGGAGCATGGCTGTAAACAGGGATAGGAAGGTCTTTCGGGACTGAACTATATATGCAAACCAAAAGAGCCAAGCAAAAATGCAAGGCAACAGAAAACAGGAGGAAAAAAGAAATGGCAAACGAAACAGTAGACAAAAAGGGAGGCATTAATGCTTTAGGTGCAAAGGCTGCATATAATTTGGCCAACGTTACCAAAACGAAGCCTCAGTATGGAGCATTAACTCCAAAGTGGTTGACGAAATTTTTGGAGTTCAAGGGTCTTGAGACAGGCCTTTATCGTGTGAACAAAGTGGTTGAAGGAGAGACGCCACTCGATGTTCTCTGCAGTCAGACCAAGAAGTCGGATATTATTCCGCAAGGATACGTTGAATATGAAACCGAGCCCCGTGAATACAAACTGAGCTCCATTTCCACCATAATTAACATTAATACGGCAATAGAAGATGTTTACAGTGCACCTTATGATCAGGTACAGGAACAGCTGGGTCTAGCGATTGAATCCTTGCGGGAGCGTCAGGAAAGTCAGCTGATCAATAATGATGATTACGGACTGCTGAAGAATATTGTTGATTCCCAGAGAATCCAAACCAGAAACGGGGCGCCTACTCCGGATGATCTCGATGAGCTGATTACCAAGGTATGGAAGGAGCCTTCTTTCTTCCTAGCACATCCCAGGGCAATTGCCGCATTCGAAAGAGAATGTACAAAGAGAGGTGTTCCGCCAGTAGTTGTAAATATCGCAGGCGGTACCTTCCTGACTTGGAGAGGAATCCCCATCATCCCTACGGATAAGCTTTTGGTAGATGGTTTGAAGAACCCGAAGTCGCAGAACGGTAAGACGAATATTCTTTTGATCCGTACCGGAGAAGCTAAGCGTGGAGTTATCGGTTTGTTCCAGGCGGGCCTTAAAAACGAGCATTCCAGAGGTCTGTCCGTTCGTTTTAGAGGGATTGATGACAAGGGAGTTGCATCATATCTGCTATCTCTGTATTGTTCTGCTGCAATTCTTGCGGATGATGCGATTGCTGTATTGGAAGACGTAGAGGTGGGAGAATATTATGACTACGATTGAACATTTGGCAGGTGTACCAAGTGCAGCACAGCTTAGTATTTGGGCGAATGAGCTGTTTCCCGACTTGATGGAAGGCGTATTCGGCGTTCCTGAGACGGACGTTCCCGTGAGTGACGTTCCCGAAGTGAATGCACCGGGCACAGGAGTGCCAACGGGTTATGTGACGAACGCAGGCGCTGCGACGGAGTATGCATCGAATGCGGTCATTCCTGAAACGAACGCACTGGGCGCAACAGCATCTACGGGATACGGCAGTACCGTGCCGGCGCAGGAGTTTGACTGGGAGCATCCGTTTGCATATGGCGGAAATAATGAAGATCCGTATCTTGGAACCATAGAGAACGTCATCGCACCTGAAAGCGTTTTCCTTCCGGGAGGCGGCGATTTGCCCGTCGTAACGAAGGAGAGCAACAGGTCTTACGCCCCGGTGGTATTATCACAGACGCAGGCAGCTGAAAAAGGGAAAACCATTGATGCTCCGACTTCTCTTGGCGGTGATGCCGTAGATAAGAAAGATGGAGAAAAGAAAGGTTCTTTGAGGAATGATTCCATCCGAATCGGTAGCAAGACGCTGTCTCAGATTCGTGAAGATTTTCCGATCCTGTCAGAAAGAATTAATGGGAATCCCTTGGTGTGGCTTGATAACGGTGCAACCACGCAGAGACCTCAGGCAGTGATTGACAGATTGAAATATTACTACGAGCATGAGAATTCCAATGTGCACAGAGGAGCACATACCTTAGCTGCAAGATCTACGGATGCATATGAGGAAGCAAGGGATATTGTAAGGGATTTCATAGGAGCGCCCTCTTCGGAGGAAATCATTTTTGTGAGGGGAACTACGGAAGGCATTAACTTAGTGGCAAATGCGTACGTAAAGCCCCAGTTGCAGCCCGGCGATGAGATTATTGTTTCCATTTTGGAGCACCATGCAAATATCGTGCCATGGCAATTGATCGCGCAGGAGACGGGAGCGGTAATTAAGGTCATTCCCTGTGATGAGACGGGCCAGCTTCTATTACATGAGTATGAGAGCTTGTTTACACGCAAGACAAAGTTTGTGTCAGTGACACATGTATCTAATGTTTTGGGTACAGTGACTCCCATTGAAGAGTTGATTGCCATTGCACATAGACATGGTGTACGCATTTTGATCGATGGTGCGCAGTCAGTTGCGCACATTCCTGTAAATGTCTCTGCATTGGATGCCGACTTCTTTGTATTCTCGGGGCATAAGGTGTTTGCACCTACGGGAATCGGTGTTGTCTATGGGAAGAAAGAATTGCTGGAGGCAGCGAGGCCTTATCACGGGGGCGGAAACATGATTGCTGACGTAACTTTTGAGAGGACGATCTACAATCCCGTTCCAAACAAATTTGAGGCAGGCACGGGTAGCATAGCGGATGCGGTTGGTCTTGGGGCAGCGCTTAGGTATCTATCAGAGATCGGAATGCCTTGTGTATATCGTTGGGAACACGAGCTTCTTCAATATGCGATGAAGGAAATGAAAACTGTCAAAGGATTACACCTGATCGGAACTGCATTAAGCAAATCCTCGGCGCTTTCGTTTAAATTGGACGGCTATGCAGATGATGAGGTGGGAAAGAGACTGGACAGCTATGGAATTGCTGTTCGTACAGGGCATCATTGCGCCCAGCCGGTACTTCGGCATTTCGGATATGAAGGGTCTGTTCGTCCTACGATAGCGCTTTATAATTCGCCGGATGACATTGATACTTTGGTAAAGGTATTAAAGACTTTTGCATAACATGTACAAGTTTTGTTTACGCTGTAAATACGTATTGTAGGAATGCATTACAACTATCATTTTGACGCATGGTTTGCCGCTTTATTTTGGGTTGGCAATCCATGACGTCAGATTCTGAAAATAATAAGTGGGTAAAATGACATGAACAGTGTGATTAAAGAAGAGGAAGTTGTTCAAATTGTAAATACGATTTTTGCTGATTACAATGGCGAAAAGACGATTGATGAGGTTAGTATTTATAATAAGCCGGACAAGCTGGAGGTGTATGATCTGATCAAAGACCTTTTTGCTATCGTATATCCCGGATATTTTCGCGACAAGTATTACAAGACGTTTAATCCAAAATCTAACCTGGCCGTGATCATTGAGGATGTTTTCTATCACCTAAACAAGCAAGTATATATGGCATTAGACTATTGCAGGAAAAGGGGAACCCTTACGGATGATGAGCGTAAGCAGGAAAGTTATCGTATTTGCAAAGCTTTTTTTGGAAAGATTCCCAAGATTCGTAAATATCTTGAAACAGATTTGCAGGCAACTTACAATGGAGATCCTGCAGCAGCGTGTACAGCCGAGATTGTTTTGGCATACCCCGGTCTGATGGCGATCACGGTATATCGACTGGCTCATGAGTTGTACCTGGAACAGGTTCCTGTGTTACCGAGACTCATGACGGAATTTGCGCATTCCAAGACGGGAATTGATATTCATCCCGGCGCAACCATTGATGAATACTTCTTTATTGATCACGGAACCGGAATTGTTATAGGTGAGACTTCTGTTATTGGAAAGAATGTTAAGATTTATCAGGGAGTGACGATAGGTGCTTTGTCTACGAGGGGTGGGCAGAAGCTTTCCGGGAAAAAGAGACATCCGACCATTTGTAATAACGTCACAATCTATGCGGGTGCTTCAATTCTTGGGGGTGATACGGTGATCGGCGAGAATGCCGTGATCGGTGGGAATACGTTTATCACTCGCAGTATCGATGCAAATACGAGAGTCAGCATGAAGAATCTTGAGATGGAATATCGAACAGAGGGTAACGTTCGCAAGAGTGAGGAGCTGGCACAGGGTGATGTATGGTATTACGTGATTTAAAGAGAATGAAAAGGATTATAACGGGTTCAGACGAAGAACCTGTCAAAATAGGAGGAAAATAACATGATTTTAACAATTGCAGGGGAGAAGAAGGAAGCGCCGAATGATATTACTGTTGCCGCGCTGATTGAGCAGGAAAACGTTGAGACGCCGGAATATGTAACTGTTTCGGTAAATGAGGAATTTATTGAAAGGGATTCTTTTGATACGTATGTATTAAAAGAAGGTGATGAGGTGGAATTCCTGTATTTCATGGGGGGAGGAAGATAATGGCATTTACCAACGAACAGCTGGAACGATATTCCAGACATATTATCTTAAAAGAAATCGGTGCAAAAGGCCAAAAAAAGCTCTTAAATGCAAAGGTTCTGATTATCGGGGCAGGCGGTCTTGGTGCACCTGCGGCATTGTATCTTGCGGCAGCAGGTGTCGGAACGATCGGTATTGTTGATGCTGACGTAGTAGATCTTTCCAATTTGCAAAGACAGGTCATTCATACGACAAATGATGTGGGAAAAAAGAAGGTGGAGTCTGCGGCGGAAACCATGCGTGCCATTAACCCGGATGTGACGGTGAACACCTATTATGAATTTGTAAGCAGCGCAAATATTCTTGACCTTATCAGGGATTATGATTTTGTAATTGACGGAACGGATAATTTCCCGGCGAAATTCCTGATTAACGACGCATGTGTGATGGCGAAAAAACCATTTTCGCATGCAGGGATCATTCGCTTCAAGGGACAGCTCACCACGATCATTCCCGGAGAAGGTCCCTGTTACAGATGTATTTTTAAGAATCCGCCGCCAAAGGATGCCGTACCGACCTGTAAGCAGGCAGGAGTCATCGGTGCTATGGGTGGTGTCATCGGATCGCTCCAGGCGATGGAAGCCATCAAGTACATTACCGGAACAGGAGAGCTCTTGGTTGGATACCTTTTGACCTATGATGCGATAAAGATGGAATTTCATAAAATCAAGCTACCGGGCCGTGGGAAGGGTTGTGCTGTATGTTCCGATACACCGACAATCACAGAACTGATCGATTACGAACAGGCGGTTTGCGAATTAAAGCATTAGCTTTGGAGTGGAGAGGCGTACCATGCAGATAACAATCAAAAAAGCGGATTTTAACAGAATGTATGAGCATGCGCTCAAGGTGCGGCCGGAGGAAGCGTGCGGGTTGATCGCGGGCACAGACAGGGAAGATGGTGTAAGAGAGATCAGAAAGGTCTATCTGCTAACCAATGTGGATCATACGAATGAGCATTTTACGATTGATCCGAAAGATCAGCTACAGACGATTAAGAACATACGCGCTAACGGCTTAAAGCTTTTGGGAAATTGGCATTCTCATCCGGAAAGTCCTTCGAGACCTTCCGAGGAGGACAAACGTCTTGCGAATGACAGCAAGGCAAGCTATTTGATTCTTTCTCTTATGGAGGATGGAAATCCTGTTTTAAATGCATTTCATGTGGAGTTGGTAGATGGCGTGAAGACAGTAAGAAAAGAAGAGTTGATAATTATTGATGAGAAGGAGGACGGCAATGGCTGACATTGATTTTCAGGTAGATGACAAGTTGGATATTACGGATGTAAATTGTCCGGTAACATTTGTTAAAACGAAGGTTGCACTGGAGGAAATGGATGAGGGACAAATCCTTCAGGTGCATTTGAATGATGGAGAGCCTGTACAGAATGTACCAAGAAGCCTTAAGGAGGAAGGCCATGAAATTCTGAAGCTGGAGGACAATGGCGATGGTACGTTTGAACTTTACGTGAAAAAAGTGGGCGACTGATTTCCAATCTTTATGTAGAATCAAAGTTTCTTAAAAGTATAGGAAATAGGAATGGTGATACCATGATCGGATGCCCCAAAGGACCGTGTGGGACAACACTTTTTGGATGAATATCCAAAAATATATCTGATATCCGACAGTAGTCTTTGGTTAAAGCAGATCACTCAATTTTTTGCCATAGAAATAATCTTTTTCGATTTTGTAGAACTCTGTCCACATGGACAGAGTTTTGCATTTTTCTGCTCTGGGACATTCCATAGTGTTTTCTTCTAGGCACGCAACAGGGGCAAACGGGCCTTCCATGTGCTCTAAAATCTCTCCGATGGTATATTCCTTAGGAGAGCGCAGGAGTTTATATCCGCCGTGTTTTCCGCTGGAACCTTTAATGAGTTTACCGTTTACCAACTCTTTTGCAATGATTTCGAGATATTTTTTAGAGATTTCCTGTCTTTCTGCAATATCTTTCAGAGGAATAAATTCCTCGGATTCATGTTCAGCCAGATCGATCATTACTCTTAGTGCATAGCGTCCTTTAGTTGTGATCATAAGAATACCCGTATAATTCCATTATCCATTTAGGGTAATTGGATTTACTTTTCCTTTCCAAAATTCTATTTATATCGAGGTAGCGATTCTTAAATAATCGAAGCGAATGCTCTCCTTTATTGATCTAATAATGCTATTATATACTGGGTGAATAGGCAAATCAAGCATTTTTGAATTTAATACCTATTGACATGGTAGGCAAATAGTTTTATAATCAGTTCGAATAAAGCAAAGAGGAGAATTATTTTATGATATATGCGGATAATGCTGCAACTACAAAAATAAGCAAAGAAGCTATCAATACCATGATTTCCGTGATGAACGAAACATATGGAAATCCATCCAGTCTATATGAAGTCGGACAGAAGGCGAAGGAAGTCTTGGAACGGGCCAGAGCGGATGTCGCAGAGGTGATCGGAGCGGATCCAAAGGAAATCTATTTTACATCCGGCGGAAGTGAAGCCGATAATCAGGCCATTCTCACGGCAGCTGCGCTTGGTGTGGAGAAGGGCAAAAAGCATATTATTTCCTCCGCTTTTGAGCATCATGCCGTGCTGCATACATTAAAAAAACTGGAAAAGGAAGGTTACGAGATTACTCTTCTTGACGTGCATGAGGACGGCTTGATCCGCCCGAAGGATCTTGAGAGCGCCATCAGGGAAGATACTTGTCTTGTGACGATCATGTATGCCAATAATGAAATCGGAACGATCCAACCCATTCGTGAGCTCGGGGAGATCTGCAGACAGCATCAGGTTCTCTTTCATGTGGATGCAGTTCAGGCAATAGGGCATATTCCTGTGAACGTAGAGAGTGACAATATCGATATGCTGTCTTCCTCGGCACATAAGTTTCATGGACCCAAGGGTGTAGGTTTTCTTTATGTAAAAAAAGGAATCCGTATCACAAACCTGATCGAAGGCGGCGCACAGGAACGGGGAAAACGTGCAGGGACAGAGAATGTTCCCGGTATCGCAGCAATGGCAACAGCCCTAAAGGAGGCGATAGCATCGCTTGATGAAAATGCTAAGAATCTTGCACGAAAAAGGGATAGGCTGATTGCCGGTTTGAAGGAGATTTCGCATAGTGCACTTAACGGGGATGCTACCAAAAGACTCCCGGGAAATGTGAATTTTTGCTTTGAAGGAATTGAAGGGGAATCGTTGCTCTTACTTTTGGATGACAAGGGAATCTGCGCTTCATCCGGAAGTGCATGTACTTCCGGGTCGCTTGATCCCAGTCATGTGCTACTGGCTATAGGAAGAGTACATGATGTGGCACACGGGTCACTTCGTTTAAGTATCGGTGAGGATATCAGTGATGCCGATATCGAGTATATCATTCAATCCGTAAAAGAAGTTGTAGAGTATCTCCGTGGATTTTCCCCTATTTGGAGGGATCTGACGACGGGGAAGAAGCAGTTTATCTTGTAAAAAGATGGAGGAAAAACATATGTCATTATATAGTGATAAGGTAATGGATCATTTTCGAAATCCCCGAAATGTAGGGGTGATCGAGGACGCGGACGGTATAGGTGAAGTCGGGAACGCAAAGTGCGGAGATATTATAAAGATGTATCTGAAAATCGAGGATGAAGTGATCAAGGATGTAAAATTCGAGACCTTCGGATGCGGAAGCGCGATTGCATCCAGCTCAATGGCGACGGAGATGATCAAGGGACAACCTGTCTCCGAAGCGATGAAACTTACAAACAAGGCGGTAGCGGAGGCTTTGGATGGTCTTCCCGATTATAAGATGCATTGTTCCGTGCTTGCGGAAGAGGCTATTAAATCAGCGTTAGAAGATTATGAAAAGAAAAAGCAGCAGTGTTAGGTTCAGATGATACACAAATCGGGATTCAGATTAAGAGAGGAGCCACGCTCATGAATGTTAACCAGCTAAAGTATGCTTTGACAACTGCGAATTCCTCATCCATGAGAGAGGCTGCGACAAAGCTTTATGTTTCGCAGCCGGCTCTTTCAAGCAGTATTATGGAACTGGAAAACGAACTTGGAATTTTGATCTTTGAGAGGTCCAATAAGGGGATTGTTTTGACGGAAGCAGGACAGGAATTTTTAACTTATGCGAAGAAAGTTATCAGTCAATATGAAATTCTGGAGGAGCGATACCTCTCCGTGGGCAAGGAAAAGGAGCGATTTTCTGTTTCTACGCAGCATTATAATTTTGCGATCCGTTCCTTTGCGAATGTGATCGGCAGATTTAATCCGGAGAAATATGCATTTTCCATTCATGAAACTAAGACCAGAAAAGTTTTGGAGAACGTTCGGGATTTAAAGAGTGAGGTGGGTGTGGTTTCCTATTCCGAGGGTAATGAGAAGGTACTGAAAAAGCTCTTGAAGGAATTTCAGCTTGAATTTATCCCTTTGATGCGCAGGGAAACCTATGCATATGTATGGAAGGGGCATGCGTTCGCAGATCGAAAGGAGATTTCACTGGAGGAGCTTCGAGACTTCCCTTGTATTGTCTTTGACCAGACGGATGGGAGTAATTTCTATCTGACGGAAGAAGCGATGGCAGATTATGATTTTCATAAGCTGATCAAGTCGGATGACCGTGCTACGACGATGGAACTGATTGCAAGCCTGCAAGGATATTCTATCGGTTCAGGGATGCTGGCTGAGGATAATGCAATCCTGCAGGGAATGATCTCCATTAAGCTCAAGGAGGAGGATCCCCTGACGATCGGATACATTACAAGGAAGGGCAGTAAGCTTTCTATATATGGAGAGGCATATGTGGAAGAACTTCTGAATTATCGAGAAATATAAAATTCTTCCAAAAACCTATTGACATAGTAGGCAAACGGTGATAATATGGCACTATCGAAGTTGAAAGGAGACGTGAAAAATGTTTGGTTCAAGCACATTAAAGAAAAACAGCATGTGTTGTTGCCGAATGCGAAACTCCCGGGCAAACCGTTTGGCTGGGGCGATGCAATGTCATTTAGCACGCCTTGATGAATTTCGATGTTGACGCAAAATACGTGCGATTATCGATAAAGAAAGCCAATTGCCCGGGAGAGATGAACTCCGGGGTTTTTTATATCCTGGTACATCGTTTTTTATTTATATTTAACTACACCATATCACTTGCCTCTTTTTCCGATAGCACTGCTCAAAAATCCTCAGCGTAGCCCGCTACGCCTACGTTTTTTGAATGGTGCTCTCGAAAAACATTCTTCGTGAATGGTATAGTTATTTAGAATCCGATGTACTAGGCTATTCCTCAGGATTTTCCTATGATATAAAAGCACTCCATGAAAATCGTAAATAGTATATTGAGAAAAAGGAGAAAAAAGATGAGCGAATATAAATTTGAGACATTACAATTACATGTTGGACAGGAGCAGGCAGACCCCACAACCGATTCAAGAGCAGTACCTATTTACCAAACAACTTCCTATGTATTTCATAGCAGCAAGCATGCAGCGGATCGTTTCGGACTTGCTGACGCGGGTAACATTTACGGGAGACTTACCAATTCCACCCAG
>Ga0310786_10003379_pt1 | contig 23248 bp, 19 predicted proteins | sample AusTroGonzalo_MG_FD_203881 | JGI IMG/M metagenome (GOLD analysis project Ga0310786, IMG submission 203881) | Bovine rumen microbial communities from tropical cattle in Woodstock, Queensland, Australia - Gonzalo_03 (v2) (version 2) | ecosystem: Host-associated > Mammals > Digestive system >...
GGACGGCATGGCCGTCTTGCGCGTCTCCGTGTCGGGCTCCGGCTCCGGCGACCTCGTCGTCGGGAGCCAGGTCGTGCCTCTTCTTGCGCCGCCGCAGCTGCGCTCGGCCCCGCCAAGTCCCGCGCCGCAGCTCCTCGTCCCTGTCGCGAAAGGCGTCGTGCATCCTCTCCGCCTTCGCGGCGACGACACCCTTGCCGTATCGCTCTACTCCGACGACTTCGCCTTTGGCGAGCTGCCGAGCCTCGCCGCAAGCCGCCGCGTGGGCTGGTTGGACTTCCCGTACGCGAAGGCGACCGAGCCGTGCATACACGACTACAACGCCCGGCGGAAGGCCGTGTCGCTTCCCGCAGGGGCCGACGAGGCGGAGCTCGTCTGCACGTGGCAGGGCGGCAGCGGCGTGGAGGTCGAGAACGCCCCTCCCAGGGCCGCGACTATTACGGGCAGCTTCTCCGCGAGGGGAACGGCCGGCGTCACTTACACGCTTTCGCACCCGAAGGCGCTGTTCGGGCCGAAGTCCTACGGCCAGACCGTCCGCTTCTGCCCCCGTCCGCCCGACCCCGATCCAGACGAGCCCGACCCGCCGTGGTATTCCGACGGCGACGGGGACGACTCCGGCGAAAACGACGACGAGCATGACGAGCGTTGGTGCTGCTATTGGGGGATGTGCGACGAATGGTGCGGCTGCGGATGCGACTGCGCGGGCAGCTCCGGCGATCCTTTGCCTGGCGAGGAGGATTTTGACGAAGAGTGCCCCGAACATTCTATGCCCTACGTGGACTGCGCCCCGCTGCACGCGGCCGCCTACACTAACGCCGTGCAGAACGTCCAGCATCTCGGCGGCGTCCTCTACATCCGCGATCCGCCGCTCTGCGAGCAGATCCACCTCGACGTGCCGGCGGAGCACGTCAACTGCTGCCCGTGCCCCGACCACTGGACGAACTACGTCGGCGTCGCCTACAAGTCCTACCGGCTGCGGCTCGTCGACTCCAACGGTCTGGACTTCGGCAAGACGGAGACGTCGTGCGACGTCAGCCTCGCGGGCGTCTATCCGAGTTCCGCGGTAGGCGACGCGTCGCTTGCCTTCTCCCGCAACGGTGAAATCTACCAGCGGCACGACAAGACCGTCCTCGGCGTATCCATCAAGGGGGACTACGGCGTCGATCTCGCCGCCTACAACGCGCTTAGCAGCAGCTTCGGCTATCCCATGACGGTCTGCACGAATTTCCTGGACGCCCCGTCGATGCGGCTCGCCACGAACGTAAAGCTCCCCGACGGGAAAATCCACCTTGAACTTGCAGACGCGACCGGGCAGTTCACGTTCTGGTACTACGACAGCACGACCTGGGAATACCGAAAGCTTCTCGATACGGATACGGCGACCGTCAAAGACCTCTCGATGGCCTACTGGAAGGCCCTGATGCGGCGTGCTGCATACGGAGACTCGTCCGAGTTGCCGCTTCTCGTCACGTCTTCAACGCCTGGGCACGTCAGCCTTGTCTTCCGCTACTGGAACGTGATAGACGGCGCGTTCGTCGAGGACCAGGCCGTGCAGCGCATAACCTCAGTCAATCCTGCGCTCCTTGCGGATGCGGACGGCGACCGGAGCCTTGGGGACGGGGACGTCGCCGCGCAGCTCGCGGGCCGCGTGTTCCGCTTCTGGACGAACGAGGACTGCCGCAAGGGCGACTACGTGGGGCAGTCGCCGGACGTCGCGCCCAACGCCTCCGACTACGTCGTGAACGGACGACTCGACCTCGTGAACCTCTTCCCCGTGAAGCTCGACCTGAAGCCGTTTGTCGACGCATGGGGAAGTGCGGCGAGATTCGTCCTCTGGTCGCCTCAAAGCGGAAACTTCCGCTTCTGCGGAATTGATGCGCGTCCGGAGTCGGCATGGGCGTACCAGACGAACGACGTTTACACGACGACCGGCGTTCCGGTCTGCGCGGCGGACCTTATATCCGTCGCCGGCGAGGGCGTGGAAATCGCCCCCGCCGACTACCTCGGACTCGGCAACGCGCCGGGAGTCCTCGCGTTCGAGGCGGCGGGTGAGGTGCAGCATCTCTACTCGTTGACGCTATTCGTCATCGTCGGCGACGACACCCTCTTCAGCTACAGCCTGCCGCTGGCGATATCGTCTGTCGACAATATGTACCGCTGGCTCGGCCTGCGTCACGTCTGCGGAGGGGCTTCGTCAATCCCCGACAGGGTGGCCGAGCCGTGGAACATGCCGGATGCGGATGCCTGCGACGTGGACGTGTTCTTCCTGCATGGGTTCAACGTCTCGGAGTCAGATGCTCGCAACTGGTCGCGGCAGGTGTTCAAGAGGCTGTGGCTCTCGGGCTCTCGGGCGCACTTCCACGGCTTTTCGTGGTATGGGGACTACAATCTGATTGGAAGTGCGTTCAACGGATTGCACTACCATCAGGACGTGTTCCATGCGCTGAAGACGGCTGCGGCGTTCAAGTCGCATGTCGAGGCCGCGCAGCCGGATTCGTCGAAGCGCGTCGTCATGGCGCACTCCCTTGGTAACATGGTTGCGTCGGAGGCGTTGAGGCAGGGACTTCGTGTGGGTAAGTATTTCATGTTCAACGCAGCGGTGGCATCTGAGGCGTTGGACGGAACGCTGCAGGCGGCATCGGACGAGGACGACGGCTATCTGAAATACGTGCCCTCCGACTGGCACGGCTACACGAACCTCTGCTGGGCCGCGAACTGGCACAGATGGTTCAAGGGCGACGCCAACGACTCGCGGGGCCGGATGGGCTGGCCCGACTACTTCTCGGGTGCGCTCACCAACGCCGTGACGGTTTGCAACTACTACTCGTCAGGAGATGAGATATTTGAAGAGATGTTCTCCACCCCGTCTGCACTGAGCGGAGTGTTCCACTGGCCGACATTCCAGACGAGCTGGCCGTTTGTCGACCTGTCGTCAATGTTCACTCCCTCTGTAAACGCATGGCAGAAGCAGGAGGTGCTAAAAGGAGTCGACAATGTGGCGGGAACGCTTGCCGGAGGCTGGGGCTTCCATTACGTGTCGAACGCCACCCCGGCCGTTACGACATGGCGCATATACACGCCGGAGGAGGCGCGTGCGATGGTCGAGGACGGTTCGATTGTCACGAACGCCGTGTTCGCACGCAATGCGACGGCGATGTTCAACCCGTCAGCTACGCAGGATGCGCAATGGGAAACTCTTGCAAAATACATACCGGCAGTGTCTACTGCAGCAGGGAAGATTCCGACTCTCATTGGCAGTGAAAACCGAAACGACATCAATGCTATCAGATATAGAAGTAGTTGGGGACGTCCTGCGGTGGAAAACGAACAGCCGTGGCTTCATTCAGACATGAAGGATATGGCATATTTCTTTATCAACGCACTATATGAAGAGATAACAACAAATGGAGGAATGAAATGAAACAAAGGATCGGCTTGATTTTATTGGCACTTTCCCTGCCGCTTATAGCAGAGGCGATAGATGCATCGCTTAATGATGCCTATCTGAAAGGGGCAAACGCAAAGATAATATATAAGGTTGTAGATGATGAGGGAAGTCCTGTTGATGGGGCTACGGCACATATCTGGTTTAGGACTACTTATCCTAAACTGATTATTGACGATTGGATAGTAAATGCAGATTCCAATGGAATGTTTATAGCCGCACACAGGACGAATGATCGTGTTAGTTGTGGGATAGACAAGGAAGGGTATTATCATTCGTCTGACAGAATAACATTTTCAAATCCAAAGGTGTATGAAAAGGTCATTGACGGCAAATGGCAGCCGTATGGGACGACACGAATAGTCCCTTTGCGGAAAAGAAAGAACCTTGGCAAGTTGCGGGTGCCTCCTGATGACAAACGGATGTGCAGATGGAAAATTCCTTTCTTTGACAAATGGATCGGATTTGACTTGGAGGTATTTGATTGGGTTTATCCCGTTGGAATCGGGAAGCATGATGATGTACTGATACGGTTCAAATCAGAGGTGAAAAATCAATACTTTGATTTTCGATTTGACATGGATGTGTGCTTTACGAACAATCCACATGCCGGCTTTTACGAGCGGAAGAAGAATAAGTTTTCCACGTTTGAATGGGAATATAACGCAGATACAAATAACGTGTTCAAGGATAGTGCTACATTCTGGTGCGAGAAGCGTCCTGGAAAAAGAGGTGTGATTAAGTGTCTGTCGGAAGATTCATATCTCGTATTCCGGACACGGACAAATGTGGATGAGAGCGGAAGATTGAAGAAAGCCCATTATGGTGTGATTTCCGGCGCGTGGCTTTTTGGTAGCGAGACGATGCGAATAGGTGATGCATGCTTTAATAGCAAGGTTAATGATACTATGATCGAGGATGGATATTATTTACGCAAGTCGGTCAGGGAGAACAAAGACAAAGAGCGATAGGCAAGGATCAGGGTGTTCTTTTGCGGTTTGTCTTGGACAATCCTTCCCACTCCCAACGACACGAACCTTGAACCGAAACAATAACGCTTTTGCTATAATACCCCCATGAGCCATCAATCCGCCATCCGCGAAGAGGAGCTAAAGAACTGCATGAACAAGCTACTGGCTGTGCTGGCGGTGGTTGCCGCGTTGAATGCGGCAGCGGTTGGGTTCAATGTCGGCGCATTGCCGGATCCGGCTTTCATCGACACGGAGAGCGCGACGAACATCTGCTTCGCGGCGGTTCCGAATGGGATGCCGTGCGACTTCATGGCGACTGTCGCGCTGGAAGGGACGGCGACAAACTGCTACCAGCTGACTTTCGGCACGGATGCGGACGGCGACGGCAGCCTTTCGCCCGAGGAGTCCGACGTCTCCATCGGATGGCGGGCCGGGAGATGGTTCATTGGAAGGGCTGATACGGCAGAACGCTTCTACTCGGCATCGTTGCCGTCATCGGGCTCGTGGACGCTTTCTCTTGCGCTACATGCCCGTTCAGACGGTCGGCTTCGCCGCGTTCGAATCTCTGCCGACGGTGCGGCGCTCTTTCCGGAACTCGCGGCGGAGCGGCCGGCTTGGCTTTTCTCCCGCGACTGGAACATTGTCGAAGTCGTCCGCCGCGGAGACGGCCCGTCTTCCGAGTGGTGCGAACTCTCACGCGAAGACCGCGGCTTCCGTATGATGCTGCGCTAAAAATCGTTGGATAATCGGAAAAGAGGTGACCCGTTTCCCAATTAGATGTTTGGGTGTTTGCTGCGATTGCGCACGAATTTTGCGAGATGCCGCGCTTGAAACCCTGAGCGGCGATTTGGTATAATTAGCTGCGTCGAGCAACATGACGACTTCAGCCGATGGATGGGCAGGAGTCCCAGGGCTATATCGCGATAAGCGACGAATGATCTTTCACAATGGCGGGCAGAACCTGCAATAAGCCCACCATCGTGCCGAAAGAATTGGGAATGGAAAGTTGAGAGTGTAGAATGAGCTAACCGCAATTCTACATTCTACACTTTACATTATACATTTCAAATGGCCAGAACGTGGTCTCACCCAAAATCCTGTCTAAAACCCCAATCGAAAATTTGGTATAATCCGCACGTGGCATGGCCTACTTTTATTTGCACCAGGTGTTTGCAAGGTTCAAAAGAGGAAACTAGAAAACGAAAGAAACGCCTATGAAAATAAAACATACTATAATGCTTCTAAATGCGTGGCTGGTGGCCATTCAAGCGTTTGGGGATATGGCAAAGATTAAAGCAGTGGTCGTGGATGCTGCGAATGGGAATCCGATACCGAACATAGAGGTAACGGCATCATTTGATAACGATAACGGCTGGAAAGCATGGACTGAGTCTGCCCCGATAAACCATGATAAGCAGATTACCGATGGGCATGGCCGGTGCAGTCTTTCAGGAAAAACAAACAAAGGGGAAGTTGGATGCTGGGTTAACTCCGGACAACAAGGATACTACGGTGCACGCTCAGGCGCAGGGTTCAGGTTTGCGACAAAGAATCTTTTTGGTGTTTGGCAGCCAGACAATCTCGTCGCGACAATCAAGTTGCAGCGCGTCGAGCACCCAATCCCGCTCTTTCTGAAGCAATTTGCAGACATAGCCTCGGACAGTGTGCGTTCGGATTTGTTTGCAATTGGGCATGGAAGTTTGCAACTAGACATGGTGAAAGGCGATTGGTTGCCGCCTGTCGGGCGCGGAGAACGCGCAGACGTAATCTTTACACGCAATCCGCGCGAAGAGCTTGGAACGGGGACGAATCCCAGAGGGATAACAGCCCCCGCCTACCGCGATTCCATGTCCGTGAAATTCATAGGCGATGACAACGGACTTGTCGAGGTCGCGACACCTCAAACCGCAGGGCTCAAGATCCGTCACGCCCCCGAAGAAGGATATCGGCAAGACTATGTCTGCTGGAAGGAACGCAGGAAAGATCTGTCCCGTACGAGCAATTTTGACGCGAAGCGAAACTTTGCGTTCAGAATAAGAACGGAACGCGACGAGAGTGGCAGAATAACTGCAGCTTACTACGGGAAGATCTACGGTGACATCTGCTTCAAGAAATTAATCGGGGCGGGTGTGGAGGCTATCGCATCGCCCTGTTTCCTCTACTACCTCAACCCTGCTCCCAACGACCGCAATCTTGAGTGGGACATGAAGAATAACCTCTGTCCAAATCCTGGCAGAATTGGGAAACGACAACCATAAAGATTCGCTTTTGCTATAATACCAACATGAGCAATCAAGCCACCATCCGCGAAGAGGAACTGAAGAACTGTATGAACAAGCATCTGTCCGTTCTGGCGGTGTTTGCCGCGTTGAATGCGGCAGCGGTTGGGTTCAATGTCGGCGCATTGCCGGATCCGGCTTTCATCGACACGGAGAGCGCTACGAACATCTGCTTCGCGGCGGCTCCAAATGGGATGCCTTGCGACTTCATGGCGACTGTCGCGCTGGAAGGGACGGCGACAAACTGCTACCAGCTGACTTTCGGCACGGATGCGGACGGCGACGGCAGCCTTTCGCCCGAGGAATCCGATGTCTCCATCGGATGGCGGGCCGGGAGATGGTTCATTGGAAGGGCTGACACGGCAGAACGCTTCTACTCGGCATTGTTGCCGTCATCGGGCTCGTGGACGCTTTCTCTTGCGCTACATGCCCGTTCCGACGGTTGGCTTCGCCGTGTTCAGATACTTGCTGACGGCGCGACGCTTTTTCCGGAGCTCGCGGCGGAGCGGCTATCCGGTATCCGAGACTGTCGATGAAGTTGTATTGCCGGAAATGAGGCATGTTGGATGCATTTTCATAAATCGTTCACCGCAGAGCCGGTGAGAAAGGTGCGCAAATGAAGGATATTGTGATTGTTGTCGCGATGCTGTTAGCAGTGCCTGCTGTTTGCGGGGCGATTGCATATGATCAAGACTTGCTGGAGCGCAGGGCAGCGAGCAGTCGCATGCCCAAGGACTGCATTTCTCCGGAAGAGGAGGAGGCTCCGGTCGTTCCGGCACGGGAAAGGGATGCAATCAAAGAGCACTTCTCAAATTTCATCACAAGGGGCGGATGGACCACGAACCAGTTTATTGAAGGCCTCATTTACGCTGCGACAAACTATATGGATGATGCCAATTGGGCAAACGAGAAAAACAGGAGAAAGGTATATGGAGCTTTTGGAACATTAAGCGACATCAATCATCCCATGGTGACGAATTTCTTCAGGTCCGTCAACAATACGAACATCCGTGGCTGCCATGACATAACGTTGCCGGGACTCGTCCAGTACTCTCACCTTGAGTCCGATCTCCTTGACTACTTGAAGGGCTTTTGCGTCCAGACCAACATCTACGATCATCTTGCAACTCACATGATGATGGAGATGTTCGAATGCTACAACACTCTTCCGGAGGCCGAGAAACCGGCTGCGAAGGTGCGGCTGGCGAAGTACATGTATTTCGCAATCAGGAATGTGACCGATAGTCAGGGGTGGCAGGACGAAGAGTTGTCAAAATTTGTCCCGACTTACTCAAACAGTCTGCAACGGCTTGAGACAATGCGTTATGTGGCGTCCACCGCCACGAATGCATGGGAAAGATCAAATGCATCGCAAGTTGTACAGGGGCTTTCATCCATGTCTACTAATCAGCTGAACGATGTTTCATGGATAGCGCAATGAAAGAGTATCTGTCCGTTCTGGCGGTGGTTGCCGCGTTGAATGCGGCAGCGGTTGGGTTCAACGTCGGCGCATTGCCGGATCCGGCGTTCATCGACACGGAGAGCGCGACGAACATCTGCTTCGCGGCGGCTCCGAATGGGATGCCTTGCGACTTCTTGGCGACTGTCGCGCTGGAAGGGACGGCGACAAACTGCTACCAGCTGACTTTCGGCACGGATGCGGACGGCGACGGCGGCCTTTCGCCCGAGGAGTCCGACGTCTCCATCGGATGGCGGGCCGGAAGATGGTTCATTGGAAGGGCTGATACGTCCGAACGCTTCTTCGCGTCATCGTCGCCGTCGTCGGGATTGCGGACGCTTTCTCTTGCGCTACACGCCTGTTCCGACGGTCGGCTTCGCCGCGTTCGAATCTCTGCCGACGGCGCGGCGCTTTTTCCGGAACTCGCGGCGGAGCGGCCGGCTTGGCTTTTCTCGCGCGAGTGGAACATTGTCGAAGTCGTCCGCCGCGGAGACAGCCCGTCTTCCGAGTGGTGCGAACTCTCACGCGAAGACCGCGGCTTTCGCATGATACTACGTTAAAATTTATGGTATAATATCCACTTAAAGGCCGCCTACATGATAATCTCTAATGGCGGCTTAAGGATAAACTCTAAACAAACGAAAGGAAAAAAAGAAATGTCTCGTGCATACAACTTCTCGGCGGGTCCCGCCGTGCTGCCGCTTGAGGTACTGCAGAACGCCCAGGCGGATCTCGTCGACTACAAGGGCTGCGGAATGTCGGTGATGGAGATGAGCCATCGCGGCAAGGACTACGACGCCATCCACCAGGAGGCGATAGCGACTTTCAAGGAGCTCTGCGGCCTCGGCGACGACTGGAGCGTGTGCTTCATCCAGGGCGGCGCGTCCATGCAGTTTGCGATGATCCCGATGAACTTCCTCGGAGCCGGCGCTGTCGCCGACTACGGCAAGCAGGGAACCTGGTCCGGGAAGGCCCTCAAGGAAGGCCAGAAGGTCGCGGCGCTCCGCGGCGCGACTGTCAATGTCGCGGCGGACTGCCAGAAGGACATCCCGACCCGCATGCCGAAGGAGTGGAAGTGGACCGAGGGCGCGGCTTACTGCCACATCTGCTCGAACGAGACGATCGCAGGCGCGGAGATCAAGGAGTTCCCCAAGACGACCGGCCCGCTCATCTGCGACATGTCCTCGGACATCCTGAGCTGCGAGCGCGACTACAACAAGTTCGACATGTTCTATGCTGGTGCCCAGAAGAACCTCGGCCCCTCCGGCATGGCGGTCGTCGCGATCAAGAAGGAGCTTGCGGCGAAGGGCGACGACAAGATCCCGACGATGCTCCAGTACCGCACCTACGTCGACGAGAACTCGCTTTTCAACACTCCGCCGACTTGGGGCATCTACGTCTTCGGCGAGACGATGAAGTGGGTGAAGAAGATGGGCAAGGAAAACCTCTTCAAGCTCAACGCCGACAAGGCGAAGAAGATATACGACGTCATCGACGGCTCGGAGTTCTGGACGGGCACCGCCGTTCCCGAGTTCCGCTCGAACATGAACGTCACCTGGCGCATCAAGGGCGGCGACGAGGAGCTTGAGAAGAAGTTCCTCGACGAGGCGAAGGCCCTCGGCATGAGCTCCCTCAAGGGGCACCGTTCCGTAGGCGGCCTCAGGGCGTCCATCTACAACGCGTTCCCGATGGAGGGCGTTGACGCGCTTGTCGCCTTCATGAAGGACTTCGAGCGCAAGAACGGGTAACCCCGAAAGCGGCAAATTACCGTTGTCTAACGAAGGCTGAAAGTGGTATAATCAACCTCAAAGGCAATAAACCAACAAAACATTCAAGGAGAAAAACAATGGCTCATAAGATTGCTGCCGACAAGTGCGTATCGTGCGGATGCTGCAAGGATGCATGCCCTGCCGAGGCGATTTCCGAGGGAACCCCCTATGTGATCGACCCCGACAAGTGCGTTGACTGCGGCGCCTGCGCCGCGCAGTGCCCCAGCGAGGCGATCGCGCAGGCGTGATCGAATTCGTCAGGGAAACCCTGCTTCTTCTCCCGTTTCTGTTCGTAACATACCTCGTCCTCGAGGCGATGGAAACGAGGGTTGACGGTGCGCTCGGGAAATTTCTCGAGCGCACAAGTTCGCTTGGCCCCGCGGCGGGTGCGCTCGCGGGAGCCTTCCCGCAGTGCGGCGTGTCCGCCGCGGCTGCGTCCCTCTACGCAGGAGGCGTGATTACCGTCGGTACGCTCCTTGCGGTCTTTCTTTCTACTTCCGACGAGCTTGTGCCCGTCTTGATCTCCCAGCGGGTCCCCGTCTCGCTGCTCGTGAAGATCGTCGGCCTTAAGGTGGTTGTTGCGCTTGGAGCGGGCTTTGTCGCGAACGGCGTCCTTTTGTTCCTGCGCCACCGCCGCCGCGAAGTCTCGGTAGGCGAGCTTTGCGCGCATAGCCACTGCGGATGCTCGTCTCACAAGGGCATTCTCGTCCCCGCTCTCATCCACACTGCGGAGATATTCGCGTTTATCGTGGTGATATCGGGCGCGATAGAGCTTTGCATGCATTGGTTCGGCGAGGATTCGCTTTGCGCGCTCCGCCTGAACAGGCCGTTTTTCGGCGAGCTTGCGGCTGGCGCGCTCGGGCTCATACCCAACTGCGCCGTTTCCGTGGCGGGGGCGAAGCTCTACCTTGCCGGTGCGATGAGCCCCGGCGCGTTGATGGCCTCGTCGTTCACCAGCTCCGGGCTCGGGCTTCTCGTCCTTTTCAGGACCAACAGGAACATCCGCGAGAATTTGGCGATTCTCGCCACTGTCTATCTTGTAGGCGTCATTCTCGGCTTTCTCACTGGCAATCTAATTTAGAGAGGCGGTAAAGGCATGAAAAAGCTGTTCTCATGGGGCAAAAAGGTCGTTGGCGGCTTTCTTGGCAACAAGTGCACCATCCACGCGGCCGCACTTACGTATTTCTCCCTTCTCACGGTAGTCCCCCTCCTTTGCTGCATCCTCGTGGTCGCAAAGGCCTGCGGCATCGACTCCTTCGCGAGGGACCAGATCAACTACCAGATCGACCGCACGCTTTCCGACTTTGTCGCGGCGCAGGAGGATCCCCTCGCGAAGCTCACGCCGGCAGACGAGGAGGAGCGCGAGAAAAAGCGCATTGCGGCCGAGGAGTTCGCAGAGCAGGCGCGCAAAGTGTCCAACGACATATTCACCCGCATCGACCAGTTCGACATGAGCACCATCGGGTGGATTGGCTTCGGCCTCCTCCTCTGGTCCGTCGTATCGACACTCGGGGCGGTGGAGACGAGCTTCAACGCCATTTTCGGCGCTCCGAAGGGCCGCCCGATATGGAAGAGAGTCCTTATGTACTCCTTCATGATGGTAGTATTGCCCATACTGGCGGCCGCCGCGATGTCGCTTCAGATCATGCGCGTCGTAAAGGACGTAATAGTCGCCACCCTCGGGGCGACGTGGCTTACGAAGTGGGTATCCGACGGCCTTGTGGCGGTGCTCGACTCCAAGGTCTTCGGGTTCTCGGTCGCGCTGCTTTTTGCCTCCGTCGCGTTTGCCGCGCTCTATTGGGCGATACCAAACCGCAAGGTGCCGTGGCGTTGCGCCTTCCGAGGCGGCTTCCTCACGGCGTTTGTCTTCGGCTGCTGGATGAAGGTATGCGCCGTAGCGCAAGTCGGGATTGCCAAGTCCTCCGCCCTCTACGGTTCGTTCGCCTTTGTGCCGATAGTCCTCACATGGCTCTACATCGGCTGGCAGATAGCGCTCTTTGGGGCGAACGTCGTGCATTCGCTTGAACCGTCCGAGGAGGGCTCTTCGTGAAGATCCTGGTGACAGGCGGGAAGGGCATGCTGGGGCGGACGCTCGTCGGCGAGCTCGCCGCGCCTTCGCGGGAATTCATAGTCGCCGACCTCCCGGAATGGGACATCACCGACGGCGACGCATTCATGCAAAAGGCCCTTGCCGCCGCGCCAGACCTCATAATCCACTGCGCTGCGATGACGAATGTCGATGGCTGCGAGGCGGAGCGCGAGCGGGCGTTCGCCGTCAACGAGGGCGGCACTCGCAACGTCGCCGTCGCGGCGAAGGCGTGCGGCGCAAGGCTGATTGCGATTTCCACCGACTATGTGTTCTCCGGCGATTCCCCGCGCGAGCCATGGGCCTGGGGCGAGGCGGACATGCCGCGTCCGCAGACTGTCTATGGAGCCTCGAAGCTCGCGGGCGAGCGCATGGCGCTCATGATCCATCCCGATAACACCGTGATCTTGAGGATCGCGTGGCTCTACGGCGCAGGAGGCCCGTCGTTCGTCCACAAGATGGCGGAGCTTGGGTCTGCCGAGGGCGGTCCTCTCAAGGTTGTTGACGACCAGCGCGGCAATCCGACCTCTGCGAAGGCCGTGGCGGGCGTGATAGACTTCCTCGTCTCGCATCCAGAGGTCTCCGGGATTGTCCACGGCACATGCGAGGGCCAATGCACATGGTGCGAATTGGCAAAGGAGCTTTTCTCCCTTCTCGAGCGCAAAGGGCGGCGCATGAGGGCGATTGTGCCGTGTACGACGGCCGAGTTCCCGCGTCTTGCCCCGCGTCCACGCAATTCCGCCCTCAGGAAGAGCGTCCTTAACCTTCTTGGCTACCGGACGCCTGACTGGCGCGACGCCCTTGCCGAGTTCGTGGAGGAGGAGTTCTGATGCAGTCGCAGCTCCCGCTCTGGCTTTCTGTCGTCTTTGTCGTCCTCGGGCTGGTCGTCCTTGCGTGGTCGAGCGACGTCTTTGTCGATGGTGCCTCTTCTCTTGCGAAGATACTCGGCATATCCCCTTTCATCGTGGGGATGGTCGTAATCGGCTTCGGCACAAGCGCGCCCGAGCTTTGCGTCTCTGTGATGAGCGGGGTGTCTGGCCACTCCAACCTGTCCCTCGGCAACGCCTACGGAAGCTGCATATTCAATATCGCCGTCATAATCGGCATATCCGCCTTGATAATGCCCATTGCGGTCCGGCCGAGGGTGGCGTTCGTAGCCGCCCCAGGGCTTTTCCTCATTACGGTGCTTTCAATGTGGCTACTTGGCGATGGCGCCTGCTCGCGGACGAATGCGGCCGTCTTCCTGGCTGTGTTTGCGGTCGTCATGCCGCTATACTGCTGGTTTGACTCGAAGTCTGTCCCTGCTGAAACCGAAGACGGCGCGGCGAAGCCAGTTGGCGGTGCATGGCGCTCCGCGCTTCGTGCGCTTGTGGGGCTTGTCGTCCTCGTCGGCGCGTCGCATATTCTAGTCGAGGGGGCAGTCGGGTGCGCAAAGGCGCTTGGTGTCTCGGATCTCGTCATAGGCCTTACCGTGGTGGCCGCCGGAACTTCTCTTCCGGAGCTTGCAAGCGCGGTCGCCTCCGCAAGGCGCGGCGAGCACGAGTTCGTGCTCGGAAACATAATAGGCTCCAACCTCTTCAACATGCTTGCCGTGGTGGGGCTCGCCGCCGTCATATCGCCGGTCTTGCCGACTTTGGATGCGTCAGGCGCGGCAGTGCCGGCCTTTTCGAGGTATGTCCGCGTGCGAGACCTGCCCATGACGGCCGTTCTTTCCCTGTCGATCCTCGTCTTCGGGGCCAACTGGAGGCGTCCTCGCACCCCAGGCTCGATTGGCAGGAAAGCGGCCGCCGCGTGGCTTGTCGCGTCTCTCGGATATGCAGTCGTCATGTTTCTCCAGGAAACAGGAAGGATGTGAAAATGGCTAACGTAATAGCGATAGACGGCCCGAGCGGGGCCGGAAAGAGCAGCGTTTCGAAGATTGTGGGCCGCAAGCTCGGATATCTCCACGTGGATTCCGGAGCCCTCTACCGCATAATGACCTGGCAATGCCTTGAAAATGGCGTTGACACGTCCGATGCGGCGGCAGTGGCCGCGTTCGCGGGCAAGGTTCCGATTGAATGCCGCCCGGTTGAAGGCGAGATCGTTTACAGCGTGGCAGGCAAGGAGCCGGGCGACCGCATCCGCCAGCCCGACATCAACGCTCACGCCTCTCCCGTGGCCACGGTCAAGGAAGTCCGCGACCGCATAACCGCGATGCTGCGCGGCATGACGTCCTTTGGCAACCTCGTCGTGGAGGGCCGCGACATAACGACGGCCGTCTTCCCCGATTCGCCCGCGCGCTTCTATCTCACGGCGTCTGCAGAGGCGCGGGCGCGCCGCCGCAGGAAGGAGGAGGTCGAGAAGGGCATCGCGAACCAGAGCGAAGAGGCCGTCAAGGCGTCGCTCCTCGCTCGTGACAAGATCGACTCCACGCGCGCCTACGCGCCTCTCATGAAGGCAGACGGGGTAATGGAGATCGATTCCACCGACCTTGACCTCGACCAGGTCGTTGAATTGGTCTTGAAGAGGGTGCATGAGGCTTTCGGCTAAGCTGTGCCTTGTCGCGCTCGCGGCGTATTTCGCCGCAGCGCTCTACGGCGAAGTCCAGTATCGCGTCGCCCGCCACCGCGACGTGACCCCGGCCTACAACGTAGTGGACGCCTCGGCGCGCTACCTCCCGCCTTCAAGCGAGCACTGGCTCGGGACCGACAACCTTGGCCGGTCCGTCGCTCTTCGCCTTGTGCAGGGGGCTCGGATAGCGTTCCATGTAGGGATATTGACTTCTCTCATCGCAATTCCGATAGGGGTCCTTCTCGGGCTTCTTGGCGGGTATTTCGGAGGCAAGCTCGATTCTGTCGTAGTCTGGCTATGTGCAACGGTCGCGTCAATGCCGGGGCTTCTCTTTATCCTCGCGATCTCCCTCGTGGTAGGCAAGGGCCTGATGGGCGTGATAGCCGGAATAGGGCTTACCACGTGGGTCGGCACCTGCCGCACGATCAGGGCGGAGGTGATAAAGCACAGGGACAGGGCCTATGTGCAGGCGGCCAAGGTGCTTGGATACTCGCCGTGGCGCATAATGTTCCGGCACATACTCCCGAATGTCGCGCACATCGTCCTCATCCAGTTCTCGATAAGGTTCCCGTCAGCCGTTTCTACGGAGGTCTTCATCTCGTTTCTCGGCATAGGGGTCCAGGGCGAGCCAAGCTGGGGAGTCATGATAAACAACGCCCGCACGAGGCTCTGGCAGGGGGTATGGTGGGAGATGGCGTTCACCACGGCGGCCATATTCCTGCTCGTCCTTGTCTTCAACCACCTTGCCGACGAGCTTCGCGACCGCTTCGACCCGGCCCTGCGCTCGGAAAGGAAGGCTTAGGGCATGGAGATTGGAGTCATGCCGTGAAACAAATGGCGGCGGTTGCGGCTCTTATCTTCGCTGGAGCGGCGCTTGCCGACACGACTCCGGTGATGGTGTCTTTGGTGACTCCGGTCCAGGCGCCTTCGCGCAGCTACGACGTGGCGGGATTTCGCCTTTCTCTTTTGTATGGAGACTGCCGTGATTTCAAGGGGCTGGACGTTGGCGTCGCGCAGCGCGCGGCCGACGGCTTCTCGGGCGTTGCCCTTGGCGGATTCAACATTGCCGGCGCACAGCTCTACGGCATTCAGGCCGGCTTCGTCAACTGGAACTCCCATTCTGCCGTTGACTGGCATAGCCGTTCGGTAGGCATCCAGTTCGGCGCGATCAACTATTCGGATTCGTTTTGCGGTCTCCAGGACGGGGCCTTGAACGTCTCGACAGGCGATTTCACCGGTCTCCAGGACGGCCTTGTCAATTTCGCGTGCGATTTGAACGGGTTGCAGTGCGGCAACTGGATTGTTCTCGGAATCAACATCGCGAGCGGCTCCGTAAGTGGAGGGCAGATCGGGATAGTGAACTATGCGCAGGCGATGAAGAAAGGCGTGCAGATAGGGATTGTCAACATAATCGCCGAAAACGGCTGGCTGCCGGTTCTGCCTATTCTAAACGGCGGTTTCTGACACCGTCTCGCTCCGGCTCGGGTGTCGCCCGATTATGCGCTCCGGGTCGGGAAGCACCCCGCTAGCGCCCGCTTCGGCGCGGGTGTCGCCCGATCACCCCTGCTAGGGCATCCGCTTCGCGGACGGCCTTCGGCCGGGGGATATGTACGCTACGGGAGTCGCATCACCGCCTCGCACGTAAGTCTATATGACGTGACGAGCCATTCCCCTCACCGAAATGCGCCGCGTCAAGCGAAACCACTCCGGCGGTGGCGATCCCTGCGCTAGCTCTCGTGCAACCCCCGCGCCTTCGCTACCGCGCGCCGAGATGAGAATTGAAAATGTAGAATGGTGGATCGTCCACAATTCTACACTTTCCACTCTACACTCTCAACTTACAACTTACACGTCAGGCTGAACGAAGTAGATTGTCTAAGCGTGAAAGGCGCAACGAGGTCCGGAGTGAACGAGATCGAGCGAGCAGCCCCGACGCCGCGCCCTCAAATTCTTTGTGGGCACTTGATTTTCGTCGAAATAAAGTATATAATCACAACAACACGACAATTGGAGTCATGAAATGAAGAAACTTCTCTATCTTTCCGCGACAGCGGCGATGTCTTTCACCGTTCTTGCTCAGGAGCCGGCTGTTGACGGCGATCTTGCGCAGGGACAGCCTACGAAAGTTGAGCGAAAAGAGGAATCGGCAGCATGGCCTGCGTTCCTTGCAGTAAGCGAGTGGCCCCGCTCTGCGGATGTCGTTGGCCTCCGCCTCACCATACCGTTTTCGCTTTCTCAGGAGAACGTCACTGGAATAGACGTGGGCTTCTGGGGCAAGTCGGTGTATTTCGAGGGTGTGCAGGTGAACGTCCTGCGCAACGACGTCGTCGATGGCGCGGCCGGCTTTCAGGTTGGCATCTACAACTCCGTCGGTCGCGGCGACATGTTTGGCATTCAGGCCGGTCTTTGGAACGAGGCGATGAGCTTTCGCGGCGTCCAGGCGGGCCTCGTCAACATCGTAGGCGAGGGCCAGGGCTTCCAGGTCGGGATAGTCAACCGCGCAGAGACGCTGTACGGCTACCAGGTTGGAGTCATCAACGTAATACGCGACGCCGAGCTGCAGTTCATGCCGATTGTCAACATCGGTTTCTAAGGAAGGCAAGATGCTCATACGTGCTTTTGCGGCCGTAAGGCCGAACGTGGAGGACGCGGCGAAGGTCGCGTCCGTTCCTTATGATGTGGTCGACACTGCCGAGGCCAAGGCCCTTGCGGCCGGAAACCCGAAGAGCTTCCTTCATGTCTCCCGCCCGGAGATAGACCTCCCAGACGGGACGGACTGCTCGTCGCCGGAGGCTTACGCCCAGGCTCGGAAGGCCCTCGACGGGCTCGTCGCGGATGGAACGCTCGTGAAGGACGAGGAGCCGAGGTTCTACGCTTACCGCCAGACGATGGGCAGCCATAGCCAGACCGGCATCGTCGCAACGTTCGACACGAAGGAATACCTTTCTGGCGTCCTCAAGCAGCACGAGAAGACCCGCCGCGACAAGGAGGACGACCGCACCCGCCACATCGAGACGCTGAGCGCCCACACGGGGCCTGCATTCCTGACGTATCGCGACAAGCCGGCCGTTGATGCCCTCGTAAATGCCGCGTGCGCAGAATCTCCTCTTTACGATTTCACGGCTCCCGACGGGATCGGCCACACCGTATGGGCGATGAAGGCTTCCGACAACGAAGCGCTCGTCCAGGCCTTCGCCGACATCCCCGTCGCCTACATAGCCGATGGCCACCACCGCTCCGCAGCGGCCTCGCGCTATGCGAAGGAGCGCGGTTTCGAGGGCGAGAGCCGCTGGTTCCTCGCCGTCGCGTTCCCCGCGAGCCAGCTTCGGATATTGGCCTACAACAGGCTTGTAAGGGACTTGAACGGCCTTTCGCCATACGAATTCCTTTCTAGGGTCTCTGGAAGCTTCGATGTCGGCCACCGCGGCGAGCGCGGATGCCGCATGTATCTTGGCGGCAAGTGGATTGACCTTGGCTGGAGCGTTCCTTCAGGCGCGGGGGTCGTCGATTCGCTCGACGTCTCGTATCTTCAGGACAGGCTCCTCGCTCCCATCCTCGGGATAGGCGATCCGAGGACCGACGGCAGGATCTCGTTCATGGGCGGCATCCGCGGCGACGCCGAACTTGCGGCGAAGGTCGATTCCGGCGAGAACGCCGTTGCGTTCGCGATGGATCCCGTGACCGTGGAGGAGATGATGGCCATAGCCGACGCTGGCGCGATAATGCCTCCAAAATCGACGTGGTTCGAGCCGAAGCTTCGCTCGGGGCTGTTCGTCCACCAGGTGTGAGCCTGGCGGGATACTGGCGAAGACTCAGGGAGAAGATGGTCGCAGACCCTCTTCCCCCCGAGGATGTCGCGGCGGGGTGGGCCCTTGGCATGTTCGTGGGCTGCGCCATTCCGTTCGGGCTGCAGCTGATGATATCGATTCCGCTGGCGATCATGATGCGCGTCTCGAAGATCGGGGCGACTCTTGGCACGTTCATAACCAATCCGGTGACGATATTCTTCATATACCCGGCGCAGACGTGGATCGTGTTCAATCTCGTCTTCGGAAGCCGCGACATGGGAGAGTTGCCTACAGAGTGGACGAGGGCGACGGTAATGGCGATGTCAGGGCCGGTTATAATCAGCTTTTTCCTTGGCGGCATACTGCTTGCGGCCGTGCTGACGCCGATTACGTATTTTGTCGTAAAGCGCATAGTCGTCCTGCACAGGCAGCGCAAGGCCATGCATTCGGAGGGCTCGCGCCGATGAATTTGTCGATGACGGTCTTATGGCGGGGAAGGTGGAGGAATAGCAGGTGAAGACGCGGCAGTTCTGGTATCCGCTTCCCGAGCGGCTTATCGCGCAGCATCCGGCCGAGAGGCGCGGAACGGAGAAGATGTTAGTCCTCCACCGCGCGACAGGCGTGATAGAGCATAGGCACATCGCCGACATCGTGGAATACATCACGGCCAACGACCTCCTTGTCGTCAACGACACCAAGGTGTTCCCGGCGAGGGTGATAGGATCGTGGCCGGACACCGGCGGATCCATCGAGATCCTGCTCGTTTCGCCTGCACCGGAGTCTTCCGACTGGAACTGCATAGTCGGATCCGGCAGGAAATGCCGCGAGGGGCAGGTCGCGTCGTTCGGCCCCGGCGGGGAGCTAAAGGCGACACTCGTCTCGCCGCTGGACGGCATCGGGATGTGGCGCGTCAAGTTCGACTGCTCGATGCCGCTCATGGACTTCCTCGACAAGTTCGGCTGCACGCCCGTTCCTCCTTACGTCAAGCGCGAAGGCACTCCGGAGGAGGAACGCGAGGACCGCGAGCGCTACCAGACGATATACGCGAAATACACGGGGTCCGTCGCCGCGCCGACGGCGGGGCTCCATTTCTCGCCGGAGATATTCGCGGCGCTCGACGAGAAGGGCGTTCGCAGGGTGGCGGTGACGCTGCACGTCGGCCCTGGCACGTTCCGCCCGGTGAAGGCTGAGAACATCGAGGACCACAAGATGGATTTCGAGCGCTTCTCCGTCCCGCCGGAGACGGCCGATGCGATAAACGCATGCAAGGCGCGGGGAGGGCGGGTATTTTGCGTCGGCTCCACGACGGTGCGCACCCTTGAGACAGTCGCCCGCCGCGAGGAGGCTCCCTCGCCTCTCGTCGCCCCTGGAAGCGGGGCGTCCGACATATTCATATACCCGCCGTTCGACTTTAGGGTATGCGACTGCATGCTGACCAACTTCCACCTTCCGCAGTCAACGCTCTTGATGATGGTCTCCGCTCTTGCCGGGCGCGAGAGGATGCTCTGCGCCTACGCGATGGCCGTCCGCAAGGAATACAAGTTCTTCTCCTACGGCGATTGCATGCTGATAGTCTGAAATTGCGCGTTTACTACTTGAAACGCGGCGGAAAAGAGCGTATAATACACCATATCTTTTATCGCAACTACAGTTAAACACAACGAGGAAAGACAGAAACATGGCAAAGAAGATCATGGTTGACGGCAACACAGCCGCAGCCCAGATAGCATTCGCGTGCTCTGAAGTGGCCGCGATTTACCCGATTACCCCGTCTTCGCCTATGGCCGAGACGTGCGACGAGCTTGCCGCTGCGTGCAAGACGAACATCTGGGGGTCGATTCCGTCCATTGTCGAGATGGAGTCCGAGGGCGGCGCCGCCGGTGCCGTGCACGGCTCGCTGACGACGGGCTCCTTGACGACGACCTTCACGGCGTCGCAGGGTCTCCTCCTCATGATCCCGAACATGTACAAGATCGCGGGCGAGCTCGCCCCGACCGTGTTCCATGTCTCCGCCCGCTCCCTCGCGTCGAACTCGCTCTGCATTTTCGGCGACCAGGGCGACGTGATGGCCTGCCGCCAGACGGGCTTTGCGATGCTCTGCTCGAACTCGGTCCAGGAGTCGCACGACATGGCGATGGTCGCGCACGCCGCGACGCTCGAGTCGAAGGTCCCGTTCCTCCACTTCTTCGACGGCTTCCGCACCTCCCACGAGGTCCAGAAGATCGACGAGATCCCGACCGAGGTCATCCGCGAGATGATCGACGACAAGTTCGTCGAGGACTTCCGCGCCCGTGCGCTCGACCCGGAGCACCCGACGATGCGCGGCACGGCGTCGAACCCCGACGTCACGTTCCAGCTCCGCGAGGTCTGCAACAAGTACTACGAGGCGACGCCCGCGATCGTCCAGAAGTACATGGACAAGCTCGCGAAGCTCACCGGCCGCGCGTACAAGCTCTACGACTACGTCGGCGCCGCTGACGCCGAGTACGTCGTCGTCGCGATGGGCTCTGGTTGCGACACGCTCCACGAGACCGTCGACGCGCTCGTCAAGGAAGGCAAGAAGGTCGGCCTCCTCAAGGTGCACCTCTACCGTCCGTTCTCGATGGTCGATTTCGTCAAGGCTCTCCCCGCGACCGTCAAGGTCGTCACGGTCCTCGACCGCGTGAAGGAGCCGGGCGCCATCGGCGATCCGCTCTACCTCGACGTCGCGGCCGCGATCGGCCAGGGCCTGCAGGACGGCGTCGTCTCGTTCAAGTACCCGAAGATCCTCGCTGGCCGCTACGGCATCGGCTCGAAGGACTTCACCCCGCAGATGTGCGCGAACGTCTACGCGAACATGGCTAAGGAGAAGCCCATGGACAAGTTCGTCGTCGGCATCGTCGACGACGTCTCCGGCCGCTACATCCTCGGCGACGACTCGTTCGTCGTTCCGAAGGGAGACCGCAAGGAGTGCATGTTCTGGGGTCTCGGCGCGGACGGCACGGTCGGCGCGAACAAGAACTCCATCAAGATCATCGGCAACTACACCGAGAACTTCGCGCAGGGCTACTTCGAGTACGACTCCAAGAAGTCCGGCGGCGTGACGATCTCGCACCTGCGCTTCGGCAGCGACATGATCCGCTCGCCCTACTTCATCAACTCGGCCGACTTCACCGCGTGCCACTGCTTCCCGTATCTCGAGAAGTACGACATGCTCAAGTCCGCTAAGCCGGGCTCCGTGTTCCTCCTCGCCTCGCCCTACACGGCGGCCGAGATCTGGGACCACATGCCCGACGAGGTCGAGCAGGCGATTATCGATAAGTCGCTCAAGTTCTACGTGATCGACGCGGCGAAGATCGCCCGCGAGAACGGCATGGGCACTCGCACGAACACGGTTCTCCAGACGGCGTTCTTCAAGCTTTCGGGCATCACGCTCAAGAAGGCCGACGGCACTGTCCTCGACCCGATCCAGGTCCTCAAGGACTACGCCGAGAAGGCCTATTCCAAGAAGGGCCAGGAAGTCGTCGAGATGAACTGGAAGTGCATCGAGGCCGCTTCCGCCGCGATCGAGGAGGTCAAGTATCCTTCCGCTCCGGCCGGCAAGGCGAAGATGCCCGCGGCGGTTCCTGCCGACGCTCCTGACTTCGTCAAGAAGGTCTCCGCGAAGATGATCGCGCAGAAGGGCGACACGCTCAAGGTCTCCGAGCTTCCCGTGGACGGCACCTGGCCGACCGCGACGACGCAGTGGGAAAAGCGTAACGTCGCGGCGTTCATTCCGCAGTGGGATCCCGCGGCCTGTATTCAGTGCGGCAACTGCCTTGCGATCTGCTCGCACGCGGCTATCCGCATGAAAGTCTACAACGACGGCGACCTCGCGGGCGCTCCCGCGACGTTCAAGTCCGCCGAGGCGAAGGCGCTCACCAAGGGCTTTGGCTCGAAGGTGACGATCCAGGTCGCCCCGGAAGACTGCATGGGCTGCGAGCTCTGCGTCGTCCAGTGCCCGATGAAGGCGAAGGGCGCGCTCAAGATGGTCGAGCAGATTCCGCTCCGCAAGACAGAGGCCGAGAACTGGAAGTTCTTCCTTGGGCTCCCCGAGGTCGATCCGGCGAAGCTCGACACCAAGAAGCTCCTCGACAGCCAGCTCAAGCGTCCGCTGTTCGAGTTCTCCGGTGCGTGCGCGGGCTGCGGCGAGACGCCTTACGTCAAGCTCCTCACCCAGATCTGCGGCGACAGGCTTCTCATCGCGAACGCGACGGGTTGCTCGTCGATCTACGGCGGCAACCTGCCTACGACCCCGTATTGCCAGCGCAAGGACGGCCGTGGCCCGGCGTGGTCCAACTCGCTCTTCGAGGACAACGCTCAGTTCGGCATGGGTATGCGCGTCTCGGCCGACAAGCTCTACGGCTACGCGATGGAGCTCGTCGACAAGGTCATCGCGTCCGAGGGCGCGCCGGCCGAGTTCAAGGCGCTCTGCGAGAAGATCAAGGCGGTCGACCAGTATGACGAGAAGGGCCAGGGCGTCGAAGAGATGCGCGCTCTCGTCAAGGAGCTGAAGGTCGCGTGCGAGGCCGGCAAGAAGGCCGGTTGCGAGATCAGCGCGCAGCTCCTCGCGGTCGCCGACAACCTCGTCCGCAAGTCCGTCTGGATCCTCGGCGGCGACGGCTGGGCCTACGACATCGGCTACGGCGGGCTCGACCACGTGCTTGCCTCGGGCAAGAACGTCAAGATCCTCGTCATGGACACCGAGGTCTACTCCAACACGGGCGGCCAGGCCTCCAAGGCGACGCCTACCGGCGCAATCGCGAAGTTCGCGGCGTCCGGCAAGGTGCAGGCCAAGAAGAACCTCGGCCTCATGCAGATGCAGTACAAGGACGTGTACGTCGCGTACGTGTCGATGGGCACGAACCCGGCGGCGACGGTCAAGG
>Ga0310786_10003380_pt1 | contig 23242 bp, 18 predicted proteins | sample AusTroGonzalo_MG_FD_203881 | JGI IMG/M metagenome (GOLD analysis project Ga0310786, IMG submission 203881) | Bovine rumen microbial communities from tropical cattle in Woodstock, Queensland, Australia - Gonzalo_03 (v2) (version 2) | ecosystem: Host-associated > Mammals > Digestive system >...
TTCACACTCGTCCGCATACTTAAGTACACGATACTGCCGCGCAACTTCCTCACGTGTGTTATTACCAAAATCAAAAGATACTTCACCCCACCCCGATATAACCCGATCCGTCATGGCACGGATGTCGGCATCCGCCATGTTTGGATCACACCCCTGAACATACTCATTCAGGATGGTCGTGTGTTCTACATGATAGATGAATTTCGAAAGTAACGTTTTTACTTCTTGATATTTCGCACGGCAGAGCCTACTGGCCCTCGTGCGAAATTCCAGATCCATCATCTTGAATTCTCTTTCTGTCATCTTAATCATAATCTTTCTCCACAGAAGGCACAAAACGCGCCGACATACTTCGGCAATGGCTTAAGCTTTTCGGTTCGTCCACAAAACTTACATGTCGCCGCCTCGTATGCATCAACCGCAGGGAGCATCTCACCCTCCCTTTCATGGTCAAAGTGCGAAGTAACCGACAACTTGACCAACGACTGCCGCGATGAAGATCGCCCTATTCTGGAAATTTCTTTTGCGAAGTCATCCAAAACCTGATTCAGCGCCTTGGCTTTTGCTAGTTCAATCACCTCGTCTGGCCAAAATGAATCATTTTTCAATCCACACAAGGGACACCACAACTCTTCAACGTCATCGGCCTCATAATCCTCCGACCGAACCTTAAAAAAGCCACGGCAAGATGGACATTGCAACAGCAAAAAACCATCTTCATCAAGGGGAATCGATATGGTCATGTTCTCACTCATCAACCTACTCCTCTATAACGTCCAATTATCCAGCACTCTCAGCAACCACGGGGGCGTCATCCTCTTCTGCCTCCGTTACCAACACACCTATCACGTTAGCTAATTGCTTGAGTGCCTCTTTCACATCATCTTCTGACGCAGACGCATATCGACTGTTAATTGCCTCATTGTATTTTTGTTTGCACCCAGATTCTAACTTCCAGCCCATCCTTTCTTTGCAAATCGCCAGGATTTCAGCGTACATTCTCAAAACATCTGCGCTCGAAGACTTTAGAGCCTCCCATGACTCCTTCTCCCAATATTCGGCATCTGCCAATCCCTTCGCTAACTCTTCTTTCAAGAAGGGATATGCCGCTTGCCGATAATCTACGCTCATCTTCTTAAAATCTGACACTAAATCATCTCTCAATTGGTCGCGCATACTGATCGGACAAAAATCACTAAGCGTCTTCCATTGCTCAAAATCCCCCCCTTTAATCAAACCATCTCTGATTTTCTGATAATGCTCCTCCTTGCCAACGTCCCAAATATATCCAAGCATCTTATAATATTCATGTTTCATCCTAAAATCAGTGTTAGCCCTGCGCAAAGCTTGAAGCAACAACAATATTTCGCTTCCCATCAACATTTTCGCCATTACTTCAGCGGACTGCTCCGACAAAAATCCACCGATCTTTTCAAGCATTTCATTTGGGCACAGCCCGGTATCAACTATCGCAGCTAACGATGCCGAACGTTTTAAGATTCCATCCTCAGTAAGCGCATTCTTTTCAATGTCAGACCAAAGGCTACAATGCTTACTTAAATACGCAACCAATTCCGTTGCCGACACGCCTGCATCAGTGGCACCAATCTTGCCATTCCGTCTCAAATAATCATCCACATACTGATCACCATAATAATAATTCAAGAATGCATTGTCATCCTCATCCGACACGGAAAGTTTAATCAAACCTTCGAACACCCTCGCCTCCTTGAATCCACAAATGTCCCACAAAAAATGTTTTGCATTAAACCGACCAGCCTCATACAGCAATTTCAAAGCAACTTCCTCTTTATCCGAGAGGAAAATATCCGCAACCGCCGTCATCCCCAGTTTTGCCTCATTCGTATTCAAAGGAATTTTCTTGTGCGCCAACACATTGTCGCTCGAAACTATCGACGACAACAATGCCGCCTTTATTGAGCGGGCTACTAGATCGTGCCCCACATAATTGTAAAATCTCCAGTCATCAAGAATTGGGCGCACCAGATCGCACATCTTTTCTTCTGCAACAGCTATCTGAATCAAAACATCCAACATACATGTTGCTGGTACTTTCTGAGAAGAAAATCCGTTATTGTGATATATACATTGAACACACCGTTCGACAACAGGAGCCCAATCACATTTTGAACCACTCCGGATCAGAAACGACACCATTATCGGAAGGTTAGTATCAACCTCGGAATTCGCATTGACTATATTAACAAAATCCGAAACAAATGTATTACCAACTGGACGTAGTGTCACAGGCGAAACCGAACTGTTGAAATCTAATCCCGGCACGAACTCAGAAAGTCGCGCAAATGTCAATCCACTAACATCACATGTTTTTCTAATCGATTCCGGGTATGCCGCCAACATTTTCTCGACGCCTAAACCATAATCCGTAGGCAATGGCGCATCTTTCCTTTGCAACCGAAGGTTAAGAACGGCAATTGTCGACGAGTATAACTTTTGCAATAGTGACAGATTACCGAATCGCTCTAAGAATTTTATGGTATCGGCCACATCATCATAGAGAGAAGCATCTTCTGGAAGCATAAATGCCAATTCTTCGGCCTTGCTTTTAGTAAGAGCGTCCACAATGTCTTGAATGTATCTTCGAACCTCGCCCATTTTAGACATATCAAGTTCAGCACGAAACAAGGCCCCACAACTATGTATAAAACCAGTAAAGGAGGCCCCGCTATTAACATGCCTCATCTGATTCCGTAAGTAATCATCTAGCACATTCCAGAAGCCATCCTTATGAATACCTTCTATTTTCTGCAAAGACTTCCCATCCCCAGATTGCAATGCCCTCTCTATCTCAGAACCAATCAACAATTCATGCCCAGTTGTTGCATCTACGCCAAAAATAAGCCCAGCAAACATAGCCGTATAATTCTCCCCTAGATACGCCCTATGTTCAAATTGCGGATAATGTCCCCAAAGTAATGCCTTTCGTACATCCTCTATACCCATTGGCTCATTTTCATGCTTATCCTTATCGATAGTAGTATGCCATTCTTGATAGCGACTCAATACGTAATACGCTATTACCGCAGTTGAAATGCCTATTCTTGCATGACTGCGAACAACAGCGACCTGATTAATATAATTCTTAATCTGGCGCGGTGTAGGGATATCTAAAATACCCGCTCGCGTGTTTCGAAGAATTTCAAAAACGATCTTCTTATCTTCTGGAGGCCACTTCCCGAGTGATTCCTCAATCTTAATCTTTGCAAAAGTTTCCCAATCCGACATTAGTGGGCGCGGAACTTCAACACGAATCTGGAAACACTTATCCATGAAAGATTTTACCATCTCTGGACTGCTTCCATCATTGTTCCACAACTTGTTAAGACCGTCTGCATCATAAGGCACAACTATCCACAACCTATTAAACCAATCTCCATTCGCTATTTCAACAGAACGTCTTTGTAAAAATGTCTGGAGCGTAGACCAAAGCCTTAAGGAGTCTTCTGGATTAACTCTATCTAGATTATCTATTGCAATAACAAGTTGTTTTTCTTTATCAACACTCATCACACTGTCAACTATTTTCCCAAAGAATCGCTCAAACTCAACCGAAGACCGCTCGTCATCTTCTGTGACATCACGTGTTTGATCATTAATTGACGAGTCCTGCAAAAAAGCCCAGTTGTCAACCGTCCAAAATTTCTTTAAAGAGCCAAACCATCGGCGAACAGCCAAAGTAATACTCCATCCAACTGCCAATATCGCAGGACATGACAACAAAGCGATGCTCAACGCCAACAACCATGTGCAGAAATGATTATTTGCATCCCGGCTAACAGACAGCACTCCAACACCCAACGTAGCAGCCGATGCCGCAATAACAGAAAGTATCCCCATCAACGTCGGTTTACGTGTGGTAGAGGTTGTCGTCACAACCCTTCTTCCGTCTATCTCCTTCTGTAAGGCATCAATTTCTTTAACAACATTCTCATTCCCCTTTAACTCGCATTTAAAATAATCACACAGCGACTCCAGAAACACACGCCGCAGAGAATCGCCTTCATGCGCCCATGCATCAAAAAAGAAAAAATATGATTTCGTCAATTTACGCCGCAGAATCTTTAGAACAGTAGATTTGCCCCCACCCCACGACCCTTCCATACCTATTGTAAGTCCACCTCGCTCTCGTTCTATCAAAACCGACAGAGCATCGGCAACGTTTTCATGGGTATGATTCTTAAATGCATCCCTATCATCAGCCTCTTCACGAAGCAAAACAAAGGGATATTCCTTAAAATTTTTCTCGAATTCGCTTGCCATTATAATCTCCCAATTATGATGATTTATTCCATCGGCTTGATCATGGATTCGATGAACTTCTGCTCGGGCTTGGTGAGACCATACTTGGCGTAGAGCTGCGCGTCGATCTCAGGAATTGGACGAGACCAGTCGATGTCGGACGGCGAGGTGAAGTCTTGGAGCGGGACAAAGCGATATGTACTTTTTGTCCCATGCTGACTAATTTTCGCCAGTGAATGCAGAAACCTAGCAAATTTAGTCTTTAAATATTTTTCAAGGTTGCGAGCACTCGCTTTCGTCAATGATAAATTGCCGCCGACAAGAAGATATGTCTCTGTGCATATTGTCCCTGGTTTGCCGACAAAAGCGTTCTGGTTATCATCATTAAGTTCAGTACCAATATTGTTGGCTTCAGGGATATACACTTTCCACTTATTAATCCAATCCACGCCCGTAGGCACATTACATTTCGCAACATAACCTATACGTTTTGCCTTACCATAGCATAAAAAATGCCCAGGTGCAGGAGACGAGTGAAACTCTTTGCTCTTAATAAAATCTGTAGCCAGTCCAAATGGCTTTCTAGATGACACTTCATTCCACAGGACCTTGTCACCAGTGATGCTTCGAACCTTTTCAAGAATAGGAATTGAGTCTGCCCACCTTAGAAAGATGTCATAACCAGGTACGCGTAGCGTTCGGTTAGAAACCAACAACCGACCATTATGATGCGTTGTAACCCGCACGACATTCTGTTCACTCGGCTTCACCTTATCACGTAAAAAATAGCAAACACCGCCACGCAGGTTAACGGACATGTTGGGAAAACAGTCATCTGGATTGGGGAAATCATTGAATTCCAACATCTTCTCATCATCTAACATTTCATCGCGGAATGCATCAAGCCCCTTCCCTCCCGCATACCACCTTGATGGCACGACATACGACACGTATCGACTGGACGCCGTCTTGGCAATTCCCATATAATCTTGATAAATTGGTCCAGCACTTGCCCGAGCTCCGCCATCCATTTCTTGGTACGGGGGATTGGAAATCATTAAGCCGATTTTCTTGCACATTGTCTTTGCCTTTCCTGAAACCTTGTCTGTGATTGAGATTTTGCTGAAATCCTTGTTCTGTGTGAGCAGAGATTTGATTCTCGCATAGGCGAGCGTTTCACCGTCGGCTTTCTTAACCCTTAGAAATTCATCACGAAGATCATAGCTTGTCATGTTCTCCGGCAGGGCTATGCATTTGACATCAAGCCCGAGTAGTTCATACACCTTGCGCGTGAACTCGTACGTGACGCCGCACATCGGAATCGCCAATATCGCATCCTTCAATGCTTCTGGCTTGAGATTGATATCTGGTTCCGCACAACGCCGCACAATTGCGATTGCGAATTCGCCCATCTTGGAAGCTGGGTCAAGTATCTTCTCGCCGGACTCTATCAGCTTCTTCAATTCTGCGGCGGGAATCTGCTTCACCATGTCGTATGCGATGTTCGGCGGCGTGACGATCTTCGCCTCTCCGAGCCGTCCGAACTTGCGCATCGCGACAATGGCCTTTTTAACCACTTCTGGAACACACCTGTATTCGTCACCCAAATCGATGTCATCAGACTCGTTCGCCAAGAGATCAATGTTATGGATTTTTCGATCCAGCATCTTGTGGGTTTCACCCGTTATGACGCGCCGATAGACCTCCAACAATCCCTTTTCAAGCCCAAGGTGTTTTGCAATGCGACGGTTGTCATCCGTTGAATCAATTTTATCTATGAGCACCTCAAACGTGTCCATGCGGTCTTGAGACAGGAACGCGAAAAAGACAATAAGGACACGATATGTTTTCAGCCTATCGACGATATCGTCGTATTCCTTTTTGGTCGTGGGGATTTCACGAGGCGGCAGATTGTCCGTTCCATCCGTACCATCTTTGCCGCCATCTGCGGCTGGGATGTCTTCTTCCGTCTTGTCCCCTTCGTGTGGATTGATTGTCAGACCTTCTTTCGATCCTATCGCAGGCAGTTTCTCGACAAAGGCTCTTATGCGCGGATCGGTCAATTCTCCGCGTCCAACCGGTATATCATCCACCTCGTCGGCTACGCCCTTCTTGCTTGAGTATTCGCAGACCGCCGCGATAATGTCGCTTGGGCTGACTTTGTGAATACCCGCTTCGTCAAGACGCACAATGGGTGAGGCAGCAAGTTCTTCTCCGATTCTCGCCTTCGCTTCTTCATTGCCCTTCGTCCCGACATTCGCGTTATAAACCTGCGCACGTTCCTCTTGAAGCCTGAACATTCGATTGGGATCAAAGTCAACAAGAAGCGTCTGCGGCTTCATGTTGTACACTATCGTATGCCCTTTTCCATCTTGCCGCCTCTTTGTGAAGCTGCTTTGCAACCTGAAAATCGCCTGGTCGTACATTTGCGGCGACGACGAATCTTTCAGGAACAACATCGTATCCCATTCGGGCACGGTGTTACCGGTCAGCATCTTGTCAACGGTAAGAGTGATCGTCTTCTCGCCACGCTCCTCGGCATGAGCAATGGCCTCTATGACCTTCTCCGGCGAATCGATTCCCTTGCCGCACTCAAACCCGGCAATATTCAATACCTTGTAGTCGCCCAGACGTCCAAACTTGCCACCGAACCTTCTGCTCCGCTTTGACAGCAACGCCTCCATCGCATCGCAAGCCGCCTTCCACGGCAACACGCATACGATGTGATGGCACATGCCTCCTTCCTTGATTTTGGGGTAATCAAGAAAAGGAAGTATCGCCAAATCTTCCTTTACCCCACCTATAACCTGCAAGAGTTCAACAACCTCGTCCTCATGGGCGAACTGTTTATGAAGTTTATGCGCTTTATCCCTTCTAAGGCTCTTCGTTCTGAACAACTCACCGAACTTGCTGCTTACCCCTTGCTTTTCAAGTTCCTCAAGTTTCTTACGCGAAGACTCGTTCAAATTGAAGGCAAAACGAACCATCTCCGGGAAGCCGAAATACGGATTATCCCATTCCTCATACTGGACATGTTCGCCTTTATCATTCAGAATGAATTTCCCGGAATCGTCTTTCTTTTCTTGCCCAAGATATTCCCTGTCCCAATCTTTCTGGGCCTTGATAATATCCGTAAACTGGCAGAAGGAAACAAGATCGGCCTTGGTGAACTCGCTCCCCATCAGAATACGATATGGCGTTCCTGAAAGGTGAAGTCTTATCTTGGCCTTGAGAACCTTGCTGACGACTTCAGACATTGCAGATGCTGCGGTTTCCTCGTCCAACTCAATTGGCTTGTCATCAGAGCAACATTCAATGGGTTTGCCGCCGCTTAGAATCTTTCCGCATTCCTTGGCGCGTGCGGCGTAATGTGTTTCATCAATTATAAGCAAATCCACCGTCTGCCGAAATATCTGCCGATGTTTTGGCTTAACTTTGACCGTTCCACCATTGTCGCAAAAATCCTGGAGCGTATCGAAATATACAACCTTCTTTCCTGACTTCAGCAAGTCGTCGACATAAGAATTACCATATTTCACGCCAAGATCCTTACCTGCAACAAAGACATAATCCTTGAAGCAGGTGAACCCTAGTACCGCATTCTGCCATTCTCTGAACACATCCGCCTTACCTGAAACTACAACGACAAATCTTGCCTTCATCGCCTTTGCGCATGAAAGCGCAGTAACCGTCTTGCCAAACCGCATGACGGCATACATCAGAAGATTGTCGCGTCCAGCGGCACGTGCCTTTTCGAAGGCTTCCACGGCATCCTTCTGATTTGGGCGAAGTTTCAATTCTACTGCAACCGGCTTGCTCTCTTCTGGCCTTTTACCCTTCATGTCCTTGGTGTCGTAGAAGCAAAAGCGAAGTCCGCCGTCTTTATAATCCGATTTTACTTCATCAACAGCGTTAGCAACATCATCCTTTTCCGCGCCAAGAAAGAACTCGTTTGAGAAATACGCTCCCTTTGCTATTGCCGTCTCGTGCGTTAACGGAGTAAATCCATTCCCCCTAAGCACTTCATGCACTGAGTAATCTCTGAAATAGACATCTGCTCCGTCTATGACGGCCTTGCAGCGAAAGACTTCTTTCAAACCTTCAAAATGTACTTCCCATTCCTTAAGCCGTCTCTCCACCGGTCTGTAGGTGTCACCTACCTTGAGATATTGTGGATAGTGCTTCTCACTTGTCTTAAATGCGTATATGTGTGGCACTACGCGCCCGCTTATGAGCGCGTCCAATTCAGAAGTGTCTATTGTTTGGCTCATTTCTTCGCTCCTTTCGCATTCTCTTTGCGCTTGCGGTCCTCTTCATTCATGCGAATCAGATCGACATACCTGAACGGTTTACGCTCTTCCCAATCCATGATGTTGCAGTATTGTCCGTTGTGCAGGAAAATACCGTCGAGGGGCTTTTTGAACTTGCACCCCAGACATGGTTTCGTCAATGGAAGTTCTTTCGCCGGTTTTACCTGTTCGGGCGCTCCAAACAAATCCATCTGAACACTCTTTGGTTTCGGCGGGTCTATCGGCTCGTCGTGGCACGTCAATGGAACAACGCCTTTGAGTCCATCCATTTGCCAGATATTCCAGCTAATTATGTCGGCAAGTTCGAGAAGTGTCGCATGGTCTATCGGCTCGTCCGTGCAATAGAACCTGTAGTATTCCAACATCGTGTAAAGAATGTTCTCGCGGGCAAGGAGCAGATTGTCGCCCTGCCACTCGAAACCAAGTGTCGCCTTGAGTGCGAGAATGGCATGTTTCAGCCATTCATCAGGTTTCGTTCCGACATTCTCGGTAACGACGCGCAGCTTGCGGTCGAGAATGCCAATGCGATCAGGAATGGGAATCACCTCGCCTGTGGTCGTATCATATCGGCTGACAAGGAACGGTCCCTCGCCACAGCACATTTCAAGGCATCGGTAATTGACATAGTCAAGCCACGTCTGCTTTAGCCGCTTGGGGAATGCAATCTTTCCCGACAGCCGTTTCCATCTGCAATCCTTTCTCCCTTCCGTGGTGAATGGCGATGTCTTGCGTTTGAACCACGCCGCATCGAAACCGTTGATCATGTTGTTGCAAATCCACGATGGGGTAAACACCTCCGCCTTCTTCTGGACGCGCTCGCGCTGCTCTTCCTTGCTCTTATCCACTCGCGGACGGATGATTTTTATTCCTTTATTGCAAATCTCCCTGGCAAGAATTAGATCATCTGGTCCCATCTTTTCTTCAAAGCACGATTCGTACTTCACATACCCATCCGTCATCCACTTAATATTCTCACCGGTCGTTCGATCCGCAAGAAGAACGTCCAATACATCACTCGGAATATCCGATTCAAGGATATCCCTAGTAAAATCTGGGATTATCACCTCACTCCCGTGCGCACTATCTGCCATTTTATCGCTCATCTATCATTCGCTCTTTCAACAATATTATACCAAAAACCAGCCGTAAAACAACCACCCAGCCGCCCAGCATCTTCATTCTCGACTTTTATAAGAGTGCTGTAGTGCGACCAAGAAGATTGTTTACACAGTGTGTGAACATTCTGAAATGCGATAACGGCATCTTGATAGAATTCGGACATTACCGATGGGCGAATTTCGTCACTCGGCAAGTGACGGATTCCGTTTGAACCGCTTTCGACAGTTGGCAACTGCCGAATTGCCGACCCGTTCGCGCCAAAACCCTTGCCGCGTGCGGCGTAGTCATCCGTCGCCCAGATGAGATTGCGGCCCGTCGATCGGTCTTTCAGCAAGACTGCAAGCACCTCTTCTGGAATGTTCCATTCCAGGATGTCGCGCGCAAAAGCGCTATCTGTCGGTTTTCCTCTCATTCGTCATTCGCTCTCTGGGCGATAGTATACCAAAAGCTCAGCCATCACTTGCCTCCTTTATTGGCCTTGCGACGCGCTGACTTCTTTTTCGGCTTCAAATCGGATTCGGCCCGCGCGTTCGCCATGACGCGCTTCACACCCTCGATGACCGGCGCGAGCGTCTTGTATGGTTGGGGAATTGACTTGAGCGTCTTGTATGTCGCGACGCCTATCGGCTTGGAGACATCTTGCACCGCGAGCTGGACGACCGGCTTCTTCATCTCTTCACAGAGAAGCAGCCCGATAGATTGATTCTCGTCAGCCCTCTTCACAAGCTTGTCAAGCGCCGAAAGGTAGAAGTTCAGCTGTCCAAGATATGACGGACGGAATTTTCCCATCTTCAACTCGACGGCGACGAGCGCGCGCAGTCCACGATGGTAGAAAAGGAGGTCTATGAAGAACTCCTCGTCTTCAAACACAAGCCGCTTCTCACGCCCCATGAAACAAAAATCATCACCACCCAACGCCTGTATTGTCTTTTCGACATTCGCGACGAGTGTCTTTGATAGAACGCGCTCGTCCACGTCCTGATCGACTCTTGCGTCCACATTATCGAGGTTGACGAGTTCAAGCAGATATTCGTCGCGGAACGAGCGGACGGCGCGTGTCGCCTGCGCCATCGGCGAAAGCGTCTTTTCGAAGTTGTTCGGCAACGCGCCGATGTGATGATAGTCGTCGGCGCGAAGATGCTGTTGCAGCTGCTCGACAGACCACATCCCTTTAGCGCACTCCCGGATATAGTAGAGGCGTTCGTCGAAATCTTTGCAGAAACGGATAATCTCGCGGTGATGCGTGAATCCGATGGAGAAGAAAGCGGCGACATCATCCTTGTCCAATTCGCCCAATGTCGTTGGTCGAATTTCGGCAGTTGCCAACTGTCTAATTTCGACACTTGCCAAGTGTCGAAATGCCGTATCCCCAAATTCGACACTTGCCAAGTGTCGAATTTCAGGCGACTCAGCCCACGCCTCGAAAAATAGACGCATATACTTCATGCTCATCGCGGAAAACCCCCTCAGCCCCGGCAACTCAACCTGCAACTGGTTCGAGAGCGCGTCAATTGCGCCGCTTCCCCATTTCGCGCTGCGCGTCTTCTTCGAAATGTAGCCGCCGACGTAGAAGTAGAGCTTCAACGCCTCTGCGTTCGCGAGGCGCGCGGCATTTGCCCTGGCCTGCAATATCGCAAGCTTGATGTCCTTTACCGCCGACACAAAATCACTCGGCATTGATCCATGCGTCGCCTCCGCATTATAAACAGCAACCTGCGTTTTGTGTTTATCGCCCATGTCCACCTCCGTTTTCTGCAATCGTCTTGAATTCGACTGGCCCGCCTGCGTTCCAGTCCATGACCTTGCCGCGTGCGGCGTAGTCATCCGTCGCCCAGATGAGATTGCGGCCCGTCGATCGGTCCTTCAGCAGAACCGCAAGCACCGCTTCTGGAATGTTCCATTCCAGGATGTCGCGCGCAAGGGCGCTATCTGTCGATTTGCCGCTCATTCGTCATCTGCTTTCTGCGTTCTTCTTGGCTTGCAAGGGACACTATCCACGATGTCATGAATGCTACACCCGAGCGCGTCGCAAATCCTGACGAGGATGGAGGTGTTCACGTCTTCGCCCTTGGAAAGCTTTGCAAGGGTAGTGGTAGATATACCGGCGGCAAGACGCATCTGTGTGCGCGTCATCCCCCGGTCAATGAGCAGCTTCCAAAGCCGATTGTAACAGAGTGCCATAGCGAACCTTTTTCAGCGTGAAATATGGCTCGTATTATATCATATTGTTATCAGCGATGTCAAATAATCGGTTGGAGATTGCAGACTGGGCCGCCTTGCCGACGTGATTCGAGACCTACGCGCGGCCCGCACTGCGGCGCGTCACGGTCAGTGTCGAGAATCCCGAGCGCGAAGGGTTACGATTCCGTACATTAGGTTAGTCGGACCTAATGGGATGAGGCGAGGCTTTGGAAATCAAAGGCGCATGATGCGGTCGAAACCTGGCGGAATGTCGTCAGGACGATGGGCTATGCATATCGCGGTGCAGGCTGGGCGGCGCTTCAGCCACGCCGAAACCTTCCGAAGAAGCCGTGCGGATGACGATGCATCAAGATTGAGGCACGGTTCATCGAGAAGCAGAAGATCCGGTTCGCCTGCCAAGGCTTCATCCAAAAGCTCATCTGCTCCTTTGCCAAGATACGCCTGCTGCTCCGGCGAGACCATGCCTATGCGCCGCCGCACATCTGCAAGGCTCACCCCCGAAGCGCGCTTCTTTCCGAAGGCGACGACATCGTTCGCATACGCCAGAGGACTGTCCCCAGTGATCAGCGCGAAAAGAGTCGTCTTGCCGCTTCCGTTCGGCCCGACGAGGATCCAACGCTCCCCCTGCCGGACAGTCCAATCGAACCCTTTGAACAGCACCCTTCTGCCAAACGATATGTTTATGTCCCGCAATTCGACAACAGGCGGCGCTCCGCCGCCACGGGAGGGCCGCGCTCCGGCGCGGCCAGTTGGTAGGGCGGTCGCCCCGCGACCGCCGCCACGGGAGGGCCGCGCTCCGGCGCGGCCAAGTACGTGCGTAGCGCAAGACGGCACTTCGTCTGCGCGACTGACTGCAATGAACATCGGAAGCCCTCGCGCCACAAGCGCATCAAGGATCTTCTTCAGCTGTTCACGACGGTCTGGGTCGAGCCCGGCAAACGGATCCTCAAGGACAAGCAGCTTGGGATCGCCCATCACGGCACGCGCCAGAAGGACCCGCCGCATCTCGCCGTTGGAGAGCGCATGAAGTGGCCTATCGAGAAGTGCGCTTATCGCGAAGAGCCTCGACACCACCTTGAATTCGCGCGCAAATGCTTTTCGCTCCGCACGCAAACCCTTGCGCACTTCGAAGGGATTGACGTCGCGCACATTCTCAAACGAAAGGAACGCGCGCACATCCTCGGCTTCGCCGAAGTCAGAATGTATCGAACCGTAGTAGCGCGCCTGCAGCCATCCGTCCTTCGCCTGCACGGCATCGCAATGCTGCGCGAAGGACACAAGGCGCACCGCCTCTTCAATGCCGTCTGCAAAAGAAATGGACGTCCCGCGCGGCGGCGGCGCACCGGCAAGCGCGGCACAAAGCACCGAAGCATCGCCAACCACTGCCCAGCATTCGCCGCGTCGGAATATAAGCTTTGCGCGACGGAATCCGCGCGCCTCGAAGAGGACATCCCCGCTAGATGCGCTGTTCGCCATTCACAAACACTGCACAGACGTCGAACGTCTTTGTGTCCAGGACCGCCAAGTCTGCGACATAGCCCTTCTCGACCTTACCGAGAGATTTGCCGAGACCAAGCTCGATGGCCTGGTTCCAGCTCGTGACGCGAATCAAGTCCTTGAGCGGCAGCCCCGTCACTTCGACGAGATTCTTGAGTCCCTTGTTGAGCCAGAGCGTGCTGCCGGCAAGGTTGCCGCCCTCCACAAGGCGCGCCTCGCCGTTCTTGAGCGCGACCTTCAGGCCGCCCATCTCGAACTCGAAACCGTCGGGCATGTGCGAGCAGCGGAGGGAGTCGGTGATCATCTGTATGGACGAAAGCGGACGCTTCCAGAAAATGAGGCGAAGCATGTCGTCGCAGAGGTGGATGCGGTCGCAGATGGCCTCCGTCTGAAGATCGTCGAGCAGGAATCCTGCGCCGACCATGCCGATCTCGCGGTGGTGGAGCTTCGTCATCTGGTTGCAGAAATGCGTCATGTGGCGAAGACCCTTTTCATAGGCGGGCAGGAAGTCTGCGAAACCGGCGCCCGTGTGTCCGCAGCTGGGAACGATTCCGCGCGCGAGGCACTGCGCGGCGAATTCGGCGCCGCCCTTCTGCTCAGGGGCGAAGGACACCATCTTCACGGGCGATATCGCGTCGATGCCAAGGACTTCCTTCATGTTCGGACGGCGGACGAACGCGGGGTTCTGCGCACCGCAGCACTTGACGTTGATGAACGGCCCTTCAAGATGGATGCCGATAACCTTGGCGAATTTCTCGTCCTTCTTGTATGCTGCGACGGCGCGAGCCGCCGCCTTGAGCGTCTTGTTCGCCACGGTCAGAGTTGTCGGCAGGAAGGATGTGCAGCCTTCGGCGAGCTTGGCCTCGGCGATCTTGGTGATTGCCTCCGGTGTGGCGTCGCACACATCGAAGCCGCAGGCGCCGTGCAGATGGACGTCGATGAATCCGGGCACGACATATTTGCCCTTCACGTCCACGACAGTATCGAAGCCGTCGCGCTTTATCTTCTTGGCGGAGACCTCTTTGATCTTGCCCCTTTCGATCACGATGGAGGCGTTCTTCAGATCGACGTCCGGGCTGATTACATGAGCGTTGAGTATAAGTGTTTTCATTTTATTGTGTCCTTGATGAGAGATGAAATCGCATTGCTTAACGGCGCGCCTTTACCGCCTGGGCTGCGCATTTGCGCATGAGAGCGGCCTTCTCCGCCGAAAGGAAGTTGGGCTTGTATGCGAGGCCTGAAAGGTCGCTGTCGAAAAGAGCGGCAAGCCACGTGCATGCCTGCAGATACTCTCCCTCGCGGTTGAGATGTATCGAATCGCAGCGGAGCTTGTGGACATCGCGATCCTTGTTCCATGCATGTCCCTTGCCCCAGCGATACGCTCCCACCACCTCGTCGCCCATGTCGGGAATTTGCCCATCCTTCAATGCCGCGCGCTCCTCCGCAGTCGGAGGCTTGAACTTGACGGGCAGTGCCTTGCGGTAGGCGAGAACGGCGTCGCCAGATGGAATGATCTTTAGATTGTGCTTGGCCGCCAGCTTGGTGTAGGCGGCGGTAAGCCTATCGTGCATGCCCTGCTGATCGAAGCCCCATGAGCCAGGCTTGCCGGGAGTGGCGTCGCCGCAGATGCGCGCGTCGGCGTTGCAGTAGGCCCACGTCTGCTGGATGCGTATCTCGGCCTGCGGGGCGAGTTCCCTGATCTTTGCGATGAGATTGTCGGCATATGGCTGGTACGTTGCCTCATCCCAGCTCGCATGGCTCGCCTGCTGAATAGTCACGACGTCCCACTTCACTGCTTGAAGCATCTGGGGAATGTTGGATTTCTTGCCTTTCATGGCATCGCCGAAAGGATTGCCGTTCCTGTCCGGCATCGAGACAAAGCGCCACATCACCGAATACGGACGGAACTCGGGGTCGGAGGACTTCTCGACGTTCGTCCAGTGGCGTTCGAGCGAGCATCCGCCGATGACGAGCGTGGCGAAGTCCAGCTCTGCGCCGGGCAACGCCTTGGCGCAAGCGGGAAGTTGGGCCATGAGCGATGCGGAAAAGCTGTTGCCTATCGCAAGGACCTTGAGTGGACGAACCTGATCGGCAGACAATGCGCATGCGGACACTATGGCCGCACAGAGGATAGCAATCTTTGTTTTCATGGCTGGAAATTATAGCATACCGTTCAGGCGGGCACAAGAGCGACGCGCACTAAACTGCGATTTTAAGGTCAATATATCTTGTTCTCGGTGCCGGCCTTGAGTCGGGCGATGTTGGAACGGTGCTTCCAGATCACGAACACCGCAAGCAGGGTCATGACTATTTGAAGAGGCAAACCCGCGCGCGCCAGGGGGGTGGGAATCCATATCATGACCCCCAGAAACGCCGCCGCAAGGCAACTGCCAAGCGAAATGTAATGCGACAGCCACACCGCGACTACGAAGATCGCGAACGCCACGCCCACGAGCGACGGGATGAGCGCCATCAACATGCCGAAAGCAGTTGCCACCCCCTTGCCGCCCTTGAACTTCATGTAAGGGGTAAGCGTATGGCCGACGACGCAAGCTAGGCCCACGGCCACAGGCCAGTCCGCATCGAGAAAACGCGTCGTGGCAAAAGTCGGAAGGAACCCCTTGAGGAAATCGCAAAAGAACGCAAGGAAACCCCAGGAATGCCCCACGGTGCGATAGACATTCGTCGCTCCGATGTTCTTTGATCCGACGGTCCGGACATCGACTCCTCTCATCTTTCCTATGAGGAATCCGAACGGCACGCCTCCCACCAAGTAGGCGCCCACAATCCATAAGACGAGTTCTATATGTTTTTCCATGACTATCCTTGCCTCATTGTCCGCAAATGCAAATCAGGCCTTCTTGCCGCCCGCATGATCCTTGCCTATGAACTCGCATGGCGCGCGGCGCGCGCACAAGCCGCGCGCGAACTGCACGCCGTACCACACGTGCGACAGAAACACGCCCATCCATGTAAGCACCCACTTGAACGGATTGAACGAGAAGCACGAAAGGCATGTGAGCAAAAGGTAGAAGAACAACGGCGACGCCACAAGAGCAGCTATGGGGCCCAACGTCCCGCCGCCGATGAAATGCCTATAGGCGAAGAATCCCGCCAATGCGAGAAGATACAAAACGAAGAGCGTGGGCACGAAATAGCCGGGCCTGCAGCTCGTGGCAGGAAAGCGCTTAACGAAATATCCGCGATGGAATCCATAGCGGCCAAGCTGCCGCAGATGGGGCGCGAAGAGGCGACGGCGATGATGATAGACAAGCACCCAAGGGTCATAGACTATCCGCTTGTGCTCGCCAAGCGCTATCGCCTCGCAGAGCAACGTGTCCTCGCCCGGCCAGAAATCGACGCGATAGCCGCCGATCTTGCGCAGAATATCCGTGCGAACGAAGAGATTGCAGCTAGGATAATCGTCAACGTCCAACCTCACCCTGCCGCCAAGGTAGCGGTAGCGGTAGTTGCCCGAGACAAAGATGTTCTCATAGACGCGGCCGCCGCATTTCGCGAGGAAGGAATCGCCGGGAGGAGTCACGCCAGGCCCGCCCACTCCGCCGATAGAAGGTTCGGAGAAATACTTCACGGCGTTCTCAAGCCAACGAGATTCGGGGTATGCGTCGTCGTCTATGAAGGCTACGACATCGCCAGTCGCCTTCTCCATGCCCAAGTTGCGTTTTTCCGCAGGTCGCACCTTTCCTGTTGGCACAACGACAAGCTGATTCGAGTCCAGACCATCGGGAAGAGGTATCTCGCACTGTTCGTCAGGCAGGACGATCACCTCGAAATCGCGAAAAGTCTGTCGTCCGATCGCGGCCAGGCATTCGTCCAACATCCAGCTTCTTGACGGGCAGGCGATCACTATGGATACGCGCGGAGGCTTCTCCAGCGGCGGCGGAACTTCCACTTTCGCATAGTATCGGAGAAGACGCAGCCGGTAGAAAACGGCAAGCGTGTCGAGCCCCATGTCGCGCACGGTGCGAACCTTCAGCGCGCCGAATTTCTGTCCGAAGCTTATCTCGACAGGCGCCTCGGCTATCTTGGCACCGCGTCCATACGCTATCGCAAGCAGTTCCAGGTCAAAGGCGTACGTCTTCACAAGCATGCGGTCAAGCGCTTCGCCAAGTGGACGGCGCCGAAAGAGCTTCATGCCTGTCTGGGTGTCAGTTATCGGCAGCCCGATGAAAAACCTCACCAGGCTGAAATAGACGAAGCTAGCGAGACGGCGATGCCAAGGGTACTGCACTATGGAATCTGGATGGCGCTTTGAGCCGACTATGATGTCAGCGCCGGTGCGCCGCATCTCCTCGAAGAAACGCGGGAGCATGCGCGGCGCGATGTCGAGGTCGCCGTCGAGAAGGAGCACCAGCTCGCCGCGCGACGCGCGGAAACCGGCCTTTAGCGCGTTCCCCTTCCCTGCGTTCTGCGCGATGATGACTGGCGTTGTGACTTCTGGGTGTCCGGCCGCGAATCGGCGTATCTCGGCGGCGGAAGCGTCATCGCTGCCGTCATCCACCGGCACAAGCTCGTATGCGAAGCCTCCTGACGAAAGGAAGCTCTCCACCGACTCTAGGTTACGCACAATCTCGCCGCCGAGATTGTGGACGGGAAGGATGACGCTCAGCGCGCCGCCGCCGAGGATCTCCCTGGCGGCGCTCCAATCTGTCGGTCCAGACGTCAAGCCAGCGCCTGCAAGGTCGCGTCGAGCGTAGCGAGGTCGCCAACGTTGAACGTGGCAAGGGCGGCATCGATCTTTTTCACAAGACCGGACAACACCTTGCCGGGGCCAAACTCGACAAACGTATCGCCGCCAAGTTCCTTCGCGGCCGCAACGTCCGCAGCCCAATTCGTCGTGCCGGTGACCTGTTCAAGCATCAACGCCTTTATTTCGCCGGGATCGGACGAATGCGGCTTGCCCGTGACGTTGGAAAGCACGGGAAACTTCGGCGCGGCGAACGTCACTTCGTCCAGGACAGCCGCCAGCTTGTCGCGCGCCGGCTGCATGAACTTCGAGTGGAATGCACCAGCCGTCGCAAGAGGTATAGCGCGCTTTATGCCAAGTTCCTTGGCCGCCGCAGCCGCGGCCGCAATCTGATCCTTTGAGCCGGAAAGCACCTGCTGTGCCGCCGAATTGATGTTGGCGACCGTGCACCCCGTCTTTTCGCACAGCGCGGAAAGCTGCTCGGGAGTTGCGCCGACGATCGCGATCATGCCGCTTGGAACTGCTTCGCAAGCCTCCTGCATGAAACGTCCGCGAGCCTCCAGCACCTTCAACGTGGCGTCGAAATCAAGAACGCCCGCCGCGCAGAGAGCGCTCCATTCGCCAAGTGAAAGCCCGGCCGCCGCCGCGAACTGGACCGTGCGCCTCTTCTGCAGCGACTGATAAGCCGCATAACTCGTGACAAAGATAGCCGGCTGGCATATATTTGACTTTGTCAGCTCCTCGGCAGGACCTTCGAAACATGTCTTCTTGAGGTCGAAGCCCAGAACGGCGTTCGCCTTGTCGAAAAGGGCCATCACCTCGGCTTCCGCCTCGGCGAAATCTTTGCCCATGCCGGGAGTCTGTGCGCCCTGGCCCGCGAATATGCATATCTTTGACATGTCTTTGGCTTTCGGTTGGAGACGTTTTGTGTTTAGGAATTAAGTTGAGAATTTGGTAAAGATTGAAAAGGCTAGATTTCAGCGCTGGATGTAAGGAAGCATCCAGTCTTCGACCGGCATGACCTCCCAGTTCTTGAAACGCATTTCATTGTCGGCGCCGCCGTGGAGCTGAAGCCCCAGCTTGCCCGTCTTCTCGCAAAGAGGATCGTTGATGTCGAACGTCTCGTATCCGTTTATGCGATTGACGATCCTGTCGCCGACAGCGATGGTGGATACCGTGTTCCAGCCACCCTTGGCATCGCGCACCTTGGCGACAAGTTCGTCGTTGGACGCCACCCATCCGCGTCCCTTCGTCTTCTCGCCCCGCGTATGCCAAAGCGCGGAATCCTTGTTGTTTCCGGCAATCTCGTTCTGAAAGCCCTTGAGAACCCACGGAACATTCTCTTCCGCCGCCCTGAAATAGAGTGCGGAATTTCCGCCATTGATCTTGTAGGTCACGCGGGCCATGAAGTTTGCGTAGTCGGCGTGGGAGATCACGAGCCCGTCCTTCTTCTCGGTCTTGTCGTGTACGCCGCGAAGATAGACGCCATCCTTGTCCTCTACAAAAGACCAATCCTGGGGAATCACGTACTTGGCGCCATCGACTTTCATCTTTCCGTCGTCACCGCGCACAAAGAACTGCTTCCATGCCGGGCATGGAGGCAGTTCCTTTATGCGGATGTTGCGCCACCACGCGCGCCCAGGCACGGACGGAGTGCCGTCCTTGTTCGTCTTCCCCTGGGCATGGATCTGGAGACCGAAGAAGCCCTTCTGCTGGCAGTCGTCCAAAACGTCCGCCACCTTTACGCCGTTGACGAACGTCTTGATGCTTGGCCCCACGCACTGGATCTCCACCAGGTTCCAGTCGTTCTTGCGGAACGTCTTGAGCATTTCCTGTTGGCGTTCCTCGGGAGTGTTGTCGAGCCAGACTATTCCATGCTTGTGCCCGCGGCGCCCTTCGTCGTAGATGCGCCCGCAACAGCCGCCATTCGGCGTTATCTCGCTCTGGTAGCCGAATACGCGCGTGCCGTTCTTGAGTTTCGCGTCGGGCCTTGTGGATGAACGGAACTGAATTCCCGAATTGCCAGACGAGCATTTGAACTCCGCCTTGAAGATGAAGTTCTCATACTCCTTCTCCGTGCAGAGGAAAGTGTTGCCGGGAGTCCCAGGAACGCCTATGCCGGCAATCGTGCCGTCCTCGACTTCATACTCGGCCGAGCCGCCGTTCAACTTCCAGCCATTGAGCGTCTTGCCGTCGAAAAGGTCTGTGAAACCAGACTCGGCGGAAAAAACCATACCTGCCGCGGAAACTACAGCGGCAACGACCATTCTTGTGCTATTCATTGACATATTCCTTTTATCGCTGTTAAATGCGACGTGAAAATGATACCATATCCGTTATCTGCGCGCAAGACCGGATGTTGAAATCTTCCCGGGGTGATGTCATTTGCGGAACTAAACACACGAACAGATTGCTTACTCCTTTGCCCACCGGATATTTCCTCCCCGCAATCAGCCAACTTATGATATACTTATCGCATGGCAAACAGCGAAAAACTTTTTGAGGTCGAAAATCTCCGCGTGACATACCGCCGCCCCGGCGAGAAGCCGGTGGAGGCAGTGAAGGGAGTGTCTTTCACGCTTTCAACAGGAGAGACCCTTGGGATAGTCGGCGAATCCGGCAGCGGGAAATCCACAATCGCAAAGACATTGATGCTGCTGCAACCTGCCGCAGGCGGCACAGTGCGATTCAAGGGGCAGAACATCTTCTCCCTTTCGTCCGCCGCGCGCCGCGCCTATCGCCACGATGTGCAGATGGTCTTCCAGGATGCCGTGGGCTCGCTCAATCCGCGCATGACCGTGCGCCAGACCCTCGACGAGATCTGCGCCCACACCGGAGACGGCCGCGCCATGCGAACCCCTGAAGAACTGCTTGACCTAGTCGGCCTCTCGCGCGCCGTCTTCGACCAGTACCCGCGCGAACTCTCAGGCGGACAATGCCAGCGCGTGTCCATCGCGCGCTCTCTCGCCGTGAACCCCGTTGCCCTTGTCGCCGACGAACCTGTATCCGCGCTCGACGTGTCGGTGCAGGCGAGAATACTGAATCTTCTCCGCGATCTGCGCCGCGAACTCAATCTCGCCGTGCTGCTCATCGCGCACGACCTGGCCGTCGTCCGCAACGTCTGCGACCGCGTATGCGTGATGCACAAAGGCCTCTTCGAAGATGCAGGCCCCGCCGAGGACGTCTTCGCCAATCCGCAGTCGGAATACACGAAGACGCTGCTTGCCGCCGTCCCTGACGTCGCGCGCGCACTTGCCGCCCGCGCGCGCGCCGATTGATCAAGCCTTCGCTTCAGCGGAAGACAGACATCATATTCGCATCGGACGTCGGGAACCACGCCCACGCGATCTTCTTCTCGCGGTTGATCTCGCACGCCGTGGCCTTGGAACCGTCAGGCTCGCCGTTCGCCCATGTGCCGATCACGATGTTGCCGTCCGGCATCTCCTGCACTCCGCAGAGGCATGCAAGCTTCAACGACGGCACATCGTTCCCCTTAAACTCCCACGCCACCTTATGATCGGGCGTGTATTCGGTCACTCCGCTCACATGGCCCACGAGCGTGTTGCCGTTGGCGCGGCGCAGACAGTCGAACGCAAGCACCGGCACGCTCTGCTCCCAGACGAGCTTTCCCGACTTGTCGTACTCGCGCACGATCGACGCCCCTGCGCAGCAGACCAGATACGTCCCCGCTGCGGTCTTGCGCACCATTCTCAGCTTTCCGTGCGCGCCGGGCGTTTCGCCCTTCGCATTTTTGCAGTCGACGGGAAAACGGACGACCTCCTTGCCGTCCTTGAGTTCAAGTATCTCGGATGTCGAGTTGAGCGCCATCACTATCGAACCGTCCTTCTCGACCGTGAAGCCAAGCACTCCTCCGCCCTTTACGACATCGGGCCGCCAGACAAGCTCAGGCTTTGCAAGTGGATCGCCAGATCCCGGATACGGCACGCGATAGAGCGAACCGTTGGAATAGTACACGTAGCCGCCGTGCATCCACACGCGATGGATGTTGCCGCAACCAATCTTCTCCCATGTGACTTTGCCGTCTGGCCCAACCACATACGCCCGCCCCGTTCCGGCCATCAGGACGGGAGATGAAAGACGTCCTTTCAGCTTGCCGCCTGCCGGAGCGGAGAAAATGGGCTTTATCGAGCCATTGCCCTTCACAAAGGCCACGGCCTTGCCGCCTGAAGCGTCGAACGTCTTGCGCAGCGCTGCCAAATCCGAATCGGAGACATCGGAAGGGAAACGCCATGCGTCGATCTCCTCGGCCTCTCCCAAGACAGCAAACGCGGCCGCGGCCTTTGTATCGCCGGAAGCCACTACGGCGGCGGATGGATCCGATTCGTGTAGTGCTGTCGCAGATGAACGTATGCGTTCAAGATGCTCTTCGGGCGAGACGCCTGCGCTTGGAATGGCACTGTCGTCTTGACAGCCAACGACAAAAACAACTGCGGCAGTGGAGATGGCCGCAACACCCGTGGAAATGATCTTATTTCTCATGACGGAACATTATAGCAAACAACTTCCTGCGCCGCTACTGCGTCTTCGTTTGGAGGAATTTCGTGACCGTGACCGTGTTTGCCGTTTCAGCCATCACGCCCATCGCCATCGCGGCGCCGAGTGTGGTTGCCGCGAGCGCGGCGACGAGGAGCGACATCTTATTCATGGTGTTGTTCCTTTCGAAGGGGTGAAAAACAAAGCGGCAGGCGCGGCGCTCAATCTGGCAGACCTTGTCGGGACATGAGTTTTACGTGATAACGCTACCTTTCCTGAACACGGTAGAAGAGCGCCGAGTGGTCGCCTTCCGGCTTGCCCACTGTGAAGGAGCCAGTGGCGCCGGAAGTCGTGAGGTTGGTCGAGGCAGGAACGAGGAGGGTTGTAAAGTCGGGCGTGGCGGAGACTTCCACCGAAAGCGAATTGGCGACGGAGGCGAGGTCGCCGTCGCCCTCGAAGGCGATGGTCGCCGTGCCGTCGGGGTCGAGCGTGAAGCCCGTGATTGTGAGCGAGGAGAGCGGCGAAACCGTCGCCCAGCCGTCGAGTGTCACGTTGCCTTCCGCGTCCACGAGGACGGCGTGGCGGCGCATGCCGCCCGCGCCGTCGCTCTCCGCTTCGCCGTAGGCGTAGT
>Ga0310786_10003381_pt1 | contig 23240 bp, 19 predicted proteins | sample AusTroGonzalo_MG_FD_203881 | JGI IMG/M metagenome (GOLD analysis project Ga0310786, IMG submission 203881) | Bovine rumen microbial communities from tropical cattle in Woodstock, Queensland, Australia - Gonzalo_03 (v2) (version 2) | ecosystem: Host-associated > Mammals > Digestive system >...
GCGGGTCAGTCCCATAGGCGGATATCTCGTCCGCCGTCGATATGCCGTCGCCGTCGCGGTCGGGGTCGTCCGCGTCCTCCGGATCGACGCGCCGCCATGTGAGGGATGTGACGTTCGTCGGGAGCTGAGACATGACATTACCGACTCCGTCCGCAGAGACTCCGACGACGACGTTGGAGACGACGGGGACGGAGAGCCGCCCGAGGTCGTAGCGGAAGACGACGTCGCCGTTCTCGAAGAGCTCGGACTGGAAGCTGACGGGGCTTGAGGCGTCGCGCCAGAGGAGGACGTTCTGCCACGTGAGGACGAGGGAGTTCTCCGGAGTGAGGCAGTGCCAGAACACGGTGGGCCTGTCCCCTTCCGTAAGAAGGCCGTGGCGGGAGGACGGGGCGATCCCGATGGATGCCGAGAGCGGAGAAAGGAAGGTCGCGGCGTCCTTGATCCGCGGCCTGGCGGTTCCGGAGGAGAAGACGGCAAGCCGAGACACGGAGGCCGTCCCGAGCGGGAAGGCCCACTTGCCGGGAGAGGAGAGGCTGTTAGTCTCCACGGGGAACCAGTCGTTCGCCGCGCCGAAGGCGAGCCATTCGCGCTGGACTGCGGAGGGCCCGGGCGCGGCAAACGAGAACGTCTCGTTCGTCCCGACCCTGGCAAGGACAAGGGAGGGGGAAAGTTGAGAATTGAGAGTTGAGAGTGTAGAGTTGTGGAACTCTACACTTGCGCCGCGAAGCGGCGGCGCATTGGTCTTCTGGGCGGAGAGTGTGGCGACGGTCGCGAAGAAGACGAAGACGGCGGTATGAATTGAGAATTTAGAATGTAGAATGGAGAATTGCGGACGATCCTCAATTTTACATTCTCCACTTTCAATTATCAATTTCGCAACTGCGCATGCAGTTGCAGTTGCTGCCGCGCAGAAAACAAGGAGCCCTGTCAAGAAATCAATCATGCCACGTGCGGATTATACCAAATTTTCGATTGGGGTTTTAGACAGGATTTTGGGTGAGACCACGTTCTGGCCATTTGGAATGTAAAATGTAAAGTGTAAAATGTAGAATTGCGGTTAGCTCATTCTACACTCTCAACTTTCCATTCTCAATTCTTCCGGCCCGGTGGTGGGCTTATTGCAGGTTCAGCCCGCCGTTGTGAAAGATCATTCGTCGCTCATCGCGATATAGCCTTGGGACTCCTGCCCGCCCATCGGCTGAAGTCGTCATGTTGCCCGACGCAGCAAATTATACCAAATCGCCGCGCAGGGTTTCAAGCGCGGCGGTTTTGAAAAACCGCGGCGGTTTCTTTCATCGGCGTGAATGCGGCAAATTATATTACAAAAATCGTCAGGCGCGCTTATAAGGCCATCGCAGACTCAAGCTGTTCTGGACTGAGCCACCAGTACTTGGAGGATTCGCGCTCTAGTTCATGGTAAACAGGCGAAGCGTAAAAACGCTTGGCCACCTCAAAGCAATCTTCTCCGGAACGCTCCGCTGCGAGAAAGACCGCTTTGGCTATTTTCCCAGGAAGAAGAATTCTGAAATTGTCTTGCGTTATTTCAGGCATAGACAGTAGGGATTGCGGCGAAGATGGCGGGACCGGGACTGCACCTCCATGATAAAGCATCATATCGCAATCCCCCTATTTGCAAGATACTGATCAATTTCGGACAGGATGTAGTCACGTCCCTGCGTGTGAAGCACCTCGTAGTTGTTGCGAAGGAAGTCCAGTACGCCAGACTCATCGAAACGTTTCATAACAACAGAACCCGACACGCCACCCCTCTGCGCATACATCTCAACGCAAAAGAGTACAAATTCAAGAATCTTGGCTTTGTGCTCGGTTTCACTCATACAACTTTGGCCGACGGCGAAGCAGTTTTCGCCCCGCGTCAACGTGGCGAATTATATCACATATTAAGGCATATGGCTAGGGGGTGCCAGCCGTACGCGCGGAGATTTTGGGGTGAGACCCCATTCTGGCTTCTTTTTTCGCGGCATATTTAGCAGTTTCTGCAACATATCCCGTTTCAAGCCTCGTTTCGCACTACGATGCTTCGTCGCGGAGGCGCAAAGATCCTTAGCCGTGTAGAAGTGCAGAAGATGTAGAAGCTCTACACCCTCTACATTTCTACACGGCCTGAAAACTAGAAACCGGCGCGAAACATTCTCACCGCTGCGATTGCGGTGGAAGCATCAGGCGTATACTGCAATCCAGAACAAGTACGCGAGATAGCCGCAGCACGCTACTTTGAGCAAGATGCCGGACACATAGCCAAGAAGCGCGCCTGTCGCGCCCTTCAAGGCCGGGCAAAGCTTGCGACCAAACAATAGCTCGCCCGCAAGGGCACCGAGAAATGGCCCGGCCAACACGCCGAACGGCAGGAAGAAGAGCCCCACGATAGTGCCGATAAAACACCCTATCGTCCCAGCACGCGAGCAATTGAACTTCTTTGCGCCAAGGGCTGGCACGACAAAGTCCAACACCATGACAACCGCCGTCACCACTCCTGCAACGACAAGGCACGTAACGCTCGGAGACGAATGGTCTCCCCTTGCAAGCGCCGCGAACAGGGCGAGATATGCAATCGGCGGGCCTGGAAGCACCGGAAGAAAGCACCCGATCAACCCAACGGCAAGGAATATCCAGCCAAGGCTGACATACACGAAATCCATCTTCTTTCCTCCCTATTCGTATTCAAGGTCGTCAGTGGCTTCTGAAGGCCGATGCACCGACACGGACTGGACAAGGCCAAGCCCGCACATCACGACCACCAGGAACGTCTTGCCGGCCGATATGAACGGCAACGGGAGCCCCGTTATCGGCAAAAGCCCAATGGACATCGCAATGTTGACATATACATGGGCGAAGACGAGCGTGGATACGCCAAGCGCCAGGAGACGGCCCCTGCCGTCTGTCGTGCGGAAGGCTATCCAGCAACAGGGCAGCAGAAGCGCGGCAAAAAGCGACAGGAGGACCATAGAGCCGACAAAGCCGGTTTCCTCGGCATACACGCAGAATATGAAGTCGTTCATCGAGATCGCGGGCGGCAGGTACTTGAGGAGGTTGGACTGGCCCTTGCCTATCCCCTTTCCGGAATATCCGCCGGAGCCGATGGATATCTTCGCCTGGCGCAGATTGTAGCCAGACCCCATGACGTCCTCTTCGGGGAAGAGGAACACCTTCACCCTCTTGACCTGGTGCTCCCTTAGGGGCAGGACCTTCAAGATCGCCTCCCGCCGATCTGCAGGGGCGCCTGGACGCTCCGCCTCATATACGGCTCCGAGGATGGCGGCTGCGGCGACGAAGAGCGCAATCGACATCGCAAAGAAGCCCTTTCGCCACACCCTTGCGACAAACATCATGAGAAGCGACGCGGGGACGAGAGTGAGCGTGGTGCCGAGATCCGGCTCCGCAAGTATGAGGAGGCATGGCGCCGCTATCAAGCCGCCTATGGCCAAGAAGCCGAGAAACGAGTTCTTGATGCGCGAAAAGCGCGAGCCTTCGCCTCCGAGAAGCGAGGCGATGAGAACGATCACGCAAAGCTTCGACACTTCGCTCGGCTGGAAGAACCAGAGCCACCTCCTGCCGCCATAGACCGTAGAGCCCAACAAGAGGACCGCGACAAGCATTACGATGGCGGAGCCATAAAGCGGCCATGCGGCGATGTCGATGTATTTGCGGTAGTCCACGAAGGCAATCGCGAGATACAAGGCAAGGCCGACTCTGGCGGCAGCGAGGTTGCCAACCCACATTCCATGGAAAATCGCCTCCGACCTTGCGCCGCCTGCGGACTTGATGGCTATCGTCCCGATGGCGATGAGCGCAAGCATCGCGGCGAACATCACCCAGTTGAACTTCTTGAGCTTGTCTAGCAGATTACTTGAACGAGACATCCCAGACCTCCAGAAGCCTTATTGTTTTCCGCCAAAAGCGGTCCTAAGGATTGCCGCCGCAAGCGGAGCTGCGGTAATGCCGCCGCCTTCGCCGTTTTCTATGACTATGGCCAGCGCCACCGAAGGGGCGTGAGACGGCGCGTATGCAATGAACCACGCGTTCTTCCGGCGGTTGGCCCCCCGCCCGACCTCTGCAGTTCCCGTCTTGCCGCACACCTCGACTGGCACGCCCTCGGCGGCGCGCGTGCCCGTTCCCCTGTCGGCGCCATCCCCGTTCACGACAAAGCGCATGCCCTCGCGGACTACCGCAAGATGCTCTTCGGAAAACGGCAACGGGCGCGTCTGAACAGGCAGATTCGCCTTTAGGCGCGGAGTTACAATGCGTCCCGTGCCTATGGCTCCAACCACCATGGCCATCTGGAGCGGCGTCACGAGAAGCATTCCCTGGCCTATCGACATCTGCGCAAGATCGCCGGGATACCAGCGCTCGGAATACCTGCGCATCTTCCATTCCGCATCCGGCACGGCGCCGGCCGCATCCACGCTGAAGTCAACGCCCGACCTGGAGCCGAGCCCGAACGCGGCGGCGGCGCGGAAGATCGCATTGGTGCCGATGTCCATGCCAAGGTTGCAGAAATACGGGTTGCAGCTCTTCATGAGGGCGCGTTTCATGTCAATGGAGCCATGCCCCCATATGCTTGTGCATCTAAGCCTCATCTCGCCAAGGATGTATTCACCCGTGCATTCGTACATTCCGCCAGCCGGGATTCCCGCCGAGAGAGCGGCCAGCGCGACGACGGGCTTGAACGTGGAACCAGGCGCGTACATCCCGCCTGACGCCCTGTTTAGCAGCGGCTTCGCCGGATCGCCGGAAAGCCTGTCGTAGAGTTCGCTGCCGAGAATCGGCACAAAGTCGTTCGGATTGTACGTGGGCGCACTCGCAAGCGCCAACACGGCCCCCGTGCGCGGATCCATAACCACGCACGCCCCCTTCGATCCGGCGAGGGCGCGCTCGGCGGCACGCTGTATGCCGATGTCGATGGAGAGCCTGAGGTCCGGCCCTCTCTTGGCCTCGGCAACGGTCCAGCCGCGAATCGCAAAGCCGCGCGCATCGACGAGAAGCTTCCTTTCCCCCGGCACTCCGCGCAGGAAGCCGTCGTAATACATCTCGATCCCGGCGCGGCCGCGCATTTCAGGCGAGATGAAATTGAACTTCTCGTCTCCGGCGACAGATCCCGTGGCGTCGCGCCCCACATATCCGAGGAGATGCGCGGCGCACTTCCCCTGTGGATAGGTGCGCTCCTCGGACTCCTGGCAAGAGAAGCCCTCGAAATCACGTTCGTTTTCAAGGAACTTCGCGAGGGTCGGATAGTCGATGTCGCGCCAGACAGTCAGCGGAATCGCGAGCGACTGCCTTACGTGGCGCGCAATGGCCTTTTCGTCGATGGCGGACTTCCTGCCGATTGCGGCGGCGACGGCGTCAATCCTACGCCTTATCTCCTCTTCCGTCTCGCGCCAGGTCTTCTTCTGGCATTTCACGGCGTCGCACACGATGGAGAACGACCTGCGGTTGCCCGCCAGGACTTCGCCGCCCCTGCAGAGGATGCGCCCCCTTGGGCCAGTAGTCTGCATACGCCTCACGGACTGGCGCGAAGACGCGTAGCTGTAGTCCGCCGACTCGACTATCTGGACGTCGCGGAGGCGCACGGCAAGCACAGCGAGCCCCAGCGCGAAGACAGCCGCCGTCACCCAGCAAGAAAGGTCGCTGACGATGGAGTCAGTCCTGCTCATAGACGGCAGCCTTCCGCATGGCGACAAAGACTACGGCCCAGACCGCGCACGCCGCGGCGAAGCCCAACGGCACAGCCACCAACATCCGCCCGAAGACGCCGCCGCCAAGGCTAGACGTCCACACCGCAAGCCACGCCTGGTACGCAGGGTAGGCGACCGCAGTGGCGACGATCGGATGCTCGGTCCGGCGCACAAGAAGCGCCGCAACGAGAAAGAAGCTGGCGCTGGCGAGAATGGGAAGGCTTGAAAGTGAATCCTCGAATCCGCCCGCCGCGACGGCGAAGAGTATCGCCCGTGGAGCGCCGAGAACGGTCGAGAGGACGAGCGCCGCAGAAAGAAGCATGGGAAACCCGGCTCCAAGAAGCTTCGGGAGCATCTCCTCCGCGGCCCCGGCGAGGACGAGCAGCAAAAGGGCGAAGACGATCTGGACAGCGTTAGTTCGCACGGCGAATGAACACGTCCTCCAGCGCGGAAAAATCGACGGCAGGCTGCACCTTCCCGCCGCCAAGATACGAGCCGACGGCAAGGCCAGCCGGGAACACTCCTCCAAGCCCCGTAGTCGTGACGCGCGAGCGCGGCGGGACATCCGCGTCGTCTCCGTCGAAGAAGCGGAATTCCAGAAGGTCCTCGCTGCCGCCAACGATCATTCCGCGCACCTTCGCGCGGCCGCCCGTCTCTATCTCGCACGAGACTTTCACGCCCATGTCGGAGACGAGCGACACCTCTGCCGTGTGGGGTGAAACCGACGACACCCGCCCGACGAGACCGTCAGGCGAAACGACTACGGCTCCGTCGCGGACTCCGTCGAGAGTCCCCTTCCCGATCCTTATCGTGCGCCGCGCACCAGCCGCGCCGCCTCCGGAAGAAAAGACCTCCGCGGCGAACCACTCACCTCGCACGCTTTTCGCATAGCCGAGGGCGCGGCGAAGCCTCGCGTTCTCCTCGTCAACCCTGACGACGTCCGCACGAAGAAGCGTGAGAAGCGCGGCCTCTCGGCGCAGCCGCGCATTTTCGGCATTCGCCTCCGCCGCCCTCAAAAGCCCGCGCAGCCGGGACACGAAGCCACGGGAGAAGATAAGCCTCGCCTTTTCGACGGGATAGACCGCCTCAACAGCAGCAGGCCTGACGAAGACGAAGACCAGCGCCAGCAACGTAGCAAACGCCAGAACCGCAAGGGCGCCGGTCGTCCGAATCTTCACGACGCGCGCTTGTTCCTCTCTAAGACGTCAAGCTCGTTCATGACGACGCCCGTGCCCTCCGCCACTGCGGAGAGAGGATCGTCGGCGACGATTACGGGAAGCCCCGTCTGCTCGGCAAGAAGCCTGTCGAGGCCGCGAAGCTGGGAGCTACCGCCGGAAAGGACGATTCCGCGATCCACGAGATCGGCGGCAAGCTCCGGCTCACAGCGGTCAAGCGTAGCGCGGACGGCATCGACTATGAGGGCGACCGTGTCTTTCAGGGCCTCGCGGATCTCGCCTGACGTAATCGTGAGCGTCTTGGGGAGCCCTGCGACTATGTCGCGCCCCTTTATGGCCATCGTCTTTTCCTCGGCCATAGGATAGGCGCTGCCAAGCTGCACCTTGATTTCCTCTGCGGTGCGCTCGCCTATCGTAAGGTTGTAAACGCGCTTGATGTAGCTTATGATCGTCTCGTCCATCGCATCGCCGCCGGCAGACCGCGCGGAATAGCTGTGGACAATGCCTGCAAGCGAGATGATCGCCACCTCGCACGTTCCCCCGCCGATATCGACTATCATGGAACCTGCGGGCTCGGAGACGGGAAGCCCCACGCCTATCGCGGCGGCCATCGGCTCCTCGATGAGGAAGACCTCGCCGGCGCCGGCCGCGTGGGCCGCGTCCTCAACCGCCCTCTTCTCGACTTCGGTTATGCCGGAAGGCACCGCTATCACCATTCGCGGCTTGACATACTTCGAGTAGAAGCGCTTCGGGCACACCTTCTCAATGAAATAGCGCATCATGGCCTCGGTTATGTCGAAGTCTGCAATGACTCCAGACTTCATCGGGCGAATGGCCACAATGTTGCTGGGAGTCCTGCCAAGCATCCTCTTTGCCTCCTCGCCTACGGCAAGGACGCGCTTGGAACCGGCCTGTATGGCAACCACCGAAGGTTCACGAAGAACGATTCCGCGATCCCTCACGTAAACAAGCGAGTTCGCGGTTCCGAGATCGATGCCGATATCGGTAGAAAACAACGATTTTAGCTTTCCAAACATGGCGCCCTCTTTGTATAACGAGACTATTTACCGGTATTTTATACTAATATCGCGATTCGGTCAAGTGAAGATCACTTGAAAAATGCCTTGTAGAGGGCCTTCACGGCTGACTGCCGGTCCTGCGAACGTATGGCCAGCATGAACGACACCTCGGAAGACCCCTGATTCACCATCGACATGGAAATGCCTGCGGAGGCGAGCGCAAGACACGCCTTGGCGAGCATTCCCGGCGTGTAGCACATCCCCTCGCCGACGACCATGAGCATGGAAAGATCGCGCTCGACCGTCACGAAGTCGGGATCGAGGTCGGCCTTTATCTCGGCGATCACCTTGCGCTCCTTCTCCTTCGGCAGGTGCTGGTCCTTGACGACAATGCACTGCGAATCGACTCCGGAGGGCATGTGCTCGTAGGGGATGGAGTTGTTTTCGAGGATCTGGAGAAGCTTCCGCCCGAATCCGATCTGGCGGTTCATGAGGTACTTCTCCACCACGATGTTGCAGAAGCCGTCGGCGCTTGCGATTCCGACGACGGTCCCCGGCACCACGCGCCGCGACTGCTGTATCATGGTCCCCGGCGCGGAGGGGTGGTTCGTGTTGCGGATGTTTATCGGTATGCGGGCCTTAACGGCCGGAATGACCGCGTCGTCGTTGAATACGCCGAATCCCGCATAGGCAAGCTCGCGCATTTCGCGGTAGGTCATCGTCGGGATGCCCTCGCCGCCCTTCACCTCCTCGATTATCCTCGGGTCACAGGGATATACGGAATCGACGTCGGTGAAGTTCTCATATACGTCGGCCCTCACCGCGGCGGCGAGGATGGAGCCTGTTATGTCGCTTCCGCCGCGAGGGAACGTGGCGACCTTGCCGTCCTTCGTGTAGCCGAAGAAGCCGGGATACACGACTATGCCCTCGAAGTTGGAGAATGCGCGCGAAAGCGTGCGGTAACTCTCGGGATCGAGCTGCGCGTCGCCGAACTCGCCCGTAAGCACCATGCCGGTGTCCTTCGGGGAGGCGTATCTCGCCTTCTTGCCGCGAGCCCCGAACGCCGCCGCGACGAGCTTCGCGTTGTTGTCTTCGCCTGCGGCCTTCATGAGGTCCATGAACTCCGGCTTGGAGAGCGAAGAGCACTGGTCGATGCGCCATGCGATGTCCTCCGCGATTTCGTCAACGGCGGAAGAATCAAGGCCCACACCGGCGGCAATGTCGGCATAGCGGGCCACCACGGTCTTTTCGATTTCCGCGTGCTTTTTCCCCTCAAGCACTGCGTTGGCGAGCGATATCAGAAGGTCCGTCACCTTGGTGTCGCCGTCGTGGCGCTTGCCTGGCGCGGAAACGACGACTATGCGCCTGGCGGGATCCGCCAGCACGATGTCCATTACCTTGTTGAGCTGCTCCGCGTCAGCGAGAGACGAGCCTCCGAATTTGCAGACTTTCATCCTTCTTTTCTCCTGTTGGAAGTGCGTATTATACCAAAAATAGAGAAAAGCGGCGGAAAGGTATTACGCGACGACCATCGCGGCGGCGAGCTGGTCCATTCCGGCGCAGTTGAACTTGAAGGCCCCTTCGCCCTTGCAATCCGTCCACGACGCCATCATGAAGCCCTTGAGCCTTTCAGGCGTAATGTTGGCGCGGCAGTATTTGACGACCTCCGCCGCGCAGTCGGAGTTGTCCTTCCTGCCTAACTCCTTGAGCTTCGGCGAAAGCCAGTTCGACGGACAGGGAACCTGGTCGAAACCGGCCTTGTCGAGATCGGCGAAAAGGCGGAGCTTCGGCTTGAACCAGTCGGTCATCTTGGAAACGTCGTAGCCGACGGCGTCCTCGTTGTAGTACCAGTTAGACTGCAGAACGCTCTTCGGGCACTTCTCGAGGAACTCCGGGTGGTGCCAGCCGTAGTCGCTGAATATCCACGCGCGCGAGCCAAGCTTCTCCACTCCGCGCACGAACCAGAGGAGGTCGTGCCACCAAAGCTCGTTCTGCCTCACACTCACGAAAAGCCGCTTGCGCTGGTTTTCGACCTTCTCCTCGTCAAAGCCAAGGTGGATGAAGCGCGGCGTCTCGAAGATCTCAGAGACGTCCTTTAGGATATCCGCGCAGACCTTGTAGTAGGGCTTGGTCGAAAGCATGCGCCCGTACTCCTTCAGCCACATGTGGTGCGTCGCCGAGAAGTTGAGCTTAGGGATCGGTTCGAGCCCGAGCGCCTTGAGCCGCCGCACCTCGGCGCGCATCCGGTCCGCGCTCCAGCTCCCCTTCACGGAGAGCTCCGGATGGCTCGGATAGGCGAGAAACTCGCCGAGGTCCATGACCACCATGTTGAACTCGCGCTTCTTCGCGTGGTCTATGGTCCTCTTCCAGACATCCTCCGAAAAATAGATTTCATCGCGAGTGTAGCGCTTCCCCTCGACCTTCGGCTCGCCCGGCGCGCGCCATTCGCCCCACATGTTCATGCCCATGTGCAGCAAAACTGCGCGTATCTCAGTCGCGCTTCTCGCTAACGACGGCCCAACCGCCGCAAACGCCGCCGACGCGGCTAAAAACTCTTTTCGTGTCATGCCTAAGATCCTCTCATGGAAAGACGCTCTCGTGAAACGGGATAAAGATCCCTTTCGCCTCGTCCCTTCCCTGGACGGCCACCTTGCCGCCAGAAGCGCAAAGGCTGAACATCTCCTTCTCTTTCCAGTTCCGGTGGAAGACAAGAGCGAGCTGGAGACTCTTGAATTCCGTCAGCATCGTATAGTCGCCCATGGAGTCGCCCGCCGTAAGCACAGGTTCCGCGCCATGGTGACGCGGGGCGATCCTCGCCATGATGAACTCCGGCTTGAAACCTGACTTCACGCAGTCATCTGTCATCTCGGCTACAAATCTCCCGTCGGCATCCTTCTTAAGCTCTGCGCCGAATATGTTGCCCTGCGGAACGTCAAGGCCAGATGAACGACCTGCCGCGACAAGGAGCGTATCCCTGTAGGAGCCGCTTACGATGTAAACCGCTATTCCGGCCTTGCGAAGTTCGCTGAAAAGATCCTTGATCTCCTTCGTGATGGCAAGCCCGCGCTTCTCCGTAGGCGCGTTCACGTCAATCCGCAGCCCGCCCGACGCAAGGGCACGAGGAACGGCAGCTTCCGCAAGGCGACGCAGTTCCAGCGGGGTGTAGCCCGTAAATACGCGCGACCTCCACAGATATGCACGATAAGCGCCCACTTCGTCCTGTATGCTGCGGTAAAGCGCCCAGTAGCGGCGGACGAACTCGCGCCATTCCGGACGGCCTGTGACCTCCTGGCCGGCAAACGGCCTCAACTTCGCGAAAAGCGCCGCGAGCGCGTCAATCTCGGCGAAATGCCTGGGGGCAACCCCTTCGGCCATCAGCTTTCCAAAGTCATCGGGGTTGAACTTGAAGTCAAACGTCTCAAGTATCTGCCACATGCAGACATACGAAAGATCCCCTATCGCCGTCGTGTAGTCGAAATCGAAGACGGCGTATGCATCGGGATTGCCGCGGTTCTTCTCGATTAGCGCATCAAGGCGCTCGCGCACGGAAGGCTCCCAGCCACCGGGGTCAAGCGCCGCTCCTGCGGCAAACGCCCAGAGCGCAATTACGCAAAATGCAAGTCTTGCCATTTCCCTCTTACCCTACTTTGTTAGCCGTCAACATGTACGGCTGAGAGAACAGCTCTTCGCCGGAACCATCAAGCGCATACGCCTTTATGCGGGCGAATACATGCGCATCAGCGCGCGGACCGCTCCATTCGTACTGGCCTTCCATCGTCCACTTTACGCCAGTTGACTTCGCTTCCCTCTTAACGACGCCAAGTCCCGTTATCACCTCAAACCGCGCGGGCTTGTCCGTCTCGGCCTCGACAGTCGTGCCGTCGAATACGATGCTTGTAAACTTGAGTTCATTCAATCCACGCTTCGCCCCGTAGAAGTTCCCGTCACGGTAAGCCTTGAGGCATGCATGGACGCTCCTCTCCGGCGTGACGAGGACGTTGACGCCGAATGCCCCGTCCTTGAGACGGATGTTGTGGTCTGGCACGAAAAAGCCGAAGCACTGGCGTCCAGTGGCAAGGACCCAGTCCCAATACGCCTCGGCGTTCTTCCATCCGCCCTCTATCACCTCCATGCCGAGGACCCGAGGGTCATGGTCGAGGATATTCAGGATGAACGGCCTGTCGTACGACGACCAGACCGGATGGTTGATCGTCACGCCGCCGCCGTCGGGGTATATCAGACCCTCGATCATGCGGTCTATGGCGGTGCTCCACAATTCGCCGGAGCCGAAGTTGTAACCGCCGCGCTCGCCTGTCTGGAAGCGACGCTTCTGCCATTGGTCGAACGTGCCGGAGGCGAACGCCGAACCAGGCGAGTTCATGTGAAGGCGAGGGTGCCCGCGTCCGTCCGCCAGCCTGAAACTGTGATGCTCTGCGTTAGGCGCCTCAAGAACTCCTTCCGGCAGAGGCCCAAATATCTTTCCGCCCTCCTTGAAAGGATATTCCTTCTGCAGTTCCGGCGGAAGGTCCTTGATCCACTTGCCGACTATCTGGTTCCAGTCGAACGGGCCCTCCACGCGCTTGCCCTTCACCGTCACGGGGAAGTCGTGATGCAGGCGGTAGTAGTTCTCCGTCATCTTCGAGAGCGGCCACCACGGAGCGCTCGGATAGTAGTTGGAAAGCGTGAGAAATTCGATGCGCCTCAAGATTACGTCGAGGTCCTCCTGCGTCTTGCAGTGAACGTGCGTTGTGCCGCGTATCTGGTGCGCGCTCGCCCAGTCGATCCCCTTGTAGGGATGGCGGTTGCGCGGCGTTAAAGCACCGCCGGAAGTCGCCCCGACAGACGAGGGCACCGCTCCCGACGTAACTCTTGCAGCGGCAAGTGCCGCAGACGCGGCTATAAAATCTCTTCTATTCATACCACATATGATACCACACATCTAAACGCCATTCACGAATAAAACTCAATTATTTTTTAATATATCACTCTTCCCCTGTTGCCAAAGGAGTCGCGGGGAGCGACCGAGAACTTGACGGCTGTTCGCCAGTCGTCAGGCAAGTCGGACTTTGCAAAGGCGCATTCAACCATCTTTGCGTCAAGCCGATCCGCCCAGAACTGCCCCTTGGAGAAAACATATTTCTCCTTGATTGTCTTGCCGTCCTTCTCCGCCGTCACGGCATAGTCGAAGGCCCGCGGCGTCCTGTCCGTCGCGTGGGCGACGGGAAACGAAACGACGACCGCGTCGGTAGATTTCTTCGCCCTGTTCACGACCGTCCTCTCGGAAATGGAAACTGCCGCGCCCTTCGCAAACTGCGGCGCCGCTGACTTCTTCGCGCGCAACTCTGCGCGAAGGGAGCCGTCCGAGCTTGGAAGCGGAATCACCCAGTCGGGCCCGAGCGGCAGACCGTTCAGGAAGTCGCGCCGCTCCACTACGAACCTGTCGGCGTACATCGTGCCGAACATCCCCTGCCAGGACTTCGTGATGTACGCCTTCGGCATTATGGCGTCCTTGTCGAGGTTGTTGTATCCGTTCTCGCGCCCCGGCCGCGTGCAGCAGAAGTTGAGCGACGGAATCTGCATCGCCGTGAACTCGTCCTGCCACAGGCACAGGTCGTCCGCCGCGTTCATGTGGCCGTGCCCGCAGATTGCAATGGCGTTCGGATAGTTCCTGAGCACGGCGGTCGTCTTGCCACTTTCCCAGCCGCAGCCCTTGCAAAGCAGCGTGTCCTTGAAGATACGGTGCTGCACGAAGAAGAACGGCTTCTTCGATCCGAGCCCCTGCTTCGCCATGAAGTCCGCAAGCCCCGGTATCGTGTTGCCGTGGTCGGACTCCTTGGTATGGAGAGGATGGTGCGCGAGGACGAACTTGTACCCGCGGCATTCCTTGACCTGTATCGGCGCCCATTCCTCGTGGAAGCACTCCTTCCACAGCCGCGCGGCGTTGCCTCCGTCGGAGATTATCTCGTCCAGCTCGCCAGGGACGGTGCAAACACTCTCAGCCCACTTCCTGTAGGACTTGTGCATGTAGCCGCCCATGTCGTGGTCGCCGTAGATGAAGAGCGGCACGATCGGCTTTCCATCGGAGCGGCGGTTCCCGGGAAACACCTTGAACCAGATTTCCGCGATCTGCCTAAACGCCGCGGCGGTGCCGAAGTCGGTGATGTCGCCTGCGACAACGACGCCATCTGCCTTGCGCTCGTCGAAATACCTAAGCGCAGGCTCGTAGCAAAGGCAGTTCTGCACGCCCTTGCCGTTCTCGCCCGTCTCAAGGTGCACGTCGGCAATCATGCCAAGACGCATCAGCGGCTTGGCACCGGGCTTTGCAAATGCCGCATACGGTCCAACCGCCGCAAACGCCGCGCTCGCACCGAAAAACTCCCTTCGCGTCATGCCGTTACTTGATTAATATGGCCATGCCGGGCTTATATGGGTAAAGACAGCCGTCTTCGCCTACCTTGGCGCACGTGAAGCGGTCGCCGCAGTGGACGCCCCTGATGACCTTGCCAACGTTCAGCCTTTCGCTTTCTATGCAGATGTCGGCGCCGTTGCCAAGGTTGTCTGAGACGAGCAGCGACGCGCCAGTATCGCGGGAGAAGGAAGCGAGCGTCAACTTTGAGCCATTGCCAAGATTGACTTGAGCGTCTTTGGCCTTCGCCACGACCGCGCCAATCGTGTTTGTCGCACCTGCAACGGTCTCAAGCGCGCCGCCTGCGAGCCAGATCTCCGCGACCTTCTCCGAACCGTCGCCGTTAGCCGTCGAGCGCTTCCGGCTCACGCTGAACGTGCAGCCATCGGCAATCCTCACCACACCATTGCTTACGCAGATTTCATTCGGCAATTTGACGTCGCCGGAAAGCTCCATCGTGCCCGCACCATCCTTGATCACATGCGCGTTCCAATACCCATTGTCGTTTTGCAGGGTACCATAGTCGACAAGATCGCCCGAAACGAAGAAATCGGGACCTTCCGCCACGTCATTGACGTCAAGCCAGAACGTGCGCTCGGTATTGCCGCCCGCCGCCGTGAATTCAATACCGCTTTCGCAATAGGACGGCGAATCGCCCGTCACAAGCCAGTTGCCGCGCACCGCCTGATGGCCCACACGCACGGGCTTGCCCTGCACGTGTGCGCCGTTCATCAACGTAAGATAGCTGATGTACGTGCCGGAATCATTGGCGGTCTCGCCTTCTCTGCACGAAAGCGTACCGCCCACAAGGTCGATTGCATCATAATTGCGCGTCTGCCAAGTGCCCTTCATGCGCAAGACACCATTCGTCATCACGCGGTACTGCGTCCACATGGGATTATCTACATGACCGGAAAGCGTCAGATCGGCATAAGGCGCAACGGTGACTACGCCGTTCGACGGAAACGTGGTCGATGAAACGGTCTTTGCAACAAGCGGCGTATCGGCGCTTCCAGCAAAAGTCAGGTCATTGCCATACGGCGCCGTGCTGGCGGCGGCATAAATGACGCCGCCCGTCTTGAACTTGAGCCGCAGATTCTTGACGCCCTCGCTGCTGGAGCTATCGTCGGCACCATAGCTACCGTAGGTTTGCCGGCCAGTACCGTAGGTCAAGAAATCCACGCCATATACGACTCTTGGATCGATTGTGCCAGTAGGTTCATTCCACTTCGTCCGTCCATCATAGTAGATATGCCAGTTGCGGTACCGACCGGTGCTGGCTTCTATGTTGGAACCGTTCTGTCGAAGATCCACACACACGCACTTGATGTACGAACTCATGGTACGCTGGAACTGGCAGGAACCCGTGTCGCCGGATATGTTCAGATTAAGGCCCGGCGCATGGATTCCGGTGTTAGCCCCCGTATGGTAGAATGCCTCAACACTTTCAAGATCGGAGAGTTGATGATTCCTAGCGACAACTGTCCAGGACTGGGGAATGCCCTGGTCATAGCCGTTTGGCAAATAGCCTTCGTGCGTGACGGATGGATGCTTCTTGAATTTCAAGATTAGGTTCTTGATGCCGCGTGCGCTGGCATCGTCGCTTGTCCCAAGGTTGTTGTAGCAGCAGCGATCTGGCGTGCCACCCCGCACATATTTCTCAAAGTCCATACCAAGATAGACCTCGTCCGCATAGCCAGTCGTATCCATGTAGTAATTCGCCCACTGGTCGGTCTCGGCCTCCACGTTGGCGCCATTCTGCCGGAACCGCACCCTGATTGCACAGATATACCTTCCATTCACAACCTGGAACTGGCATGTCTTACGTCCAAGTTCATTCGTGAGCGCCGTGTACTTGAACTGGTAGGCGGTCTGCTGAACGCCGGCGTTGGCGCCAGTGTGGTAAAAGCCCTCCACTTCGTCAAGATCGGCAAGGTCACGGTTCGCGGCGACGATAACGTATGAATTGTTCGGCAGATAGCTGGGATAGTTTACGATGTCCACTTCCTCGGACGTGACGGAGACCGCGCCGTTTCCGGCAAGCGTATCGCCGATGGACGCGCCGTCGTGCACCGTGTATTCAACGGGCGCCGCCGGTTTACGCATCGTGATCACGCTGATGTTGTACCTGCCGTCGCCAGTGAGCGGCTTCGACACCACGCGCGGATCGCTGTTATCGACCATCGCATCAAGGTCGAGACCAAGTTCAACATCGAGCGGCTTCAGCGCCGCCGCCCTCACCACGTAGGCGACGATGTTCTCCCCGCTCTGCGTGAACTTGATCGTGATGGATGCCGTATGCGGGCCAACATGGAAGCGCGTCACGCCCTGAAACTGCACCGTCATCGTCGCCGCGCCGTCCTCCGTCGCGCGCGTCACGTTGTACGGTCGCAGAATCTCCTGTTCTATGTCCTGACTGACGCTCCACTTCTGCCCGCCGGGGTTGTGCAGGTTGAAGTAGGCGTAGGCCGGCTCGTAGTCTCCGAGGTTCGCGCCCTCGAACACGGTTGTCGGGCTGCCCGCGCTTGTGGAGAGGATCTCCGTCGAACCGAGACTCCCTCCCGTCACGAAGTAGAGCGTGTCGGGAGTATCCGCCAACGCGGCAAAGGCAATCGCAGCAGCTCCCACGATGGCAACTGCACATTTACTTACCATGTTCTTCTTGCCAGGTTTCATGACTTCCGCCTTTCGTTAAGCATTCAACATACTTACCCATCAACACGCCTATCGTGCTGTTTACAACACATTCACTTTTCGCTTCAAGGAAAACCACACCTTTTACTAAAAATTATACCACGTCCGACGCGTCGCAACGTATATGAAAAGCAAAAAATATTTCTTTAACGGCTCACAGCGCCATTTTCTATACGCGCAAAAAAATCTTATAGAGGTGCCATATTCGCCTTGTACCACGTGTATTATGACACTTCCACGCCACAACCCCATACATAAAACGCAAGAAAAATTTTAAAAACAAAGTCGCCGTAGGTGCGGCAAAGTGGACTATAGCTCCGCCATCATTTCTTCTGGCATCCGGCTTTCGTGATAGTAGAGAGTTTCCACAACCTCACCATTGTGCAATGTCACGGCAGTCGGGCACAAACACCCGCACCCGACTGCCAACAGCGCAACCGCCAAGCATATCCCAGCCAACCTCATAATCAAATGAATCTCCTTAATTTCTTCGCGACAATATCTTATGCTGAAAATCGCTGCTCAAACTTGTGGAGTGTTTCAACGAGGAACGGATCGAGAAAGCTCTCCGCCTTGACGCGGATGTCAGCGGGGACGCCGTAGTAGGCACCAGCGACAGCGCCGCAAATGGCGCCGATAGTGTCGGAATCGCCGCCAATGGAGATGGCGTTGCGGATTGAGTCCTCGAAGGAGCTTGATTCGAAAAACGCTTCCAGCGCCTGCGGAACGGAGCCTTGGCACGACACGTCGAACTCATAGGTCGGCCTTATCTCGTCGAGCGTAAAGTCGAGCGGATAGTAGTCCCGCACGACAACCGCCTTAATCTCTTCCATTGACTTGCCAGTCCGCGCAAGGAACGTTGCGACGGCAGTCGCCTCCGCGCCCTTGATTCCCTCGGGATGGTTGTGCGTGACCTCGGTGACGGCGCGGGACATCGCTTTCACCTCGTCAAGCGCCTGCCCCGCCCAACCACACGCGCTAACGCGCATCGCCGACCCATTCCCCCAGCTGTTGTAGGGACCCATTTCCTCGTCCTGGAGCCAGACATCGAATGTGCCACCGTAGCCGGCCAGAGGATACATGGTGCCGAATCTCCGCATCGACAGGACCGTCAGCTTCGACAGCGCTTCATACGACGGATCCGCGCCTTCCCGCCAGCGCAGGATCGCGTCCGCGACTGCCAATGTCATCACGCTGTCATCCGTGAAGGTAGAGGTGTCGAGCGCCGCCTTAAGCGACTCTTCCGTGACCTCGACCATCGGCTTGGCTGCGACAAACAGCTCAACTTCCTTCCCCCTTGTGATTCGCGAACTCAAACCGCGACCCCGCGATATCGCCAACTATCGCACCTATCATTATATTCCTCCTTCTTCTACTTTTTACTCGTTCATTATAGCAAAATCTTACACGGTATTTTTATAATTCCGACTGTAGCGCTTACACATCGCTTTGCCGCGCTTCGCAGCGCCCCTGCGGGGACAGTCCCCGCAAAAGGCCTATTTTACAAGGGTTCCGCGGGGCCTGTCCCCACAGTGTTTGACACTTCCACGCCACAACCCCATACATAAGACGCAAGAAAAATTTTAAAAACAAGCGTCTCTTTCATGCAAGGCACTTCGGCGGGCAAGGGATGGTGCGCGTGGTGGTCATGGCAAAGTTCCCTTTTTGCCGCTTATTGGCGTTTGCTTTTCCAGATTGTTGCTTTCGCTACTGGGAGTCTCGGAGTTTCGGAGGGAAGACGTTGAGCATTTCGGATTAGACACATGCTCAATTCCCTCTTTTAGGGACGGGAACCCAAAATTCAAGACAAGTCCAACAGGCAGATCCAACATTCGCAAATAGGTACGACATTGGGCGGCAAACACTGGATGGCGTGTACAAACGGCCTTCAACTCTACCACAACCTTGTCATCCACAAGTAAATCAATTCGCTTTGGATGTTCATCATCCTGACAGAAAACATTGCCTTTGTATCTGACGGGGCATGGTACTTGACGCTGAACCTTATGGCCACGGTGCGACAATTCCCATGCTAAAGCCGCCTCATATGCTTCCTCTTTCAGCCCGCATCCCAGTTCTGAATGGACCTCAATTGCTGCGTTTATGATTTTCCCTGTTAAATCGGCGAAAACGCCAGCATAGCCTGTCTCATTCATGTCGCGAACCTCCCATACTCCAAAACTCCCAGTAGCGAAAGCAATTTTACCATAAGACAGTCCTTGGAAATCTGAAGCCGCTCAAAGGTGGATGTGCGGTACATGCGCTCAAGCTGACGGAAAGACCAGTTGCGCTCAGTCGCCTCACGTTCGTAGAACGCTCGCTCCACCGGATCGGCTATGCGCATCAAGAGGAGATAGTGCGACCAGCCAAGGGTGAACTTTGGGATTTGGTAAACACTGTTTACCGAATTCCCAAACCGCGTTTGAGGAATTCTCTCAACGGTGTTGCGAGAATCTTGGCCGACGAGGATTCCCTCAACAGTGTTGAGAGAATCTGAATAAAGCAAAAAGAACTGGCGTATTCTCCAGAGGGTCGGTTCCGACCAACCACGGCCAAATCTCTGCGTAAGGCGCAAAGACAGATCCTCGATAATCTGCTTGCCGTAGTCGGCACGGCGTTTGCCGCCCTGCTCCTCTTCGACAATCTGCCGACCGATCTCGTAGTTGGTATAGACCTGCGCTACGTTGGCGACGGTGGCGACCCGCTGCCGAGCCGTCTCGATTAGCGCAATCACACGGCTGGCAAGTGAACCATTGCCCTTCACACGTTTTACATTCTTCCCGTTCATGACATCGCGCTCCTCTTTACATGTTGATACTCTGCTTATCAAACGACCTCCCAATGCCCGCCCTTGTCTGGGCCTACGCGGCGGATGCATTCTCAACACCTCGCACGGATAGGCGCGTTTATTATACCAAAATTCAGGCGTGAATTCGCAAAGCCGCGAATTAAACTGCGGCGAGTGCGGGGCAGACGGACGTAGAATCAGGATTGACCCACTCGAAGGGAAAGGTTCGGCACTTGTCTGGCTTGACTGGATTGATGAGACAGAGATTGTCGGCGGAAAGATAGACGCACGATCCATCTGGGCGGCTTTTGAGCATGAGGCTCTTGCGGTCAGGAGCGACTTCGGCTTCGCGCTCTATGAAGTCGCCCTCGCTCATGCCGAGAAACGCGGCAATGCGGGCGATCTCCGCGTCGGATACGCGAACGACGCCGTCCTTGATGCGGCAGCACGCCCCGCAGCAACGACAGCGGAAATCGGCGGGCGTCACCATGCCACTTTGGATCAGGCGGCGAACCAGTCGGTCGAGATTGGCGACCCCTTCTTGCCGAAGCTGCTGCACGGCCTTACGACAAACCGCCAGGCGATGGTCGGGCGCTGTAGCCCGTCGTTCACCTTGAACGGTTTCGGAAGCTCGTCTTTCGCGAACACGCACGTCACCGTCTTCGAGTCCTTCGACTCCGGCAGGTAGAACTTCGGCGAGAAGACTCGCTTCACAAGATGGGAACGCTCCACGTCGAAGTCGCGCACCTCGCACATGACCTCGAAGTCGTAGGCGCGCGCAAGGCTTCCTTCCATTTTCCGCACGTTGGGGAACTCGACGACGACCTGGTCGACGTCCTCCTTGCGGCGGTTCTTGCCGCGCCGCTCGGAGACCGTCACCTTCGCGTTCGGCGCGAACTGCGGCACCGGCAGCCTCTTGGCTCGGTCGGCGAACGAATAGTCGTGACCTGTGCCGTTCGACCACGGCACGACCCAGTCCTCCCCAATCGGCTCGCGGCAGGCGACGTCGTAGCGCGCAAAGACGATGGCGTCGTCATAGACGTCCATAGTCAGCGTCGGCGCGCCGTCCGGCGCCCAGATGAAGAACATCTGCGACGTCTTCGGGTCCTCGACGCCGAATGTCCGCGAGTTCTCGCGACCGCCGTTGACGCTCGTGTAGCGAAGGGAGCCCGCGTTGATGCAGGTGAACTCGCCCTGCCAGATCGAGCGCTCGTCGACTATCGCCGCGTGGGAATGCCCGGTCAGCGCAACCGCGTTGGGAAACTCCCTGAGCGCCGCGGTGATCGTCCCGTCGTCGCCGCTCCAGACGTAGGGGATCGTCCCCTTCGGATGCGGATGCTGTATGTAGAAGAACGGCTTTTCGCCGCGAAGCTCGTCGGCATGGTTCCTCAGCCACTGCGGCGCGCCGTCCACGTGGAACGGGCCGCGGCTCCAGCTGCCGCCGACGAAGGTGTAGCCGTTCACCGACTTTTTCCAGATTGGCTCCCACGGTTCCTTGAAAAGCTCCTCCCAGAAGACCTTTCGGTGGTCGCCGAGCTGGGTGGCGTTTGCGTCCATCCACTCCTTGCTTTTCGTCTTGCCCTCAGGATACGAATACTTGTGGCCGCCGATGTCGTGGTTGCCGTAGATGAAAAGCTTCTCGACATACTTGCCGCCGTCGCCCTTGTTGTCGGGGAACACCTTGAACCACGTGTCCGCGACGATTGCAAGCTGCGGCTTTACGCCGCCGTCGGCGAGGTCGCCCGGGATGCACACCCCGTCAACGCCGATAGAGCGGAAATACTCAAGCGCCGCCTTGAAGCGCTGGGCCGACTCCTCGTTCGTGACGTGGATGTCGCTGACGATTCCGATTCTCAGCCGCCTCTTCCCCGCGGCCAGCCCTGCGCCCTGCGCAGCGGCAAGGCCCCTTCCCGCAAGCGCCGCGAACGCCGCGCCTGCGCAACCTATGAAACTTCTTCTCGTCGTGCTCATACTTTTCTCCCTGCGTGCCATGGCTACAACGCGGCGGCAAGCTGGTCGATGCCGTCGAAAATGACTTTCAGAAAGTCCTTTTCGTCGTAGTCGCCGGCCCATGGCGCCATAAGGAAGCCCTTCAATAACGACGGCGACAGGTTTGCGCGGCAGAACTTCACCATGTTCGCCATGCACTCGTCGTTATTGACGCCGGCCTTGATACGTGTCGGCGAGCGCCAGTTCGAGGAACACGGCACCTGGTCGAACCCGGCCTTGTCGAGCTTCAGGAAAAGCTCTACGTATGGACGGCTGCTGGCTTTGGGCTTCATGGCCGCGAGGTCGAAGCCGTCCAGCTCTTCGTCGTAGTACCAGTTGTTGTGAACTACGCTCTTCGGGCACTTCTCCACGAAGTCGTCGTGCTTCCAGCCGTAGTCGCTCCACATCCAGGGGCGCATGCCCTCGTCCTCCACGGTCTTCACGAACCAGAGGAAATCATGCCACCATACCTCGTCGGTGCGGATGCACTGGAACCCCTTCTGGTGCGAAATGCGCTCCTCGTCGTAGCCGATGTGCAGAAAACGCGGATGGTCGAACATCTCGGCCGCGTCGCGGATGATGTCGCGGCAGGCCTGGTAATACGGCTTTGTCGTGACCATGCGGCCATACTCGCCGAGCCATGCGTCATGCGCCGTGGAGAAGTTGAGCTTCGGAATCGCCTCGATGCCAAGCTTCCTGAGCCTGCGCACTTCACCACGAATCCAGTCGGGCGAGCGAGACCCCTTCACGGCCAGCTCGGGGTGGCTCGGATAGATCGGAAACTCTCCGAGGTCTATGACCGCAAGGTTCATCTTGCGCAGCACAAGCCGGTCAACGACCTTCCGCCACATCGTCTCGTCGAACTTGCAGTGGTCGTTGCAGAGATACCCGCCCTTTATCGCTTTCACTCCCTCCGGAAGCGACTCGCCCCACATGTTGTGGCCCCAGGGGAGGTACACGGCGCGGACGTTCCCAAGCTTGCCAGAGAAGCCCGGAGCTGGCGGGCGCGCCGCTCCAAGCGCGCTGCTTGCCGCCAAGGCCGCCGTGCCTCCGATAAACGATCTTCTTGTCATGTCAGTCTCTCTTTCCCATATGCAACTTCTCACACGAGCATGAACGGCTGGGAGAAAAGTTCCTCCCCTGAGCCATCCACCGCATACGCCTTGACGCGGGCGAAGACATGGAAGCCCGGCCCCTGCCAGTACTTCTCGGCATCGACAGTCCACGAAACTTCGGAGCCCTTCGCCTCCTTCACGACGCCGCGCGATGTTATGACCTCGAACCGCGCAGGCTTGTCAGTCGCCGCCGTAACCGTCTTGCCGTCGAACGCGATGCGCGTGAAGGCAAGTTCGTCGAGGCCGTTCAGTGCGCCGTAGAAGTTGCCTTCGCGGTACGCCTTCATGCATGCATGCACAGTCTTCTCATGTACGCAAAGGACGTTCACGCCAAAGACCTTGTTCTCGACGTGCCAATCGG
>Ga0310786_10003382_pt1 | contig 23240 bp, 13 predicted proteins | sample AusTroGonzalo_MG_FD_203881 | JGI IMG/M metagenome (GOLD analysis project Ga0310786, IMG submission 203881) | Bovine rumen microbial communities from tropical cattle in Woodstock, Queensland, Australia - Gonzalo_03 (v2) (version 2) | ecosystem: Host-associated > Mammals > Digestive system >...
CGTTTGACCAAATGTATGCATGTTTTTTTTGGAAATGTGGGAAAAGAGTATTAATTTTGCAGCCGAAATCAGAAACCATAAAATAAAAGAATGATGAAGACCAAGAACTTTTTCCTGACGATGGCAGCCGTAGTGCTGGCCACGGCCCTGACAGGCGCGATGATGACCTCGTGCTCGAAGATTGACATTCCTGTAGCCGACAACGACGGCAATCCGCCCTTGCCAAAAGGCAAAACTGTCAAACTGGATACGCTGTCGGCAGACTATGTGGCGCAGGACGGTGAAACGCTGACGGGCCCGCTCAAGGAAAAATATAAAATATCGATAGCCAACGGGGCAACGGTGACGCTGAGCGGTGTATTAATAGATGGAGGCATCACCTGCCTTGGCGACGCTACTATCGTGCTGGCTGATAACACGAAAAACAATTTAAAAGGTAAGGCAAATTATCCAGGCATCCAGGCAGGTAGAGAGGGCACAACTCTTACTATCTGCGGCGAGGAAAAGGGCAGCGGCGAACTGGTAGCCATTGGCGGCGATGATGCTGCGGGTATCGGCAGCGGTGGCTCGTGCGGCGACATCAAGATTAAGGGCGGCGTAATCGAAGCCACCGGCGGCGATAATGCTGCGGGTATCGGCAGCGGCAGCGGTGGCTCGTGCGGCGACATCAAGATTGAGGGTGGCAAAATCATGGCCATTGGCGGCGATTATGCTTCGGGTATCGGCTGCGGTTTCATTAGCTCGTGCGGCAATATCACGATTGAGAGCGGCGAAATCGAAGCCGCGGGCGGCTATAGAGCTGCGGGTATCGGCACTGGAAGATTAGGCTGGTGCGGCAATATCACCATTAGAAAACCGGCCAGGGGCACAGCCAAGGGCGGCGAAAGAAGCCCAAACGCCATTGGTGCGGGCGATGAAGGCGAGTGCGGCGAAATCAGCGTCGATGAGGATACCATCATTTGCGTCGACGATCCCATTGACAACCCTAACGGCGGCGGCCCCATTGACGACCCTAACGGCGGCGTCAGTCCCATCATGTAGTCATGGGCTTATTACCTTAATATTACCTTTACTGACTTATCTCCAATCTTGACAATCGCAATGCTACCTGTATGTAGGTCTGTGTTGACAACAGCATCCCCGTTATGACTAATGGCAGTACCATTCAGCATGCCATTTGTGCTGTAAACGCTGATGTTCGACCCATCATCAGCGCCATTAACAGTTATTCTTCCGTTTTCTGATTGTATCAGTACTGCATTTGCTCTGACCTGAGCAACGCCATTTGGCATTGGGCTGGTCCACCCTACAATTTCTTTGAAGTTCTTCCAAGGCTCCGCTGCCTTGTATGAGTCTACAGAAACATAAGGAACATAAAGTGTTGCGTATTTAACCAAAAAAACATCAAAGGCATTTCTTGATGTATTAGGCACACTTACTGCCATGCAAGTCACATCGGTCAGGCTGATGCATTGGTCGAAAGCACAATCTCCTATGCTCGTCACGCTGTTGCCCATCGTGACAGAGGTCAGGCCGCGACATTCAGAGAAAGCTGCTTCTCCAATACTCGTCACACCGTAGCCAATTGTGGCAGAGGTCAGGCCGATGCAGTAAGCGAAAGCGCCGCCACCTATGCTCGTCACGCCGTTGGGGATAGTGATTGAGGTCAGGCTGGTGCAGCCAAGGAAAGCCAATTCTCCTATGCTCGTCACGCTGTTGGGAATCGTGATGGAGGTCAGGCCGGTGCAATCTTTGAAAGCGGCGACTCCTATGCTCGTCACGCTGTATTCCATGCCGTCATAGGTTACTTTTTCGGGAATGACTATTGCGCCAGAATAATTCCCAGATGGGTTCTGTGCGACTTCTGCCGTATTTGATGTCGATACCAGATTATACCAGATACCGTCAATATCTACTGCATCCGCACTCGCCACCAACGGCAGCACCATCATCACGAGTAAAAGTAATTGTTTCTTCATAATTGCATTACTACTTAGCAAAGTTATCAAGAAGTGCCTGGCATTGAACCAGGAATTCTTCGCCTGTAAGGACATAACTCCAAAGATTGTTCAAAGATACGGCATTCATTTGCTTCTTGTTTTAATTCCGTTTGCAAAGATAAAGAGTTTTTCGGAAAGTTCCAAGAAAAAGGCGAAAAATGTGTTCATAAAGTTTGGTAATCTCGGGATTTTTTAGTACCTTTGTAAGCAGATAGAGGTGATAAATTTGCCCTGTCAAAACCCTAATAATTTACCATTTAAAACATTAATCGTGCCCGTTGGTGCAAAATGAGACAAAAATATGGGCGATCTTACTGATAGTTTGAAAATAATACGTATCTTTGCAGCGTGATATTCGTACACGACAGGGGCCGCATGGCCAATAATATCCTGCAATACGGGCATGTGTATGCCTGGGGTAGGGAGCATGGGCGCAAGACCGTGTCGATGCGTTTTGCCTATAAGTATCCATATTTCCACATCTGCGATACGCCTCACCATAATTTCCCGACCTACGTCTTTGCAAAATATGCTGCCAAGTGGGGTTTCATCCCTACCGTCACGTTCGGCGACGATGAGACGCGTAACGTCGCCAATGAGCAGACGATGCTTCAGAGCCGTATGCTCGTGGTCACAGGCTGGGAGGCCCGCTGGTACGACCTCTTCCTGAAATACAAGTCGGAGATCCTCGACCTTTTTGCCTTCCGTCCTGCCATCGAACAAAGCATTCAGACGGCGGTGATGAAGGGCAGCTTGGGTGTGCATATCCGTCGTGGCGACTACGCCAACTTCTACGGCGGGCGGTTCCTCTATACCGATGCCCAGTATGTCGCCGTCATCCGTCGCTTCCAGGAACTCCATCCCCAGCAGACTAACATCTATATCTGCGGCAATGACCCTAAGCTCGACAAGGACTATTACCGTCGTGAGCTGGTGGACTGTCAGGTGGCGTTCCCCGACGGCAACCCTGGCGAGGATCTTTGTCTGCTCTCCCATTGCGACTATCTCATCGGCGCCCCCAGCACTTTCTCGCTCGTGGCAGCGATGTACCGCGACCTGCCCCTCTACTGGATAGAGGATGCCGACGCACCTGTCACCGAAGCCTCCTTCCGACGCTTCGACGACCTTTTCAGACATATTTATTAAGGAACCAGTCGGTTGTCGATCATGCGGTCCATGTACTGCTGGATGATGGCCTTGGCCTCACGCTCAAGTTGACTCTTAACTTTATGATTACTTAAAAGGTTGTGGTGCATGAGGCGATCGTCGAGACGGTAGAGGCCGAGGGACCGCTGGCCGTCGAACTGGAGGACGTAGTCACCCTTGAAGTACTGGTAGATGCCGTCGAGATAGTTGATGGCCCAGGTGTCGGCGGCAGGTGTGTTGAGCAGGTCGATGCCGAAGGCGACGTAGGGCTTGGTATAACCTACGAGGTTGAGGACGGTAGGCATGATGTCTGTCTGCTGGGCGATGCCCTCGCGGATGCCTGGCTGGATGTCGCCTGAGGGGTCGTAGAGGATGATGGTGGTGGCAAACTGGCCGATGCTGCTCTTATATTCCGGGTGGTTACTCATGTTAGTGTGATCGCCCGTCATAATAAACAGGGTGTTGTTGAACCACGGCTCCTTGGCAGCCTCCTGGAAGAAGCGGCGCAGGGCGTAGTCGGTATAGCGGATGCTCTTGTGGATGGGCATCTCTTCTTCCGGGAAACGGCTCTTGTACTGCTCAGGCACGTGGAAGGGATGATGGCTGGTGAGCGTGAAGAGGGCCGTCATGAACGGCTCGTGCATATCGTTCATCTTGATGCGGAAGTACTGTAGGAAGGGCTCGTCCCAGATGCCCCACCAGTTGTCGTAGGCAGCGCGGCCTTCAGTACGTGAGTCGGCCTCGAAGTCTTCCTGGCTGTAACATTGCTGGAAGCCGGTGCTCTTGGTGAATCCCTGGAAGCCAAGACTGGAGGCAGGGGCGCCGTGGAAGAAGGCCGTCTCATAGCCCATCGTGCCGAGACAGCCCGCCAGCCCTTCGAGATGGTTGGTGGCGTGGGAGGCGGCGACGAAGGATTCCACGAACATGGGCAGGCCGGAGAGGGCGGAGGGCATGGCATCGACGCTTGCGCGGCCATTGGCGAAGGTGTGGCGGAAGCTGACGGCATGTTGCATCAGAGAGTCGAGGAAGGGGGTGTAGCCTTTGTAATTTGGCAGGATGTCGCGGTTGAGGCTGCCTACGTATTCGCGTCCGAAGCTCTCAAGGAAAAGAACGACGATGTTCTTTTTAAATTGAGAATTCTTGGACGAGCCAAGCGGCAAAGCCGAGCGGACAATTGACAATTGAGAATTATGGAGGGGGGTGTAGATGGATGAGAGCTCCTGCTGGGTGGCGAAATAGTCAGGGCGGGGGTAGGTGTGCTTGCCGACGGTGCGCAGCAGGGAGAAAGGGGTGTTGAGAATCAGCGAGGCATCGTTGGGGCGGATGATGAACTGGTTGGCGGTACTGATCTTGATGGGGCGGTTGTCCCAGAAGCCGCCACGCATGCCTGCCCAGCAGAGGAATCCCATAATGAGGAAGGAGAGCGTCTGACGGATATAGTAGCGCCGGAGCGGTCTCGGCTGGAAGACGGGCTGTCGGTAGCACCACCAGAGGAAGACCATCAGCGCAGCAAAGAGCAGCACGAGATACCAATGGCGCAGGAACTCGAGGGCGACGATGCTGCCTAACTTGTCGTCGGCGCCGAACTCGCTGAAGAAGGCGATGGTGGTGCGACGGGCGGTGTACTGGAAATAGACGCTATCGCCGAGGTTGGTGGCCAGCGCCAGGCCGTTGACGATCATATAGACCCATTTGCAGGCCTTCTGCCAGCGGGCGTTCTCCTTCAGGTGGCAGGGCAGCAGCACCATCAGGATATAGAGGGCGTTGGTGTAGGCGATGGCCGACGTGTCGAAATAGAGGCTGCCCCAGAGGATGTCGGAGGCCTTGGGGGAGCTGAGCACATGGGTATAGAGGCCGTAGTTCTCGAGGAAGAAGGCGACGCGCGTCACCATATAGGTGACATAGAGCAGCAGGAGATTACGGCATAAGTTGATCATGGGTCATGCGGTACATGTATTGTTGGATAATGGCCTTGAGCTCAAGTTCCATTTGACTTTGAACTTTGAGCTTTGCGCTCGGCTTTGCCGCTTCGCTCGTCGAAGAACTTTGAACTTTATGATTACTTATGAGGTTATGCTGCATCAGGGAGTCGCTGAGGGCGTAGAGGGCGGTGGTGTGCTGGCCGTCGAACTGGAGCACATGGCCATGTTTCACATATTGATAGATGCCGTTGAGGTAGTTGACGGCCCAAGTGTCTTCTGCAGGGGTGTTGAAGAGGTCGATGCCGAAGGCGATGTAGGGCTTGGGGTAGTCGAGCATACCCATCACGGTGGGCAGAATGTCGATCTGCTGGGCAATCTTGTCCTGTATCTCTGGCTGACGGTCAGGGTTGCCAGGCTCATAGATGATAATCGGTGAGCAGAAGCCGCCGAGGTCCGTCTCGTAGAAGGCGTGGTCGGAGAGGTTGGTGTGGTCGCTGGTGAGTACGAAGATGGTGTTCTCGAACCAAGGCTCACGGCTGGCCTTCTCGAAGAACTTGCCGATGGCCATATCGGTATAGCGGATGCACTTGTGGATGATGATGCCCTCTTCAGGGTAGATGTCCTTATACTTCTCGGGGATGGCGTAGGGATGGTGGCTGCTGGCGGTGAAAATTGCAGTCATAAAGGGCTCCTTCATCTCCGACATCTTCGTGGCGTAGTACTGTAGGAAAGGCTCGTCCCAGATGGCCCACATACCGTCGAAGTCATCATCGCCGCCGAAGCGCGTGTCGGCATCGTAGTCCTCGCGGCCGTAGTATTGTTGGAAGCCTGTGCTGCGGGCAAAGGCCTGGAATCCCATCGAACCGCGCTGGGCACCGTGGAAGAAGGCGGTCTCGTAGCCCTCGGCGGCGAGGAGCGAGGCGATGCCTCCGACGTGGTTCATCGAGGCTGGGGTGAGGAAGAAGGGCTCGACGAACATGGGGATGCTGGAGAGGATGGAGGGCATACCGTCGATCGACTTGCGGCCGTTGCAGTAGGAATGGGTGAAGGTGACGCTCTTGCCGATCAGGGAATCGACATGAGGGGTGTAGCCCTTGTATTGTCCGTTCTCAAGTGTCTTATTAAGGGTGCCGATGTATTCGCGGCCGAAACTCTCGACAATCAGCACCACCACATTCTTTTTTAATTGAGAATTTGCAATTGACAATTGACAATTATTGTTGTGGAGGGGGGTGTAGATGGATGAGAGTTCTTGTTCGTCAGAGAAGTAATCGGGCACAACAAAGACGGCCTTGCCAATAGTGCGGTAAATAGAGAAGGGTGTGTTGAGCACCAAGGCGGACTCTACAGGCCGGTTGGCATACTGGTTGGCGTTGCTGATGGTGATGGGGCGCACGGCAGTTGTCCAGCCGCCACGGATGCCTGCCACTACAAAGGGGGCGAAAGCGGCGAGTGACAAGAACACCGTCAGGGCGTAAGGCCAGGGGTGCAGGCGCGCCTTCTGGAGACCCGTCTTGACGTAGAGTCGCCAGGCACCCCACATCAGAAGGGCGAAGGCGGCTACCAGGTAGAGGTGGTTGAAGGTCTCCGTCAGGAAGATGGAGCCGAGGTTGCCCTCGTTGGAGAATTCGCTGAAGACGGTGGTTGTGGTGCGGCGCATCGTGTACTGGAAATAGACGGCGTCGCAGAGGTTCACGGCGAGTGCCAGGCCGTTGATGATGAGGAACACCCACTTGCAGACGCTATGGTAGGTCTTGGTCTCCTTGCCGTGCCAGGGCAGGAGCATCAGCACGATGTAGGGGATGTTGGTCACAAGGATGGCCGAGGTGTCGAACACCAGTCCGCCGCCAAACAGCTCCGTCAGGTGCGACATGGTGAGGCCCTGCGAGAAATAGCTGTAGTTGACCAGCAGGTAGATGATCCTTGCCAGGAAATACAGCACGTAGGCAATGCCCAAGTTGCACAGCATGGCCGCCAATGGCGCGAGTAATCCTAATCGTCGTATCATCATCATTATCAATTATCAATTGTCAATTGTCAATTATCCATTTCGCTGCTGTCTGCAGGATGGCCTTGCCCTTCTTCATCAGCAGTTCGCTGTCGCTGCTCTTGTCGACGATGATGCGATTGGCATTCAGGTCGAACACGGCAAAGCCTGTGCTGTCCTTCATCGTGATACCGTTGTTGTAGGTATGCACGGCGAAGGGGTAGGTATATGCCTTGCTCATCACATCGCGGCTGAAGGGGTAGTCGTCGTGGGCGATACCCAACTGTCCCAAGAGGGTGGCAGGCAGGTCTGTCTGGTTACAGAACTGAGTGATGCGTCTCGGCCCCTTGATGGCACCTCCCAACCAGAGCATCGGCACGTGGTCGTGCTCTTCGTGGTCCTCACCGACACCTAAATGGGAGAAGCCGTGGTCAGGCAACATGATGACGAGCAGGTTCTGCCATCGGGGTGTCTTGCGGATGTCGCTGATGAAGCGGCCGATGCACTCGTCGAGGTAGTTGAAGGCGTTGAGGATCTCGTCGTCGAGACGGTGTGTCGGCACGTCCCAAGGCTCGTGGCTGCTCAGCGTGGAGTAGCCGATGAGGTAGGGTGACGCTGTCTGGGTGGCCATCTCCTGGAGGGTCTTGAAGGTGATGTCGTCGCGGACACCCCATTCGCTGGTCTTCTGCTCTGCGGCGGAGTAGTCCTTCATCCAATGGAGCTGTTCGAAGCCTGTGGTCACCAAGTAGCTGCGCATATTGGTGAAATTGATGTCGCCACCGTAGAGATAGGCGGTGTGGTAGCCTTCTGTGCGAAGCGACTTGGCGATGCCTGGCAGGAAACGGGTCTTGGCGGGCATCTTCATCAGGGATGAACGGGGGAAGGAGGGGTAGCCGCTCCAGGTACAGAGCGTGCCGCGGTCGGTGCGGTAGGAGTTGGCATAGAAATTGGCGAAATAGACACCCTCTTTCGTCAGACGGTTGAAGTGGGGCATGATGTCGCTGCGCTTGCCGATGTCCTCGGTGAAGATGCCGCCGCAGCTCTCCAGCAGAATGATGATGATGTCAGGCCGACGGGTGTTCAGCAGGGTGTCGGGGTCGATGCTCTCCGTGGAATAGAGGCCTTCCATCAGTTGTGCCCGTTCCGCCTCGTCCGTGAACTCATAGTCAGGCACGTAGCTGGCGGTCTTCTCGAAAGAGGAGAGGAAACTGAAGACGGGGTTGACGGCGGAGTGGTTGAGGAACTGATTCTGGGAGTAATAGACTTGTCCGACATTGGTGGTCGATTCGTCGAGTCCACCTCGGATGCCGATGATGATCAGAGGGATACAGAGCAGGGCAAGAAGTGTCTCTGTGAGGCGATGACGGGAGACTGAGAAGTGGCATATAGCGCGAGAATAACCGAAATAGATCAGATAGCTTAAGAGGACGAGGAAAACAAATCTGACTAACAGATAGCCTGTCGATACGCTGGCTGTCGCTTCGCTGGGCGATTCCAGGTATTGCAGGCATGAGGCGTCAAGCTTGTAGTTCCAGAAGGGGTAGAGGCTGGTGTCGGCGACGAAGGCCAGGGCGAAGGCGATGGAGATGAGGATGAAATATACGGTACTGACTTTGCTGAGCCATTTGCCTGTGTGCCAGATGCTGATGATGGTCAGCAGGAAAGGGATAATCAGGAAATAGAGGGCTGTCGAGAGGTCGAGCGTCAGACCGTGGTGCAGCACGTCCCACACGTCGGTCATGCTGAAGGGATGCTCCTCGCGGCAATAGTGCATAAAACCTATCTTCGCGATGGCGAACACCACCATCGTCCATAACCAGACTTTGATCAGAAATAATACCCTTGCCTTCATTCTTTATTAATGATGCAAATTTACTGCAAATATTTCATTTTAAGCCTTACTACTGCATGATTTTAGTAAGGTAATCCAAATCGTAGAAGTGGTCGTAGTCAAAGGCATAGCCCTCGGTTGGTGTGATGCCCGGGTCGTTATTCACGAAGTCCTTGTCGGTAGCGAGGTCGCGGTAGGTTGAGATGACATAATGACGCCCGTCGGCAGTCAGCATCATCTGAATGCAGCAGGGTCCGCCACCGGAACGCTCCCCCATGATGGGGTAGCCGTAGTCTTTCATGAGGGTGGGGAACTGGTTGGCGCATGAGAAGGATAACTTGCTGGAGAGCACGCCGATTTTCATGCCGCTGCAGTCGAACTTGGGGTTGGTGTCGTCCTTCTCGTCGAACACACCGTCGAAATTGCTGTCCACATAGTACGTGGCAATTTTGTTCTTTCCTTCCAGGGCGTCCTGCGACCAGAGTTGTGTCATGCGGCTCTTGCGCAGTATAGCTGTCACGGCAGCCACGATGTCGTCGGAACCGCCGCCGTTCACGGAAATGTCGATGATGAGGTTCTTCACACCGTCGGCCTTCGCCTGTTGCAGTCCATAGAGGAAGCCGACAAAGTTGTCCACCTGATAGCTTTCCATCAGTTCCTGCCAGTCGGCGTCGGTCTTCTGGCTGGCGTAGTATTTGTTCCAGGCATCGTTATCCATGTCGTCGAATGAGTCCATGATGATGACACCGGTGGTCTTGTCGCTGTTGGCTTTGTAGGATACGTCGCCGTAAGCCTGATAGCGCATGTCCACCAACAGCCCCATCAACTCGTAGCGTTCTGCGATTACCTTCTCCCATTCCTTATAAAGTGCCGAAGCCTCCGGATAGTGGTCTGCTGCTGCCAGCACCTTGTTGGCATAGTCGTCGGCAATGCTCTGAGGCGCCCCTGTCGTTGCCCTGAACTTGGTGTGGCCGCCGTCGTAAATCAGGTATTGCATGGCCATTCGTCCCCATTCAAAATCCATGTTGTTGGTAGATTGCAGCAACTTTTTCACCACCGGACCATTCTTCACCGATTCGAGGGTGGCATCGAATCCCTTCTCGGCCATTCCGTTCTGCTCCATGATGGAACAACCCGGGTATCCGAAGAGGTTGTCGAAAACGAAGCACAGTTCCTGATAACGGAACTTAGCCATATCGGCAGACACCTCCGTCTGCTGATAAGGCTTGGCGGTATATTCCGGATCAATGTCGTTCATGGCATAGACATCCAGTATGGTGCTCACCATCACCTTGTCGTCGTGACAGGCGGCATAGTGGAAGTTACAGTCGGAATAGATGTCGGCCAGCGTCGCAAAGGGCATATAGACGTTGGTGCCATCGTCGCGCAAGTCGATGCCATATTTGCCGAAATCCAGATGCACGCCGTCCGCAGGCTTGAACGTTGAAACGTAATCTATCTTGATGAACTTGATATACTTGCTGCCGTCGTACAACGCATTGGGGGCAAGGTCAGGACCCACCAGCCATATCAGGTCCACGAAGCCGGCATAGGTGGTGGAATAGAGATGGTCTGCCTTTACATCCACCCTGGCCACGCCGCCCTTGGTGGTCAGCTCATAGAAGTTGCCCTGTCTGTTGACCTTCATCGTCTCACCGCCTGTCATGACCTTATGGAAGTCGGCTACGGAGATATAGGCCACGCTGGGCATGTCGCTGTAGAAACGGATGGACACCTGGCCATCGGCTTTTCCGTCGCGGTTCACGTCGACCTTCTTATCTGTATATGATGGGCCTACATCGACAGCAGTCTGCTGGGAAGGATTACTGGGATTGTCGTTGTTGTCCACACATGCTGCAAAAAGAATGATTACCAGCAGCATCAGTAACTTTGTTGTTCTTTCCATAACTGTTTATATTTGGCTGTGTTTATTGTGCGTAGAAATCCTCTATCAGTTTGCCCACTTTAGCGATGTCGAAGAACTCGTCGGGTTCTAACTGGTAGTCAGGCACGATACCTTCGTCGATGTTCTCGCCTTTCGTGTTAGTCATAAGGGTACGGTGAGTAGAGTATAGATAGCCGAAGCCATCGGCAGAGGGGTTGTAGAGTATGCAGCAGGAGCCGCCACCCGACTGCTTGCCAAGGAGGCAGATGCCATAGTCTTTCAGGAGGGCAGGTAACGTGTTACCACACGAGAAGCTGTAACCGCTGATGAGTACGCCGATGTTCATCTTCAGTTTTACGTCCTTGTCTTTCTCGTCGAACTTGCCGTCCAGGTTGCGGTCTACGTCAAATGTGGCTTTCATCTTCTGTCCTGTCAGCGTGTTCTCGGAGTATAAGTCGGCCTTGTTGCAGAACAGCGAGGTGATGAACATCACGATGTCTGTAGAGCCTCCACTGTTGGTAGATGTGTCGAGGATGAAGTTCTTGACCTCTGGGTCGTTCTGTGCCCTTTCGATTGCGTCAATAAGAATGACCAGCCAGTCGTCAGGATACTGGTCGATGGTTGGCTTGGGACCTTCACCCTTGTAGTACTTGCGCCAACCGGAATCGTCGCACATATACGAGTTGAAATGGCAATAGGCTGTGTTGCCCACCTTAGTGTATCTCACACCCTTGCCTATTTTCTCCTCGCGCAATTGGTTCAGTTGATTTCGCAAATTTATTTTGTCAAGCGTAGCCTGCCTAATGGGCTGGTATTCTGGACAGTAGCCATCAAACTCTTTCAACTTGGCCTGTCGAATCGGTTTCAGTATCTGAGCGAAGCTGCTTGTGGTATCTATTACGTTAATCGTCGTCAGGTCTGTGAAGGTGTGTCCACCATCGTAGAGCAGGCAACTCAGCGTGGCAGTACCAGCGAAGAAATCGTACATGTCCTTCGATTTCAGCAGCTCGCGTGTCATCTGACCTGCCTTACCGTAGTCCTGGAGGGCCTGGTCCAATCCCTTCTCTGCCATACTCTTCTCCAACAGCGTGCGCCCAGGATAGCCAAAGAAGTTGGTGAGCGTGAAGCACAGGTTCTTGTAGCTGTAGTCCGCCATGTCGCCGGTGCGCGTATCTTTAAGCAGGGGCGTGATGAGGAATGCGGGGTAGCCTTTGTCTAAGCTGTAGGCGCCATCGGGAGTCACCATCACAGCCAGTCCGTTGAAATCAGCCAAATGCATATAGCCGTCTACGTAGAGGTCGGTAATGGTTGCGAAGGGGAAGTACACGTTGTTGCCGTCTTCCCTTATGTCGATACCGTATTTGCCATAATCCAGCGTTACGTCCACCTGCTTGGGTGAGGCATTCAGCGACTTCCATCTGATGATGGGCAGTGCATCGTAGATGACGTTAGGCATTCCTGGCTGTACCATACCCATCATGTTGGTGAATGCCTCGTAGTCGTTGCTCATGAAGAGGTCTTTCTCTGTGTCCACCATAGCCGTTCCAAAAGGATTGGTCAGCTTAAAATTGCCATCGCCAAGGTTCTCCACCTGAATGGTAGTGCCAGGATATATCATCTCCTGAAAGTGGCTGACGCTGATATAGGCCACGTTGGGCATATCTTGGTAGAAGCGCAACAGCACCGTGCCTAATGAATTGTTCTTAGCGTCGACAACAGGAAACAGGCGCTCTACATACTCCTTGTCCGTGTCGCCACCTCCGCCACTACTGGGGTTGTCCTGATTGTCAACACACGAAGTCAGCGTGAAACTGCTCACCATCAACATGGTCAGCAGGAGCCATAATCTCTCTTTCTTGCAGTATTTCATTTTAAAAGTTGTTGGGTTAATAGGCAAAGATACCAATAAATTTCGTTCTGTCTATATATAAATATGTTGATTTTAAACTTGTTGCATATCATGCAGTTTCTTATAGTAGCCGTCAATATTCAACAGTTCGTCATGGGTGCCGCGCTCTACGATGCGCCCCTCGTGGATGACGCAGATCTCGTCGGCATTCTTGATGGTCGAGAGGCGGTGGGCAATGGCTACCGTCGTACGCGTCTTCATCAGCCGTTCAAGGGCATCCTGCACCAGGCGCTCGCTCTCTGTATCGAGGGCGGAGGTGGCTTCGTCGAGGATGAGGATGGGCGGGTTCTTCAGGATGGCACGGGCGATACTCACTCGCTGGCGCTGACCACCGCTGAGACGTCCGCCACGGTCGCCGATATTGGTGTCGAACCCCGCTTCGGAGGCCATGATGAAGTCGTAGGCATTGGCGATACGGGCAGCTTCCTCAATCTGATCCTGGGTGGCGTTGTCGACGCCGAAGGAAATGTTGTTGCGGAAGGAGTCGTTGAAGAGGATGGCCTCCTGGTTCACGTTGCCGATGAGCTGGCGCAGGTCGTGGATGCCCACGTCCTTCACGTTGATGCCGTCGATGAGTACCTCGCCCTCCTGCACGTCGTAGTAACGGGGAATCAGGTCGACGAGTGTCGATTTGCCGCTGCCGCTCTGGCCTACGAGGGCGATGGTCTTGCCCTTGGGAATTGTCAGGTTGATATCCTTCAGCACCCATTGCTCGCCATACCTGAACGATACGTTGCGGAACTCTATCTGGTGCTCGAAACTCGGCAGGCGCTTCGGATGCTTGGGCTCCTTGATGGTGTTCTCGGCCATCAGTATCTTATCGACACGCTCCATCGACGCCAGACCCTTCGGGATGTTGTAGCCAGCCTTCGAGAAGTCCTTCAGCGGGTTGATGATGGAGTAGAGCATCACCATATAATAGATGAAGATAGGACCAGAAAGGGTATGGGTGTTCAGCACAAGCACACCACCGAACCAGAGCACGATGACAATCAGGATGGTACCCAGGAACTCAGACATGGGGTGTGCCGACGACTGACGGATGTTCACCCGCATGATGTCATTGCGATAGGCGGTATTGATCTTGTCGAAGCGGCGGTTCATCTTGCCCTCGGCACAGAAGGCCTTGATGATGCGCAGTCCTCCAAGTGTCTCCTCCACCTGACTCATCGTGTCGCTCCACAGGGCCTGAGCCTTGATGGAGTCCTGCTTCAGCTTACGGCCTACCCAGCCCATGAACCAGCCCATGATGGGCACGATGATGAGGGTGAAGAGCGTCAGTTCCCACGAGATGAAGAGCAGGGCGGCGAAATAGCTGATGATGAGGATGGGATTCTTGAAGAGCATCTCGAGACTCGACATGATGGAGTTCTCGATCTCCTGCACGTCGCCGCTCATACGGGCGATGATGTCACCCTTACGCTCCTCCGAGAAGAAGCCGAGGGGCAGCGAGGTGATCTTCTGATACACTTGGTTGCGGATGTCGCGCACCACACCTGTACGGATGGGGATGATGGTGGCGGCGGAGAGGAAATAGGCTCCGGTCTTGAGGAAGGTGGTGACAGCCAGGAACAGACCGATGAAGAGCAGGGTTGTGGTCTGCCCCCACTCGGCGATGAGGCCGTTCACGTAGTAGTTCATGTTGTTCATCAGCACGGCTTGGATGTTCGTCCAGTCCCATGCCATCAGACTGGTGGCCGTCTCTGCATCGCTCGTCTGGAAGAGGATCTGCAGGATGGGGATGAGGGCCGCAAACGAGAAGATGTTGAGCACGGCCGACAGGATGTTGAAGACGATGCTGAGGATCAGGTATTTCTTATACGGCGGAACGAACCGCCTAAGTACGTTGATAAATTCCTTCATCGTGAGGTAATCATCTATAAACTATAAACTCTAAACTATAAACACTCTCCTAATAATGTGGCGCTGGTGGAACCTGTGATGCGGACGCGGACGGTCTCGCCGATATGGTGGTTGTCCTTGGGGAACACCACCATCTTGTTCTGTTCCGTGCGTCCGCAGAGCTGCTCGCGAGAACGTTTGGAGAATCCTTCGACCAGTACGTCGAATGTCTTGCCCTCGTCTTTCTTGTTCTGCTGGGCGGAGATCTCCGTCTGGAGGGCGATGAGTTCGTTCAGACGACGGATCTTCTCTTGCTCCGGCACATCGTCAGGCAGATGCTTCGAGGCGTAGGTGCCTGGACGCTCAGAGTACTTGAACATAAAGGCCGAGTCGTAGCCAACCTCGCGCATCAGCGAGAGCGACAGCTGGTGGTCCTCCTCGGTCTCTGAGCAATAGCCCACGAAGATGTCCGTCGATAGTCCGCAGTCGGGGATGATGCGGCGGATGGCAGCCACACGATCGAGGTACCACTCACGGGTGTACTTACGGTTCATGAGCTTCAAAATACGGTCTGAGCCGCTCTGCACAGGCAGATGGATATGTTTGCAGACGTTGGGCATCCCGGCAATCACCTTCAGCGTCTCGTCGCTCATGTCCTTGGGGTGGCTTGTCGTAAATCGTACCCGCATTTCCGGCACCTCCTCGGCGACTCGTCGGAGCAGTTCTGCAAAGTTATAGTGGACAGTGGATAGTGGACAGTTATGATTACTTTGCACGCCCTCCTTCTCTGCGCTTGTCTGGTAATCATAACTGTCCACTATCCACTGTCCACTGTAAGAATTCACGTTCTGCCCCAGCAGCGTCACCTCTTTGTAGCCTTTGTCCCTCAGGTCACGTACCTCGCTAAGGATGCTCTCCACATCACGGCTGCGCTCACGGCCTCTGGTATAGGGTACGATGCAATAGTGGCAGAAGTTGTTGCAGCCGCGCATGATGCTCACGAAGCCGCCAATCTTATGTCCCAGTCCGATACGCTGGGGCACCACGTCCTTATAGGTCTCTGTGGTGGAGAGTTCAATGTTGATCGCCTTGTGGCCTGTCTCGGCCTGCGCAATAAGGTCTGGCAGCGTCAGATAGGCATCAGGGCCAGCCACAAGGTCGGCATGGTGGTTCTCCAATAAGTCCTGCTGTGCCCTTTCCGCCATACAGCCCAACACGCCAATGATCAGGGGACGCTTACGGCGGATGGCATCGAGTGCCTCTAAGCGATGGTAGATTTTCTGTTCTGCGTTATCCCTTACGCTACAGGTGTTCAGAAACACGGCATCGGCCTCATCCAGGTTGTCAATGGTCTCATAGCCAGCCATCTGCATGACAGACGCGACAACCTCCGAGTCTGCCACGTTCATCTGGCACCCGTATGTCTCAATATACAGTCTCTTCATTCCAAAATCTTTGATTTCGGCTGCAAAGGTACTGCAATTCAGGAGAATAGCAAAATAAATTATGATTTATTTTCATTTTCAGCGGCGCTACTTTCCTGGCAGAGTCGCTGATCGCGGAGAATCTGATGGACGACTTCAGGGAAGTGTTTCATCTCCAACTGATGCTCCTTTTCGGCAATGTCGTCGACGGTGTCGTCAGGGGAGAGGGCCACACGGAACTGGGCGATGATCTCACCGGCATCGCAGACGGGTGTCACCCAATGGACGGTCATACCAGTCTCTGTCTCTCCTGCGGCCTTGACGGCCTCGTGGACGTGATGTCCCCACATGCCCTTGCCTCCATATTTGGGTAATAGGGCAGGGTGGAGGTTAATCATCCTGTGCGGATAGGCATCGATGAGGAAATCGGGAATCAGCGGTAGCCATCCTGCCAGGACAATGAAACCGATGTCGTATTTCTTAAGCAAGGGCAGCATCACATCAGGATTATGGAGGTCGGCCTTTGGGGTGACGGCCGTTGGCACGCCAAGACGTTCTGCCCTTACCAAAGCATAGGCATCAGGTTTATTGCTGACAACGAGAGCGGTGTTCACGCTCTCGGAGTCAGCAAAGTATTTTATCAGGTTCTCGCAGTTCGAGCCGCTACCTGAAACAAAAATCGCTATATTCATTATACCAGATGCTCAATGAGGTCGGCACGGTCGCCTGGGAGCATGTCGATGACAGGAATCTCTACCATCGTGTAGCAGCCTGGTTGCAGACGCATCGAGGCACGAGCCACGTTGACGAGCACCTGACCTGTCAGGGCGGGGTTGTTGATGCTCATGTTGAACTCCAGGCGCTGGTTCTGGGTCTTGCCGCTGACACCCTTGCGAACGAGGTTCACACCATGCCCCATGTCGCGCACATCGTCGACGCTGGCCACCTGGAACACGTGTGTCTCATCGCTGGCGAAGTAGGGATCGGCCTTGATGGCAGCCGTCACCTCGTCGAGCTTGGCACCGTCCTCCAACTCCACATAGACCATACGGCGATGGATGCCCTCGCCGAGGGGAATGGTCATCGAGAGGGCATTCTTCACACCAGCCTTCGAGCGTACGCAGACGCTGTGACCCATCGACATGCCAGGGCCGAAGTTGGTATAGCTGAGGCCCTTGGGTGCAAGGCTCTGCATGAGTGTGCGCACGATGGAGTCGGAACCCGGATCCCAGCCGGCAGCGATGACGCTGACGGTATTCGTCTCCTGATTGAGTTTCATCAGGCGTTCGCGGTAGCCGCGAATGTTGGTGTGGATGTCGAATGAATCGACGGTGTTGATGCCGAGGGGCAGTATCTGGTTGGCATACTCCTCACACGAGCGTGTTGGTGTGGCGAGAATGGCCACATCCACATCCTTCAGGTCGCGGATGTCCTTTACCACCTCATAATCAGCAAGTTCTGCGGGCTTGTTCTCTGCGCCGTTACGACGCACAATACCTGCCACTTCGAAGTCGGGAGCAGTCTCTAATGCCTCAAGGGCGTACTTTCCAATGTTGCCGTAACCTACGACGGCGGCTCTGATTTTCTTCATATTCCAAAATCTTTTGTTGGTTGATTTTAATTTTTGGCGGCAAAAATAATGCTTTTTATTTAAAATCGTGACGTTTTGATAAAAAAAATAGTAAAAATCTGTCGTTTTGTGATAATCCTCAAGGTTTTGCCCTGTGAATACAATAAAATGGGGTGTTAAAACGTTTATATGGTTGTATATATACAAAAAAATGACGATATGATAGAATATATCAAGGGTGAGTTAACAGAACTGACCCCCGCGCTGGCAACTGTAGAGGCTGCCGGAGTGGGTTACGGACTGAGCATTTCATTGAATACCTTTAGTGCCATTCAGGGTAAGAAGGAGGTTAAACTCTATGTCTATGAGTCTATTCGTGAAGATGCCCACGTGCTTTTCGGCTTTGTTAATAAAAAGGAACGCGAGATGTTTGAACTGCTGATTACGGTCAGCGGCGTAGGTGCTAACACGGCGCGGATGATGTTGTCGGGCATGAGTGTCTCGGAGTTGTGCAATGCCATTTCCACAGGCAATGCGCGACTGATACAGAGTATCAAGGGTATCGGCAAGATGACGGCACAACGTATCATCGTTGACCTGAGGGACAAGATCGTCGCCCTGGGCATTGCCGAGGAGATTCCTGCTGGCGGTCAGATGCAGGCACCTGTCAACAACCATGTGAAGGACGAGGCCGTATCGGCCCTGACCATGCTCGGCTTCGCCCCTGCACCCAGTCAGAAAGTGGTGCTCCAGATTCTACAGGAACAACCCGCTCTCCCTGTGGAGCAAGTGGTGAAACTGGCGCTGAAACGAATCAAGTAAGTTTTGAAGAAGCGAGTCTTATATATCATATTGGTGTTGTTGAGCCTGACGGCTCTGGCCATTCCGCCGCAGGATGTCAAGAAGTCTGCGCCGAAACAGCAGCCAGTCACGGCTGTTGAGGACGAGACCATCGCCGACTCCTTGCTCCATGCCCGATGGAAGATCCAGAAGACGGCACCTATGGAGGTGTCCGACCTCGACTCGTCGGCCCTCGACCTGAAGATGCCTGACAACATCCGCCAGACCGTAGAGTATAACGACTCGCAGAACGTGTATTATGTCGGCTCGAAGATGGGTGACTCCTACCTCAATGCCCCTGTGCTGATGACGCCTGAGGAATACCGCAAGTGGAGTGAGAAAAAGGCCCTCTATGAGTTCTTCCGGAAGAAAGATGCTGAGAATGTGGTGAACGAGGGTAAGGACAAGTTCTCGTTTGCCGACATGCATTTCGACCTGGGACCTGCAGAGAAGATCTTCGGCCCTGGTGGTGTGCGCATCAAGACACAGGGAACGGCTGAACTGAAGATGGGTGCCACGCTGAAGAACATCGACAACCCCTCGCTGCCTATCCGTAACCGTAAGACGACCAGCTTCGACTTCGACGAGAAGATCAACCTGAACGTGAACGGTAAGGTGGGCGACAAGGTGAACATGAACCTGAACTACAACACCGATGCCACCTTCGACTTCGACTCGCAGAACCTCAAACTGAAATACGACGGCAAGGAAGACGAGATCATCAAGCTCGTGGAGGCCGGTAATGTGTCGTTCCCATCGAACAACTCGCTCGTGAAGGGTGCTTCGAGCCTCTTCGGTATCCGTACTGACATGCAGTTCGGCAAGCTGAAGCTGCAGACGGTGCTCTCGCAGAAGAACTCCACCTCGAAGAGCGTATCGTCGAAGGGTGGTGCCCAGACTACGGCCTTTGAACTTAATGCCTCCGACTACGAGGAAAACCGTCACTTCTTCCTCTCGCAATATTTTCGCGAGCGCTATGACCAGGCGATGTCCACCCTGCCCAATCTGACCACAGGTATCGAGATCAACCGCGTGGAGATCTGGATTACCAATAAGACGGGAACGACGAGCAACACGCGAAACATCATCGCCTTTACTGACTTGGGTGAGAATATGAAGGTGAGTAACGGCCGTTGGACCGTTGGAACTGAGCCTGTGCCCTGCAACGCCGCCAACGATGAATACCAGACACTTGTAACCCAGTATGCCGATGCTCGCGACATCGATCAGGCGAGCACCGTCCTGGCCGGCATCCCCAATTTCGAGGGTGGTGTAGACTATGAGAAGCTGGCAAGTGCCCGTCTGCTGACGTCATCGGAATACACCGTGAACAAGTCGTTGGGCTTTGTCTCGCTGAAGACAGGTCTCCAGACCGATCAGGTGCTGGCTGTCGCCTACGAGTTCACCGCAGGTGGTCAGACCTATCAGGTGGGTGAGTTTGCCAGCGACTTCACACAGACAGGACTGGCGCTCTTCGTCAAGTCGTTGAAGAACACTTCAAACAACCCCCGACAGGGCAACTGGGACTTGATGATGAAGAACGTCTATTATTTGGCCTCTACGGTCGAGAAGACCAAGTTCCGCCTCGATATCAAGTACCAGAGCGACACCGCAGGCGTGTACCTTACTTATATACCTGACCAGCGCGTGAAGGAGCAGACGCTGCTGAAGCTGTTGGGTTGCGACCGTCTGGATAACAACAACAAGCCCCATTCGAACGGCTATTTCGACTTCGTGCAGGGCTATACCGTCTCGAACGGCCGTGTGTTCCTGCCAGCAGCAGAGCCGTTCGGCGACTATCTGAGAAGGCAGCTGAAGGCCAAGGGACTCTCTGACGCCGATGCCGAGAAATACGTCTATGACCAGCTCTACGACTCGACGAAGACCGTGGCCAAGCAGAATGCGGAGAAGAACAAGTTCATCATGTCAGGACAGTATAAGGGCCGTAGTGCCAATGTCATCTCGCTCGACGCCTATAATGTGCCGCAGGGCTCTGTCGTGGTGACGGCGGGTGGCGTGACCCTGCAGGAGGGCAGCGACTACTCTGTGGACTACTCGGCGGGTGAAGTGACTATCCTGAACCAGAGCATCATCGACGCAGGAACCAACGTCAGCGTCTCGTTGGAATCAAATACCGACTACGGAATGCAACGAAAGACGATGCTGGGCGTCAACTGGGAGTACGACTTCACCAAGAACTTCCAGCTCGGCGGTACGCTGATGCACCTCTCCGAGCAGGCCCTTATCTCGAAGGTGGGCATGGGTGAGGAACCGCTGAAGAACACGCTCTGGGGACTGAACGTGAACTGGAAGCAGGAGAGTCAGTGGCTCACGTCGATGCTCAACATGATTCCCTTCCTCCATGTGAAGGAGCCTTCGCACATTACCTTTACTGGTGAGTTTGCCCAGCTCATCGCGGGAACAGCCGGAGGTACGCAGGACAACGCCTCATATATCGACGATTTCGAGAATACCAAGAACTATATCCCCGTTGGTGAGCCAAAGCAATGGACGCTCTCCAGTGTGCCGACGATGTTCAAGGAATACAGCGACAAGACGGGTGTCACCAGCGGCTACAACCGTGCTTTGCTGGCCTGGTATAATGTGGACCCCATCTTCACGCGCCACTCTTCGACGCTCACCCCCAGCCATATCAAGAGCGACCTGGAGCAGTTGTCGAACCACTACGTGCGTGAGGTCTATGTGAAGGAACTCTATCCCAACCGTCAGCAGTCCACCTACAACGGTGCCACCTCTACGCTCTCTGTGCTCAACCTGGCCTACTATCCTGAGGAGCGCGGCCCCTATAACCTGACGCATGACTTCAATGCCAACGGTACGTTGCGTCAGCCGGAGACCAAGTGGGGTGGTATGATGCGCAAATTGGAGACTACCGACTTTGAGCAGGCCAACATCGAGTACATCGAGTTCTGGCTCCTCGATCCCTTTATCTATACCCGTGAGGAGGGCAATGCCTCCGACTACAGCGGTGACCTCTACTTCAACCTCGGCGAGGTGAGTGAGGACATCCTGCGCGACGGCAAGAAATTCTACGAGAGCGGTATGCCTGTCGATGGCACCAGTTCGTTCTCGATGACCCAATGGGGTAAGATTCCCCAGCAGGCCACACAGACCTACGCTTTTGCCACTACCAGCGGTTCGCGTGTCAAGCAGGACGTGGGATTCAACGGTCTGAACGACGAGGAAGAGCGTGAGTACGGTGCCTATAAGGACTGGCTCAATGCCGTCGTCAACAGCGGCGTCATCACGAATGACAGCATCATCCAGGCCTGGCGTAACGACCCTGCGGGCGATGACTATCACTACTATCGTGGCTCTGACTACGATAATGAGCAGCGCAGCATCCTCGACCGCTACAAGCTCATCAATAATCCGCAAGGCAACTCACCTGATACGGATGACCGTACGGAGTCGTATGACACGAGCTACAAGACGGGGCCTGACGTGGAGGACATTAACCAGGACTTCACGCTTAACGAGTATGAGCGCTACTTCCAGTATAAGGTCCGCATCAGTCCTGAGATTTTTGATGCCTACAGGAACGGTGCCCCTGTGCCAGGCTGCTTCATCACCGATATGCGTACCAGCGGCGTGAAGCTGCGTAATGGCGACACCACGAGCGTCAACTGGTATCAGTTCCGCATCCCTGTGACGGAATATGAGCGCAAGGAAGGCAGTATCACCGATTTCTCCAGCATCCGCTTCATCCGTATGTTCCTCACCAACTTCCAGAAGCCCATCGTGCTGCGTTTCGGAAGCCTCGACCTTGTGCGTGGCGAGTGGCGCATCTACAAGCAGAACCTCTCTGGCGGTGTGGAGACAGGTACGGTGAAAGTGAGTGCCGTCAATATCGAGGAGAACAACGACAAGCAGCCCGTCAACTACGTGCTGCCTCCAGGCATCAGCCGTGCCACAGACCCCTCGCAGCCCCAGCTTGTCGAAAACAACGAGCAGGCCCTCAATATGGTGGTCGAGAACCTGAGCACGGGTGAATCAAAGGCCGTCTATAAGAACGCCAACTACGACCTGCGCAATTACAAGCGGATACAGATGTTCGTGCACGCCAACCATCTCGTGCCTGACCTGACGAACCTCAAAGACAGGGAACTGGCTGTCTTCATCCGTCTCGGCAGCGACTACAAGAGCAACTACTATGAGTACGAGATTCCCCTGAAACTGACGCCTGACCGCAATACCTACAGCCGTTACTCGACGGCCGACCGTCGGCAGGTGTGGCCAGAGGAGAATATGCTCGACATCGACCTGACCGCCTTCTCCAGTGCCAAGAAGGAACGCAACAAGCAGAAGGCTATGGGACAGGCCTCATATAACCATCTGTTCACCGTTGTCGATGACAAGAATCAGGGCAATAAAGTCAGTGTGATGGGTAATCCCACGCTGGGCGAGGTGAAGACGATGGTCATCGGTGTGCGTAATATTTCTGGCGAGACCAAGTCGGGTGAGGTATGGGTCAACGAATTGCGACTCTTGGAGACCAACAACGATGGCGGCTGGGCAGCATCAGGTAATCTCAATGTGCAGCTTTCCGACTTCGGTAGCGTCAACGTGACGGGGCGTTATGTCAGCGATGGCTTCGGCGGACTGGAGGAGGGTGTTATGCAGCGCAGTACGGATACGGAGAAGCGTTACTCCGTCACCACGTCCTTAGAGCTCGGAAAGTTCTTCTCCGACAAGGCACAGGTGTCGGCACCTCTCTATTATTCCGTCACCAAGGAGGAGATCCGTCCACGCTATAACCCCCTCGACTCAGATATGCGCCTGAAGGATGCCCTCGACGCTGCGGCTGACCAGCACGAGCGCGACAGTATCGAGTCGCTGGCGGTCACCAAGACCACCAATACC
>Ga0310786_10003383_pt1 | contig 23235 bp, 25 predicted proteins | sample AusTroGonzalo_MG_FD_203881 | JGI IMG/M metagenome (GOLD analysis project Ga0310786, IMG submission 203881) | Bovine rumen microbial communities from tropical cattle in Woodstock, Queensland, Australia - Gonzalo_03 (v2) (version 2) | ecosystem: Host-associated > Mammals > Digestive system >...
ATATAAGAGGTTTTATGCATTTTACGACTATTTTCAAATCCCTGAAGAACAAAGATATGCTGAAGCGTGTCGGTATAATATTCGGTATTTTGGTGGCCTATAGGTTGCTTGCGCAGATTCCGGTACCGATGGGAGATGCCTCAACGTTTAAAGAGGCCGTGTCAAACTTGATGGAGAAATCTGACTTTTCGAATTTTCTCAATCTGATTTCTGGTGGCGGGCTAGCTTCTTTTAGTATTATTTTAGTTGGTTTGTCACCATATATTACTGGCTCGATTGTGGTACAACTAATGACAAAGGCGATTCCGAGGTTGGAAGAATTGTCAAATGATGGCGAGTCTGGTAGGCGTAAGATTAACCAATGGACTCGAATCTTGACAGTGCCACTAGCTATAGTCCAGTCGATTGCGTACATATTCATTTTGTATCAGTCGGTAGTGTCGGCCAATATTGCGACAGAGTTTGTGCCGACGGCTGGGGACTGGGTTTTGTCGGTGGTTTCGATGACGGCCGGTTCGATTATCTTGATGTGGCTAGGCGAATTGATCACTGAGCAGGGGATTGGGAATGGCATTTCTACGATTATCTTTGCTTCAATTATTTCGCAACTTCCTACGACGATGGCTTCGCTCGGTACGGCGCTCTTTGATACGAGTGAAGGAGCGTTGAACTTGTTTGGCTGGTTGGAGCTTCCGGTGAACCCGACAGTATTTTGGATTGTACTTGGGTTTGCCGTAGCGATGCTGATAGTGATCTACTTCTTAGTAAAAATTAATGAGGCACAGAGAATTATTACGATTAATTACGCAAAGCGTGTGCATGGGAATTCATCGTATGGTGGAATTCGTTCTATTTTGCCAATCAAGCTGATTGCGGCGGGCGTGGTGCCAGTGATTTTTGCGACGGCGTTTTTGTCGCTTCCGGCTTTGGTGGGACAGGTCATTACTTCGGTGAATCCGGGTAATGAATTTGGTGAGACTTTAATGGCGGTATTTTCGGCACCATCAGCGAGCAATTTTGCGACGATGTATCCAGACGGTATTACTGGACAATGGTTCGTATATCCGGCAATGTATTTTGTGCTGGTATTTGCATTTACATACTTTTATACCTCGATTATTTTCAACACGAAGGAAATTGCTGATAATTTGCAGAAGCAAGGAGCCTTTATCGAGGGCGTACGTCCAGGGACGAAAACGGCAGAGTATCTTGGTAAAGTGGTGAATCGTCTAGATTTGTTTGGTGCTTTGGCGTTAGGGTTAATTGCAATGTTGCCGTTTATTACAGATTATATTTTTATCTTGACGACTGGTGCTCCGATTGGCTTGTCGATTTCTGGTACTGGGCTTCTCATTGTGGTGACGGTGGCGTTAGAGAATCTAAGGTCGGTGGATTCCAGAGCTCTAATGATAACTTACGATGATTTTAGCAATGAGTCTGAAGTTTAATCTAAGTGTGAAACAAATCGTAAAGTGGGTGGCGTTATCTCTACTCGTGGTGACTGCGTTGGTGTTTTTCGTGCGAGTGGTTGTCTGGGAAGATGCGTATTATCGCGAGATGGAGGGGAGCGAACGTGCGGAGGCGGTGTCTATTGAGGAAGAAGAGGAATTGGTCGAGGTGAAGCCGACTGAGGTTGAGGTGGCAGAATATGTTGTAGCTGCGGATCGACCGAGATACTTGACGATTGAAAAATTAGGAATTAGCAATGCAAGGATTCTGCCAGTTGGGGTCAATGCGACAGGCGAACTCGGCACGCCGAATAATATTTTTGATGTAGGTTGGTATGAGTCTTCCGGAAAACCTGGGGAGGGAAAAACGATTTTAATTGATGGACATAACGGTGGGCCGCATGTGCATGGGGTGTTTAAGGATTTACCGGTACTAGCATCTGGGGATATTATAGTAGTCGAACGAGGCGATGGCCTGAAGTATCGGTACTCAGTGGTGGAGAATAAAACGATTTCGTTGGATGAATCCGATAAATACATGGCGACAGCAATGCGTTCACCAGAGGCTGGCAAGGAATCGGTAAGTTTGATTTCATGTACCGGCGAATGGTCGCAAGTGCAGAAGACTTATTTATCACGGCAGTTTGTGAGAGCAGTGCTTATTGAGGGCTAAAAATATAGCATTTTGGTCTTTACAACATATTGGCAAATGTGATATAATTACGAGGTAATTTATGGCTAGTCAAAAGGAAGTGATTAAACTCACGGGTACTGTCGTTGAGGCGCTACCTAATACCCAATTTCGGGTCGAACTCGAGAATGGTCATGTTATTGTTGCCCACATGAGCGGGAAGATGCGGAAAAATTACATCCGTCTCGTTCCGGGTGACAGAGTCGAAGTTGAGTTAACCCCCTACGATCTTACAAAGGGCAGAATCAGCTTCCGACTTAAAGATTAATATCAACGGGGTTTTGATTAAGATTTTTGCCACTACAAAATGACAGGGGTAGAAATTGAAAAATCATAGTCTTGTGTTTTAGGAATGCATGATTATGATAAAAATTAAAATCCGATAACAGGAAAGGATATTTTTACACTATGAAAGTACGTGCAAGTGTGAAAAAAATCTCGCCTGATGATATCATTGTACGTCGCAAAGGTGTACTACGTGTCATCAACAAGAAAAAACCTAAGAATAAGCAAAGGCAGGGTTAAAAATGGCTAGAATAGCTAGCGTTGTGATTCCTTCCGATAAGCAAGTGTGGATTGCGCTCACTTATGTTTATGGAATTGGCAGAACAACATCAAAGAAAATCCTTGCGGAGGCTAAAATCGAGCCTACCACTCGGGTGAAAGATCTCACCGAGGCTGACGAACAGAAAATTAACGACATTATTTCCGCGAAATATCATGTTGAAGGTGATTTGCGTCGACTCGTGAGCAATAATATCAAACGCTTAAAGGATATTAATTCCTACAAGGGTATCCGCCACAAGGCTAAATTACCAGTCAACGGCCAACGTACTCGTACGAATGCACGTACTCGTAAGGGTAAGGCGATCGCGGTCGGTGGTGCACAACCAAAAGCTGCAAGTAAAACTTAAGTCAAGGAGTAAAATATGGCAGAAGATATTAAAACTACTGCTGCATCCTCAGCTTCTGAAGCTCAGGCTCCAAAGGCGAAGGCAGCAAAGAAAGGTAAAAGGATTGTAAACAGTGGGGCTGTTCATATCCAAGCGACCTTTAACAATACAATTATTAGTGTAACTGATAAAACTGGTGCAGTGCTTTCGGCATCGTCTGCGGGCGCAAATGGCTTCCGTGGTTCGAAGAAGGGTACCGCTTTTGCGGCTGGTGTTGCGGCTGAGAAGGCGCTTGAGATTGCCAAGAAAAATCATGCTCTAAATTCTGTAGACGTGTATGTTTCTGGTATTGGCCTTGGTCGTGATGCGGCAATCCGCGCAGTGTCTACGGTTGGCATTAAGATTGATAGTATTACTGATGTGACCCCGATTGCGCACGGTGGTGTGCGACCGAAGGGAGAAAGGAAACCGTAATGGCACGTGATTATTCTCCAATCGTAAAACAAAGCCGTCGCGAGAGTTATGCATTGGCGCCAAAAGCGCACAAAGTGATGGCAAAGAAATCTGGGATTCCAGGCGAGCATGGTGATATGCGCGTAAGGGGCGGTAGCCTGTATCTTACCCAGCTTCGCGAGAAGCAGAAAGTGCGCCGAACTTACGGCCTACTAGAGAAACAATTTGCGAAACTCATGAAAGAAGCACAGAAATCTGAAGGCTTGACGGGTGAGAAGCTCCTAGAGTTTCTTGAAAGAAGAGCTGATAATGCGGTATTTCGTGCGGGTTTTGCGACTACTCGTCGCCAGGCTCGTCAACTTGTATCGCACGGTCATTTCCTATTGAATGGTCGCCGGATTGATATCCCTTCAATCCGCTTGAACCCAGGTGATGTACTAGAGGTTCGTCCGATTTCACAGAAGTCAGAGTATTTCAAAAATCTCCCAAATGTGATGGGTGCGGCAGCTGCTACGCCACTTTCATGGCTAAAGGCTGATGGTAAAAAAATGAAAATTGAGGTAACTGGCCTACCGAAGCGTGAAGAAGCTGAGGCTGGCATTAATGAACAATTAATCGTTGAGTACTACTCACGTTAAGGAGAACTAAATGACTACTAAAAATATTCACGAAGCAAATCTCGCTGAAGTCAGAGAAATCGGTGAAAATAGTGCTGAGTTTGTGATCCGCCCACTTTATTATGGGTATGGGAACACGCTCGGTAACTCGCTTCGCCGTGTACTCCTTTCCAGTGTGAAAGGTGCTGCGATTACAGCGTTCTCCATTGAGGGTACGAGCCATGAATTCACCGCGATTCCGGGTATCCGTGAAGACGTGGTAGACATCATGCTAAACCTCAAAAATATTCGTTTTAAAATGCACACTGATGCGCCCGTTGAGCTGACGCTCGAGATAAAAGGCGATAAGCAATCTGAAAAAGATGGCGATAAGCGTGTGGTGGCTGGTGATATCAAACTTCCGGCGGAAGTTGAAATTGCTAACCCGAATCAAGTAATTTGCCACATTGATGACCCGAAATATACGTTGAAAATGCATTTCGTGGTGGAGAGTGGTAGAGGGTATCTCACAATTGAGCGCGCAAGTGAAGAGCGCCTACATTCCGACATGATTGCCGTGGATGCGGTATTTACGCCGGTGCTTCGCGTGCGTTATAAAGTTGAGAATACCCGTGTGGGGCAGGATACTAATTTGCAGCAGCTAACTCTTACAGTAGATACCGACGGCACGATTACGCCACGGGAGGCTTTTGAGGAAGCGGCAGCGATTCTTGTCAACCAATACACGGCGCTGGCTGGTGCGACTCGTGTTGAGTCCACTCCGGCTCCAGGCGCTAATACTGAGGAAGATGATTCTGGATTGCTTTTGCCAATCGAGGAGCTTGATCTTTCCGCACGAACGGCCAATGCTTTACTAAATAATGATATCAAGACTGTCCGCGACCTCGTGACTCTTTCTGAGAGCGATCTCAAAGATTTGAAGGGTTTTGGTCAGAAAGCGTTGGACGAAGTTAAAGAAAAGTTAACGGAGTTAAATATTTAATATGCATCGCCACGGATATAAAGGCCGTAAATTCGGCCGCGAAACCGATCAGAGATTGGCGCTCACGCGTGGGCTGATGTGCTCTCTGATTAAATACCAAACTATAACTACTACGCTTGCGCGAGCGAAGGAAATTCGCCGCATGACCGAGAAGTTGATCACCTTAGCAAAGAGAGGCGATTTACATAGTCGCCGGTTGGTGATTGCGAGACTAAACGATCTCGAAACCGCAACGCTACTTTGCGATGTGATTGCTCCTCAAATTACGCGCGATTCCGGCTATCTTAAGATTGAGCATGCTGGTTATCGTCGCGGTGATAATTCGGAGATGGGGACGATTGGCTTTGTAGATGAGATTTCATTTGATAAGCCAGTCGAAGAGGCGAAGCCGGTAGCAAAACCAGCCGAGAAGCCAGCCGAAAAAGTAGCGAAGGCTGCTGAAGCGAAAAAGGAGGATAAATAATGAAAACTTATTCTCAGAAATCAAGTGAAATTGAGCGTGAGTGGTGGGTGATTGATGCTGCGACTTTGCCACTGGGCAAGCTGGCGGTAGTAATTGCCGACAAACTCATGGGCAAAAGCAAAGTGACCTATACCCCACATATTGATAACGGTGACTATGTCGTCGTAATCAATGCAAAGAACCTCAAAGTGACTGGCGATAAGATGACGAAGAAGATGTACTATCGCCATAGTGGATTCCCAGGCGGTTTGACCGAGCTTAAACTCGAGGAAGTAATCGAGAAGAATCCGGCGGTGGCAATCACTGAGGCTGTAAAGGGAATGCTCCCGAAGAATAAACTAGCTGCAGATAGATTGGCGAGACTTCGCGTCTTTGATGGCGCAGAGCACGCCCATACTGCACAAAATCCAAAGGAGATCAAATAATGGTTGCTACGAAAAAATATATTTATGGGTTGGGTCGCCGTAAGGCTGCAACTGCGACTGCCCGTCTCTATAAGGGCAAGGGCGAAATCACCATCAACGGTAAGCCGGCGCTGGAATATCTTTCTGGTAACAAGACTTACCTTGCCGAGGTGACTGACCCGCTAGCATTAGCAGAAAAGCAGAAAGAATACGACATAACAATCGTCGTGAAGGGCGGCGGTCTAGCTGGCCAGGTAGATGCGATTAAACTCGCCATCTCGAAGGCACTCGTTCTTGAGGCGCCGGATTTGCGTCCAGTACTCAAGAAGGCTGGCTTTACTTCACGTGATCCACGCGAAAAAGAGCGCAAAAAATACGGCTTGCGTTCAGCTCGCAAGAAAGAACAGTTCAGCAAGCGTTAATTTTGCTCGGTTTCTTTCTAGACAAAATAGCCCCTCTTGGGGCTATTTTGCATGGGGAAAATATGCTATAATGAAAGTGGCGGCGGGAGTACATTTATAGGAAGGAGTTGATTTGTTTGAAAGTGTACGAAGCTTGCGAGCGGATATGGGAGGGGTATAAGCTATATGCAGGTACGGCTTTCGTGATGCGAAAAGGCGTAGAGCTGGTCGGTTTGACTGCACGGACAGAGGCGATGCTAGACGTAGTGGAGACGTTTGAGCGGCGGGGAGAATCTATCATGGAGCACCAGGCGAGGACGGCGTGGCTGTACTCGGCTCTTGCGAGCAACTTCCCGGATGTTTTTTCGACACACTACATGATGCTGACGGATGCTTGGCAGACTATTGCAGTGGCGATTGGCCACGATGTCGGAGAGATTGCGATTGGCGATATACCGGACGATGGTAATCCATTACACGATCAGAAGGACGCTGCTGAGCTCGAAATGTTTGAGAAGCTGCTGTGTGCTTATGCACCTCGAGACAGGGGCGATTTGTACATGGCTTTTAAAAACTTTCAGGCGAAAGACAGCTTGCGCGGCAAGGCGCTTCATGCCGTAGACAAGGTCGAAGCGGTACTGCACCTTTTGTACCTGGAATTTTACGACCATTACGGCGTAATGGATTTGAAACCTTTCGTAACAGACTCGGACCGACGGTTCATGCGGTTTGCTGGCAGTAACTGCACTACTGATTGCTGGGCTGCGCATGTAAAATACATGATTCGAAATTATCCAGAAAATATTCGGGGTCCAGTGCTCGGGCTGATGGATGTCGCAGTGCGCGACGTGCGTGGCGAAGCCTTTGAATGGTGGGGAAAAGATATTTCGTTGGTGTAAACCTTCCATAATCAAATCCCCCGATTTTCGGGGGATTTTTTAAAAATATGGTATAATTGTAATTACGGGGTAGTAGCTCAGCTGATAGAGCGCCGCATTCGCATTGCGGAGGTCGTGGGTTTAAGTCCCATCTACTCCACCATTGACTTTTTAGCATAAGTGTGATATAATAAAAAGATAGCCTTGCACGGGCTATCTTTTTATTGTGGACTAGATGCCAGGAACGGGGAAATTGAGAGCTAGAGTACGTACTTCTTCGCGAATTTGGGCGAGTTTGTCTTGATGTTCAGAAAGGGCGGTTTCACTGCCAGCTTCTTTGCAAATATCGGCTGCTTGTTTCATCCAAGTGGCGAGTTTTTGCATCTCTGCAGTACCAAGGCCACGCGTAGTGATGGCGGGGGTGCCGAGACGAACACCAGAAGGACGAAACGCGGCGCCTTTGTCGTGAGGCAAGGAATTGGCATTAAGAGTGAGGCCGACTTGGTCGAGAGCTTTTTCGTAAAGTTTGCCGTCGAAACCGAAGCTAGCTTTCACGTCAACGAGAATGAGATGATTCTCTGTGCCGCCGCCCTGCAAGATAAAACCGAGTTTTTGGAGGGCGGTAGCGAGAGCCTTGGCATTCTCGATGATTTTGGCGGCGTAAGCTTTGAACTCGGGTTTTAAATCTTCACCGAAAGCCACAGCCTTAGCGGCGATGATATGCTCAAGTGGACCGCCCTGAGTGCCTGGGAAAACGGCACGATCAATCAAGATAGGGATATTGGCGAGCGTTTTTTCGGGTTTTTTAAGTGGAGAGGCAACGTTGCCTTTGGAAAGGATGAGGCCACCACGTGGGCCGCGGAGGGTTTTGTGAGTAGTGGTAGTCATGACGTCAAAACCGTAATCAAGAGGATTTTTATGAACGCTACCGGCGATGAGGCCAGCTACATGGGCCATGTCGGCCATTAAAAGGACTTCGCGGCCGGATTTTTTGGCAACTTTATCACGGATAGCGGCGACGCGAGCAAAATCTGGGACTTTCATGAAGGCAGAATAGCCGACCAGGATGAGCCGTGGCTGGTGTTCAAGGGCCTTCTTTTCCAAGTCATCGTAGTCGATATCGCCGTCTTCGGTGACGCCGTAGCCGATGAAGTTATAGATATGTGCGCTGAGCGTGACTGGAGCGCCATGGGTGAGATGGCCACCAGCTGGAAGCGACATGCCAAGTACCGTGTCGCCAGGTTCGAGCCAGGCGAAATAAACAGCGTTGTTGGCTTGAGCGCCAGAGTGTGGCTGGACGTTGGCGTGGTCGGCATGGAAAAGCCGGCAAGCGCGGTCGATAGCTAGGCGCTCGATACGGTCGACGTTGACCTGGCCGCCGTAATAGCGATAATTTGGTAAAATTTCTTCAGCAATCTTGTTTTCGCTCCACTTACCGATGCCTTCAAAGCTTGGATAACCTTCGGAATACTTGTTAGTCAGAATAGAGCCCATGGCGGTTAGAACGTCTTTTGAAACGTAGTTTTCGCTAGGAATCAGCTCAAGTCCATCAGTTTGGCGGGTTTTTTCGGCCTTGATGAGGTCAAATATAATGTCTTTCATTTTTCTCCTTTACTTTAATGTATACTTAGCGAAAGTGAAAGTTAGATCATTTTCGGAACCTTTCTTGATGATGGTTTTTATATATTTTGAGCTGTCGAAATCTGGGAAAAAAGTGTCGGCGCTAAGGTCAATAGCATCGACTTCGGTGAGATATAACGTCTTAGCGTAGGGCAGGAAGGCCTCGTAAAGTGTGCTGCCACCGATAATGAAAATTTCCTCTGGAGTATCTTGATATTTAGTGATGAAAGCTGGTAAATCTGTGATGGTGGCGTCGGCGCCAGCGACTACCGAGTGGGAAACGACGAGATTTTGGCGCTCTGGTAAGGGGCGACCGATGCTTTCCCAAGTTTTGCGCCCCATGACGACGGTATGACCGAGCGTGGTGGTCTTGAAGAAACGCATATCCTCTTTGAGATGGAAGATGAGCTGGCCGTTTTTGCCGAGTTCACGATTTTTGCCAATGGCCGCGATGATGGTGAACATATTACTCCGTAATCGGCATTTTGATAGTGCCGAGGTTTTGATAATTATCGAGGCGGATGTCTTTGAGAGCTTTGCTACTATCAAAGGCGTGAAAATCGGTGATGTCGGGATTTAGCCAGAGCTTTGGTGGTGGTGGGAGTGTGCCAGATTTGACAGCCTCATCGTAGCGGGCGATTTGCTCGTGGATGCCAGGGATTTGATTTTCGTAAATATGGGCGTCGTTAGTGATGAAAGTGAATTGACCGACCTTAGCGCCGATGCACTGCGCAATGAGATGACAAAGCACGGCGTATTGTACGATGTTGAACGGCAAACCGAGCGGGACGTCGGAAGAGCGCGAAGTGACTAGGAGGTTCAGGCGCCCGTCGATAAGATTCCATTGAGAATTCCAGACACAGGAGGGGAGCGCGGCGGTCGGGAGCCACTCGTTTTGCCAGAGCGACATAATCATGCGACGGTTGCCGGGGTTTTTCTTGAGGGTCTCGATGAGGTTATTTACGAGGTCGTAGCGTTTGACGATCCAGCCGTAAGCCGTACCAATGGTATGAGCGAAATCTTCCTTTGGTTCGGTAGGGTGGGTAGTGGCGTAGAGTTTATTGATGTTGCGACCCATATAGGTGCCGTCTTCGGCGATTTCCCATTCGTTCCAAATTTTGATGCCACGCTCTCTAAGCCAGCGGACATCATTTGAGGCCTGTTGATAAATCCAGAGCATCTCGAGCGTGGCAGACTTGAAGGCGACCTTTTTGGAGGTCAAAATAGGGAACTCTTCGGCGAGGTCAAATTGAAGTATCTGATGTGGCAAGCGAATTGTCTGTACGGCTTGCTGGCCCTGGGCGAGGTGGTCTGGGATGGCGGAAACGGCTTTGCTATCACGTTCATCGACTTTTTTGTAGTTGATGATTTTTTCGCCGTGCTCTAAGATGCGCCGACATAGATCTATGTACTGGTCGTCAAATTTGCTCATTTTACCTCCGTTTTTGTTATTGTAGCATACCTTGACATTTTTAGCAAAGTGTGCTATAATTAGGACATAAAGTAGGGATTTTTGTGTTTTTATGATCAAACGCTTTATGATTTTACTTTTGTCAAGTTTTATAGGGATAGCGGCGAACCCGGAACTTTTGATGGCTTCGGATTCGGTGTCTTTGATCGGGGTGAGCAATAGTGGTGTAGTGGAAACGGTGATACTTCCAGAGCCGATCGTGACAACAGAATCGGCGACGCCAACTTCAGGGGTGACACCGGCTGCCACGGCGCAGGCTTCGACTCCAGTGGTGGCACCTACACCGGCTCCAGTGGTGGCACCGACTTATGTGGCTCCGACCAATAGTATCCAGGTAGCGGGGCGAAATTTGGCGATTGTAGACGTGAATTCTACGACCGTAGATTCTGGAAATCATGTAAATAAATATGGCGAAAAGTTTTTGTATGGTCATAACACCACAGCGGTATTTGGCGGGCTGTATAATTTGAAGGCCGGGAGTGTATTTACGGTGACTTATGGAGGGGCGACGAAGACTTATCAAGTGCAACAGGTGGTGATATTTGAGAAAAATAATGGACTTTTGCAGCTAGGTGGGGCCGGTAACTATATGTTGTCGGTGAGTAAGGCAAGATATGGTGGGGTAGGGTATGATTTGTCGCTAATGACTTGTTATGGTACATCCTATGGGAACGGTGACGCTTCACACCGTTTGGTGCTATTTGCCAATGCGATTTAGCTTGTGATAGAATGTAGGTATGAGACGTGGTAGACTGCGTAAGATTTTTGCGTTAGCAGTAATGGCGGTAGTCTGTGTGTTTTTTGGCGTGAATGTTTGGTGGAAAATCCAGGACGTAACAGATGAGGAAAAAGTAGCAAGGGTGGCTGGTCTACCAGTCATGGAGATTACATTGAATGGCATAACGCTTACGGAGATTCATGACGGAGAAAAAAGCGTTAAGTACGGTGGCAATGCCTTAACTCTGACAACGGGTGAGGAAATAACAGAGTATGCCAATGTGGAAATTAAAGGACGGGGGAATTCGACTTGGGGGGCGCCGAAGCGTCCATATCAGATAAAGTTCCAAGATAAAGTGGCACTACTTGGTATGGACAAGGCTAAGAAATGGGTGTTGCTTGCTAATGCGTTCGACGCGAGCGAGATGAGAACGGATGTGGCATTTTATCTGGAGCGGATGCTCGGAGCGGAATACGCACTCTCTGGTGAATTTGTAAAGCTTCGTGTGGATGGTGAAGATTTGGGCGTGTATTTCGTGACGCCAAAGATGGAAATTGATAAGAGTAGGATTGACCTCAGGGATCCGCTGGGGATTTTGGTAGAGGTGGATAATTTGCACGCGCAAACTGATGAGTGTTGGCGAACGAGGCAAGGAAATTGTTTGGTTGTGAGCGATGTGGTGAATGAGGATGAGGTAGGGGCGGCAATGACGAGTTTTGTAGAACTATTTAGTAAATTTGAGGAGGCAGCAGAGAAGGGTGATTATGAGACCGTGAGTGAGTTGGTGGACTTAGAAGGTCTAGCGAAGTATTATTTATTGGAGGAATTCACGGTAAACCCTGATGCATATAATACGAGTTACTATTTTTATCGAGATGGATTGGACGACAAAATTCACGTGGGTCCAGGCTGGGATTTTGACTATGCACTAGGTAATCGGGCGTGGTGGTGGGGATACGCTGAAGATTTTCATTCACCGCTAAAGACGCAGGTGCAGCGGTTGATGGCTTTTGGGGGCGAGCTTCATGACGCAGCGACTGGCGAGCTACATGGTCATGATGGAAATTTGACGATTACGCGGATGATGTATTATTTGATGGATATGCCGGAATTCTATAAGTTGGTGCGAGAGACTTTTGTGGGGATGATGCAAGGCAAAAAGATGGAGCTATTGTCCTATGTCGAATCACGGCTAATGATGGCGGGTGAAGAAATTCGAAAAGACAATAAGCTTTGGGGGCGTGACGACTTTGATGAGGAAATTGAGTGGCTATTTTGGTGGCTAGAGACGCGCTATGATTATTTTGAACAAGTTTATGGTGCATAATTAGTATTATTTTTGAGATTTTCGTGTTATACTGGTTATAGTTAAACAGAAGGAGGTAAAATGTGCACAGGGGTGCGATTTAGTGACGATAATGGTAATATGTATTTTGGGCGTAACCTTGACTGGTCGTGTGGCTATGGACAAAAAGTAGTGGTGACTCCGCGTGGGTATAAGTACAATTCAGCATTCCTGGGTGAATTGAAGCCGCATCATGGGGCAATTATCGGCATGGCAATCGTAGAGGAGAATGTGCCGCTTTATTTTGACTGTGCAAACGAGGAAGGTTTGGCGATTGCGGGGTTGAATTTCCCGGGTTATGCAGCTTATGCGCCAACACCAGTAGAAGGTAAGACAAACATCGCGGCTTATGAGTTTCCGCTGTGGGTGGTGATGCATTTTTCGACAGTAGACGACGTAGAGAGAGCCTTGAAGGATGCGGCGATTGTGGCAAAGCCTATCAATGACAAGTATCCAGTGTCGCAACTGCACTTCATTATCGGCGATGCGAAGCGTTCGATTGTAGTGGAATATACCAAAAACGGCATGGAAATTCATCATAATGATGTGGATGTGTTGACGAATCAACCGGGCTACGGGTGGCACCAAGAGAATTTGAGAAATTATCTGAATCTCGATCCAAAGATGCCGGCTGAAGTGGACTGGCGTAATGCGAAGTTTACAGCTTTTGGTAGTGGCTCCTTGATGCGCGGAATTCCGGGTGATTATTATTCGCCGTCGCGGTTTGTGCGAGTGGCGTATCTCAATACGCACTACCCAGTGAAGTCGACCGAGGCAGAAAACGTGTCAAGATTGTTCCATACTTTGACTGGCGTGGCGATGATTGACGGGGCAGCTGAAATGGCGGATGGTAATGCCGAAATCACAGTTTATACGGGTGGGTATTCATCACTAACGAAGACTTATTATTATAATACGTACGAAAATCCGGCGATTACGAGCGTGAAGCTCGATAACTTCGAATTGACGGCATCAGAATTGACGCAGGTGTAGACAAAATGATTAAACGGTTGATAAAATTCTTGATTCTAGTAGCAGTGGTGGCTGGACTTGGTTTCCTGGGATACAATGCGGTGAAGAATCGAGACTTAAATATCAACCGTTTTTTCGTGGGTGGTCAGACATTGGGGGTAGACGTGTCGTCTTATCAGCAGGGGGTGGATTTTGCGAAATTGAAAGAACAGGACGTGGCATTTGCTTATATCAAAGCTACTGAGGGGGCGACGCACGTGGATGAATCTTTCGCCGAGAAATGGGCGGCAGCAAGCGTAGCTGGAGTGTCGGTGGGGGCGTACCATTATTTTTCTTATGGCGTGAGTGGTATCCGCCAGGCGGAGAATTTTATTAATACGGTGGGGGAGCTAGGCGAAGTGAATTTGATACCGGCAGTAGATATGGAGCTAACGACTGAGGAAGTATATAATCCACCAGAGAAAACGGAAGTCGTGAAGGGGCTAAAGGCGTTTCTCGCTATTTTGGAAGAAGAGTATGGCGTGAAGCCGTTAATCTATGCGCAGAAGGATTATTATGAAAAATACTTGGCGGAGGATTTTGCCGATTATCCGCGGTGGGTGAGGAATGTGTTTTATCCGGTATGGATAGACGTGGGTGATGATTGGCTGGTGTGGCAGTATGATGATAGGAGCACGCTAGATGGCTACAAGGGCGAGAAATACATCGATTTAAATGTCATCAATGCAAACAAAGGGCTAGACGCGCTTTTTATGAAGTGATATAATGAAGATACGGGGCACTAGCTCATTTGGTAGAGCGCTTCCATGGCATGGAAGAGGTGAGGAGTTCGAATCTCCTGTGCTCCACCAGTAGAAAAGCTCCGGGAAGGAGCTATATTTTATGAAAACGATTTTAACTGGGATTAGGTCAAATTCGGTACTGACGCTCGGCAATTATTTAGGAGCGCTGCTCCCGATGGTGCGGCTTGCAAATAAGTATTCGGGTGAGATGAACGTGAATATTTTTGTGCCAGATTTGCATTCGATAATTTCGGATGTGGATGGAGATTTGCAAGAGAACATCGTGCGGACGATTAAGTATTATTTGGCGGCAGGATTGAATTTAAATAAAAACGTGCACATTTATCGCCAGAGTTATGTGCCGGCACATTCTGAACTTTGTTGGATTTTGAACTGTGTAGCAACGATGGGCGAGGCTTCGCGGATGACGCAGTATAAGGAAAAATCAGAAGGGCGTGAGAGTTGCAATGTGGGAATTTTTGATTACCCAATTCTGATGGCGGCGGATATTTTGTTGTATTCAGCGGAATTTGTACCAATTGGAGAAGACCAATTCCAGCATATTGAGCTGACGAGGAATCTTGCGACACGGTTCAATAATCGTTTTGGTGAGATTTTTACGGTGCCGGCTGCTACGGCGGAACAGGTAAAATTTATGGGGGCGACGGATGGGATAAGGATTCGGGATTTGCTAAATCCAGAGAAGAAAATGAGTAAATCCACGAAAGCGGAAAATTCTAAAATTATGCTAGATGACGAGCCGGAGAAGGCGACGAAAAAGATTATGTCGGCGACGACTGATTCGCTCGGAAAAGTGAAATTTGACATGTTTAACCAGCCGGGGATTTCGAATCTACTGCAGATTGAGGCGCTAGTGACTGATACACCACTTCAGGATGTGATTGCGACTTGGGGTGGTGAGACGAGATATGGCGAACTAAAGAAGAAGGTGGCGTCGAGCGTAGCGCAAATGTTGGAGATTTTCCAGGCGCGGCTCGCGGAGATTACCGATGAGCAGGTGTTTGAACTTTTCGAGACTGGTGAGAAATATGCAAATGTAGTAGCGAATGCGAAACTATTAGAAGCGCAAAAAGCTTTTGGGCTGAGATAGGACAGGAGTTAACTTGACTTTTTAACATAAGTGTGATATAATAAGAAGATATGATTAGGACGGGGAAAAAGTTTAGTAAGCCAGAAATGTCGCGAGTGATAAATGGCGATAGGATTTTGGATGCGCCGGAAGCGCCAGAGGAAAAGGTGCGACTGGATATTTTGATGAAAGAGATTTACAAAAGTTATAACCGTTCTACTTTACAGAAATTTATTGAGAGTGGATTCGTGACGGTAGATGGGGTGCTATGTGATAAGCCGAATGCGAAGTTCTTACGAGGGGTAAAACTAGATCTTAAAGTACCAGAAGTGATGAAGAATGCGGATTTGGTGCCGGAGACTGTGTATGAAGACGAGAATGTGGCGGTGCTAAATAAGCCAGCAGGGCTTCTGAGTATGGCAAAGGGTGAATACTGTCCGGAGGTGACGCTTGAGAAGTATGGCCTTTTGGTACACCGATTAGATAGAGATACGTCGGGGGTAGTGATTTTGGCAAAAACACCCGAGGTTCAGACGATGTTGAAAAAACAGTTTCAAGATCGTAAGACACACAAGACTTATTATGCGGTGGTGAGTGGGCAATTGAAGCTGGATACGGCGCGAATTGATTTGCCGATGAGTCGGGATTTGAAACGACCGACGACTTTTCGGGTGGATGCAAATGGCAAGCCGGCGGAGACTTTTTATAAAGTTTTGAAAACTGACGGCGAACATTCATTAGTAGAGCTGAGGCCGACGACAGGACGGACGCACCAGCTTAGAGTACATATGAAATATCTGGGGCATCCGATAGTGGGGGACCCGGTATATGGTGGAGAAAAGGCGGACCGACTTTATTTACATGCAGGAGCGCTGGAAATTACTTTGCCTGGCGGCAAAAGGAGTGTATTTGAGGTACCGATGCCAAGTGAATTTGAAAGATTTTTCGACGAGGGCAAAGAGTAATGTTTTTTGAGTCCCCGGAAGAGATTTTGGAGATAGCGGGACGACAAGGATGTGCAATATTCGTAGTGCCGCGAGAAGTGCCGGTGGAGATAAAAAATGCAATAGTGCTGGCGCCAGAGGGGAAAAGTCTGATTACAATCGAGCAGGTGCGAGAGGTGACGGGAAGGCTTAATGTCAAGCAGATTTCCGAGCAATATGTGATTGTCAGGCCGGCGGATGCTTTGGGCGATGAAGCGGCGAATGCGTTTTTGAAAAATTTGGAAGAGCCGAGAGAGCACGTGCATTTTGTGCTGGTCACGGATGCTCCGTCTAGGCTGCTACCGACGATTTTGAGTAGAGCGGCGGTGTATTTTTTGCGTGATAAATTAGATGTAAAGAGCGGGATAAAGGCGGAAGCTAAAGTGAAGGATTTGGCGAAGCGTTTGATGGTGGCGCGTGGGGCCGATTTGGTAGGCGTTGCGGAGGAGATTTGTAAGAAAAAGGACGGAGTGAGAGGATATGCGCTGGAAATTTTGGCGGTAGCCATAGAGATGCTTTATAAATCGTATTTTATTACTGGCAAGGAAGTGTTTGTAAAGAAGATACCGAAATTTTTGCAAGCCTATGAGAATATTGAGAAAAATGGGCATGTGAAACTGCATTTAGTTGCAGATTTAATATAATTTATGGTAAAATTAGAACATGATTGCTATTCTGGCTATTTTGGCTTTTGTGGTCTATTTGGTTTTTTTCTTTCCGGATGCGCCCAAACCGAAAAAAGAAGAAGTAAAATCGCCGAAGTATGCGGCGCAGATGAAGAAGCTGTGGCAAATTGCGCAGACTTCGATGAAAGAGCGGAAACCGTTTCGGGCCGAAAAGGCGTTGCTTACGATTTTGAAGTTTGATGAAAAAAATGCGGCGGCATATAATAGGTTAGGGATTTTATATGCTAAGGGGCAGAAGTATGATGACGCGGTGGAATGTTTTGAGATTGCTCAGTCGCTTGATAATAATCCGGCGTCGATTCACAATGTGGGGTTGATTTATTTGGAGACTGGCGAGTACGAGAAGGCGGAAATGGCGTTTTTGCAGGCTATTCAGCTTGAGGGGGATGTGCCGGCGAGATATATTGCGCTAGCAAAAGCAGAAGAGAAACTTGGCAAGACGAAAAAAGCGATTGAGGCGCTGGAAAATGCATATGAACTAGATCCGGCAGTATCGACTTTGAGGCAAATTTTAGCGATTCATGAGGCTGAGGGCGATACGGAGGCAGTGACAGCGATGGCGGCGCGGATAGAAGAACAAATCGCGAAGAAGAGTGCAGAGGTGGTGCCACGCCGAAGACGACTGGTGAAAAAACGGGTTTAAGTGTTGATTTTTGCTTGGGGTTCGTGTATAATTGTGGTAGTGCTGGAATCGCCTAGTGGCAATGGCAGGAGACTGTAAATCTCCCGGCTTCGGCCTTCGTAAGTTCGAGTCTTACTTCCAGCACCATTTTTGTTGATGCAAGAATACGACTCGGTTCTCGCTTCGCTCGAAGCGAGTCTTACTTCTAGCATCATTTTTGTGAAAAATTGTGCTTGTGATTTTTAAAATGGTTTTGTATAATAATATATATGGAGAATCAGGAGGTGAATACGGCTGGAAAGGCGCCGTCTGGCGTGTCGGCTAAGGGTAGTTTGGCGAAAAAGGTGGGGATTTTTGTGCTGGGGCTTTGTATTTGTGTGATGGTAGGGGTGGGGGTAGGGGTACTGATATATAGTATACGAAATAAGGATGACAATATTGGTATAGATTCTGAGCAAATAATTGAAACTGCTATGGAAGATATAGTGCCGATGAGTGTGGGCGAGTCGATAAGCTATCTAGATGGCAAGATCCGAGAATATAAAAATACGGATGTAGTGCCACGGCTAATAATTATGAAGATGAATGTGTACGTGAATGCTGGACGGCCGGAAGATGCTATTGAGGTAGCTAGCGAAGCAAGAGAGGATGATTTGGATACTAATGGAAAAATGCAGTATTATATGGTTTTAAATAAGGCCTATCGTGCACTTGGCGACAACGAAACTGCAAATTATTATAGGGATAATTATTTTGTATTGTATGATGAGCTATATGATGGAGGAGGTGGTAGTGATGAATAAAAAGACTATAATCACCAAGCTCATAATGACGCTTTTGGTGGCTGTTTTTTCGGCGGTACTTGTAAGTGGCCAGGCATTTGCTGGTGAGGGCGGAAATACTGGCGGTGGCGGCGTAAATGGGTGCAATAAAAGCTCTGGCTTATGGACGTGCTATGGTGCCACTTGGAGGCATTATGATACTGATTCTGATGATTTTTGTACGGATGGGGCCGCCAACAAGGAGTGCGGAGACTCTTATACCAGTAGCGACACCTATGCCCTTAAGGGGCATATAGTTGGTTGCAAGAAATACGGCGGGTATTGGAGATATGCAATGGTGAAGGCAGACGGGAGTCATGAGCAACGTGGCGTGATTGGTATTGGCGGGAATAGTTCTCATACGTTTGATTCGGAATTCTTTTGGTATGATGATTTGGGCTGGCATGGCGGGATGAACTATATACCGCCGACGGCTGGTGATGGACTAAACGCTTACAATGCTTATTGGGATGACGTTAAGGAAATATATCTTAAGTTGCGCGAAGTTGATCCGGAAACTTTTTGGCGAGGATGGGGCCCTAATAGCAATTTGGCTTGGTTTTGTGGGCCGGAGGATCCTGAAGATGTGATACCAGTTGAATATTTTTCGTCGTCAGATGCAAGCGCGACCGGCGTGAGTAGCGTAACGACTGGTATCCAGAAAACACGAACGACCGTTACAACGGATACTATAGATTTGACGGTCGGTGATACGCTAGACCATTTTGGGTTCCAACATAAGATTTACTCTTCAGCTCCGGCCAACGATGTTAGCTGGTCAATAGAGAAATCTGGTTTTATCGGTAACATATTCTACGAACTTGGCAACTTTACTTCTAGTGGCTCCACTAGTGGGGCTGTGAATATCGCTCGGAGTTTTTCTGGTGGCGGTGATGCAAAATATGTGCCGACGACAATCCCGATTTATTATAGCGATTACTATAATATCAAATTTAAGGTAGCTGGTTCGTATGAGTTTTGTGAGGAGATATTAGTAAATGGTAGTCCGATTACTAAAGCTTGCGTGAAGGTGAATGTTAGTCGTTCGACTGGCTATGGGACTTCTTCGCACGTTTCGAATCGGACGTCTTCTATCGCGGTGGGTAGTTCAAGTGATTATTTAGCTACCGATATATATCCACTGAAAGGTAACAAAAGATATGTAGAGACTAGCACCATAAAGTTGGCCGTCGACGAAACTGCCAATATGACGTTTTCACACAATATCTATGCAACGAGATCGACCAATAATGTGGGCTGGAAAGTCACAAGGGAAGTGACGAGCACAGCCGATGGTACTAGCAGCGGCTTTAATAGTGGTAGTTACACTATTGACTACGCTGCGAATGGTAATCCGCCGCATAGTGCAAATTCTGGATCAGCTGAGGCAAGTGGCACAGCTAACATTACGGATGCCAGTTCTGATATATATATCGCCAATTTGGATAGTAGGCCATATACGGATGGGGGCTCGCGCTATGTACATCGTGATTTTTACGAAATCACATTTAGAAAAGAAGGGACTTATAAATTTTGTGAGTATGTTTATCTGGGAGATACTCTTTACACTTGGGCCTGTTCCACCGTTGAAGTTCAAGGAGATGATGTTGAGCTCGGCGACTGCGCTAATGTGCCGTGGCTCTCTATCGAGAATGGTGTAACTTCTGTGGCGTCTGCCGTAATGAATGTTACGAATCGTACTGGATGGCAAGAAGCTGTATATGCAAAACCGAATGATGACGTCGAATGGTTGCACTGCTATTATCCTGGTGTGCAAGACAGGGCGGACGAAATAGTGACTAGATATCACCAGACGCATGGCACTTATCTAAGTAATGGCTCGTATCCGAATACAAACGTAGAAATTTCCAGCTTCAATAGATGGGATAATAAGTTTACGGTTTCTGCGTCTAGTGGTAATTTTACCAGTGGAAGCGGGCTTGGGACACGGACTTTGTACTTTAGCACTGGCGATAGTGCATTGAAGTCGTTATCTGATTTTTATGCGGTGGAGACTTGGAGCGCTAGTAAGGTCGGGAGAATCTTGACGGAAAAAATTACTTCTGGTTACCCTACTTCCATTACAGTAACGAACAACGGTGACCACTCGTGGAGCTGCGACCCTTACGATTGTTCTTATGAGGTGGAGTATTCGTGTGGGACGAAGGAAGAACCCAAGACTTGTACTAGAACCGTTCCGAGGACGTGCTATTATGGTGGCTGTACGCACGGCAATGATTATATTACCAGTACTAGGTCTGGCACCGATACGGATGACGCATCTGTTTACGTGCCGTACAATTTCATCAATACTGCCTCTATAGAGATTAGTGATTCAATTTTCTATGCTGGCGAGAGTGTTAGCTTCAATAGAATTACGGTTTATACTGACCCTAAATATAATGCCGTGACTAAAGGCAACTACGCTACACGGGTAGATAGCGCTAGGGTGCGGGTGGTGACTTATTCTTCTCGTTATGACGATGGCAGTAGTGAAATTGCGGGGTATGGTTCCGGTACTGGTGCCGATCTATGTTCGGCTTTGAGTGGCAGATACACTTATAATAACTGTGATGAAGTAAGCACGCGCACGCGAACATTGAATAATCCGGAAAATGTAAATGGTACGACGGAAACCGGTAGTTTTGGCAATCCGACGTCTTATGACGCCTATGACATACCGGCCGGTGAATATATTTGCTTTGTGGTGGGTGTATATCCATATACAAGTGGCGCGGACACGCAGATGTCTGCTAGTGGCGATAATTCGTGGTATATTTCACGACCGAGTTGCCATGTGATTGCGAAACGCCCGGCTTTCCAGGTGTGGGGCGGAGGCATTAGTGCCGTGGGCTCCATCGTAACTTCTGCGGCGAATAAAAACATGCTTCATCTTGGTGGTACTTCTACTAGGGTTTCAGGCGGGATTGTGTCGTTTGGCTCCTGGGTAGAACAGAATAGCAACACTACTGGGCTGACCAAGTTGCTATCTACTGGCGCTGCGACTGGGCTGTCTAGTAGCTCGGCGGGTAGTGGTAGTATGGAAAGTAGTTCAAACTTCTGTAGATACCGCGTACCTCTGAGTTTCGCAAATTATTCGGCAAGTACATCTGCGATTTGTTCGAGATCTGCAGGTTCGCTTTATGTTGGGTATTCTGGCATAAGCCCCTCTAGCCTAACTAAAGATGCTTTGGTGGGCTATCTGCTAACCGATGTTAACGAAACTGGCCTTGGATCCATTGGTGATGGTGGTAGTGTAAATCTAAGTGACAGCAGTAGTTACAATGTCGTACGTAGCTTGGATGGTAAGGATCTGCGGTACACGAAAGGTAACGGCGACCTGACTATAATCGCTAGCAGTATTGATAATGGTGTGACTCACGTCGTAAAAGCAGCTGGGGACGTTACGATAAACGGCAACTTACAATACGTCTCGGCGAGCTATGGCGCACTATCAGCAATACCGAAGCTAATTGTCTACGGTGAGAATATTATAATTGGCTGTTCGGTGGGAAGGATTGATGCAATCTTAATTGCTGATAAGAATGTTACGACTTGTAATTCAGACAACACGGATTCTTGGGATAATGCGCACGCGTTGAGAATTAATGGCGCGATTGTTGCAGGTTCACTATCACTCAAACGTACTTATGGTGCTACGGTTGGTACTGGGTCTGGTATTCCAGCAGAAGTAATAAACTACGATACTTCTATCCTGCTTTGGGAAAAAGGCTTTGCTGAGGGTGATAGCCAGAGTGGATTCACTTCTGTATACCAGAAAGAAGTTTCGCCAAGATATTAAACGGAATAAAAACACTACAAATAGTAAAATATGTGCTATAATGATTGTAGTGTTGCCGCGATAGCTCAGTCGGTAGAGCGCATCCATGGTAAGGATGAGGTCACGAGTTCAAATCTCGTTCGCGGCTCCATTTTTATTGGTTTTTACAATGGTCGTGGTCGGGGTTTTGCTCGAGAGGATGATGGTGATGGTGCGAAAGGTGTGGGAAGATGAACTCTAGACCGACTTTGATGATAATCGCAGCAATGATAAGGCTGAGATACGCCTCGATGTCTATATGCCAAATTAGATAAATAATGACCGAGGCGAGGACGGCGACGGAAATCCAGGTGTCGTTGAGAGTCTCGGCGCTAGAAGCTAGAAGTACATTGGATTTATGGATATGGCCTTGTTTTTTGAGGTAAAGTGCCAAAGCGAGCTTCAAGATGATACTGATAGTCAGTACGATGAGCGTAGGGGCGTCGTATTCAATCCAAAATGGATCGATGATTTTTTCGATAGATTCGACTATGAGGTAGATGCCCATCAAAATGATAATAGAAGCAATGATGACGGTAGTGATGCGCTCAATTTTTTCGCGTTGGGTAGATTTGTGTACCGCGAGCCGTTCGCTGACGATAATAATAAGCCCAGAAATGGCGTCGATAAAACTGTGTGCGGCGTCGGAAATAATGGCTAAGGAATTTGAGAGTACACCGATTATAATATTGATTGCTGCTAAAAGAAAATTCGTAGCAATAAAAAGTATCCCTGATTTTACGATTACTTTTGAGCGAAAACTAGGCGACTTCATACGCTGTCTATTATAGCATATTGTGTTATAATGATTCAAAAGAAAGGAGAGTAAATATGTTTAACTTGGAAGGACGCGTGGCGGTAGTGTCTGGGGCGTCGTCTGGATTGGGACAACAAATGGCCTTGGCGCTAGCTAGGCAATGTGCGTCACTGGTGATATTGGCGCGACGGATGGAGCGGTTGGAAGAATTCAAACCGAAACTGATAAAAGCCGGTGCAAAGAAAGTTCTAGCCATAAAATGCGATGTTACTTCCACGGATGATATTAACGCAGCGGCAGAAACGGCGGAAAAAGAGT
>Ga0310786_10003384_pt1 | contig 23234 bp, 14 predicted proteins | sample AusTroGonzalo_MG_FD_203881 | JGI IMG/M metagenome (GOLD analysis project Ga0310786, IMG submission 203881) | Bovine rumen microbial communities from tropical cattle in Woodstock, Queensland, Australia - Gonzalo_03 (v2) (version 2) | ecosystem: Host-associated > Mammals > Digestive system >...
ACTTTGCAGACCAAATACGCTTTTTAGAGAAAGTGATCATAAATAATAGTAAAAAATAATTAGTAAAAAAATGTACACTTTATTTGTAGTTTTAATCGTCATTGCAGCACTGCTCATGATTGGCATTGTGCTCATTCAGGAGTCTAAGGGCGGCGGTCTCGCCAGCCAGTTCTCCGGTTACAATCAGATCGGCGGTGTGCGCAAGACCACCGACTTCATCGAGAAGACCACTTGGGGCCTCGCTGCCGCCATGGTCGTTCTCAGCGTGCTCTGCGCCTACGTTGCTCCTGGTGCCTCCACAGGTGGTTCCGTCATGGAGAATTATGAGGTGCCTGCCACCAACCCAAACAATCTGCCTGGCTTCGGTGCCAGCCAGACACAAGACGCAGCAGCCCCCGCAGCACCTGCCGCAGAGGCTCCCGCAGCAGAGACTCCTGTAGCCCCTGCACAGCCTGCTCAATAACAGCGCTTAGTAGAACTTGACGATCTCGTTCAACGGTTTCCTTTCGGGCCTGTCGGGATCAGTAACTCGATATCCCAGGGCAATGACAGCCATGACGGTTTCATTCTCTGGGATATTGAATGTTTTTCTCAGTCCGTCGGCATCACGCATACCCATGATGAGTGTGTCGAACCCCATTGCGCGCGCCGTCAGGATCAGGTAGCAGTCGCTCAGACCGTTGTCGTAGGCACCCCAGCCGTCACCCACCTCGTTGGTCTGCTGGCCCTGGAAGAAGCCTGACTTGCCGCGCTCGAAAGTCGAACAGATGAGCACTGGCGCGTTGATGATGCGCTCCTTGTTGCCGCCCACCAGATCCTGCACCTCCTTCAATTTCTCCTCGCTGATGGCCACGTAATACTTCGTCGGCTGCTGGTTGGCCCACGACGGAGCCTCCTGCACGGTCTTCAGCAATTCGCGCACCTCTGCCTCAGAGATCTTCTTCGTCGCGTCGTAGTTGCGTATGCTGCGCCTCGTCATCACCACGTCGTCGAACGGAACTTGTGTCGCGCCTTCGGACTGTCCTTCACTCTTGTTGTTGCACCCTGCCAATGTCAGCCACGCAAGGGCTGCATACAGAAACATTCTTTTGTTCATAGTCAGTTTAATTTTGATGGATAAAAACTATTTCTCGCTGCAAATATACGCAAAAATCCTTGAATGCCCATCATATTCCACCTGTTTTTATATAGATTTAGAAAAAAACGTACCGCACGAAAAAAAACAGCCCAATTATTTGGTCAATTCAAAAAATAGCCGTACCTTTGCACCCGCAAAACCGAAAAGGTGATGCTTCGATCTTCAAACATGGTGCCCGTAGTTCAGTTGGTTAGAGCGTCAGATTGTGGTTCTGAATGTCGACGGTTCGAGTCCGTCCGGGCACCCCAAAAAGAAAAGTCCTGTAATCCAAAAGATTACGGGACTTTTGCTTTTCCAGAGCATCAAATTTTGATGGAACATTGATGGAACATTTTTAAGTTGTTCCATCAAAATTGATTTCCAAGAGCCATAAAGATGCACATGAAATCATAAACTTCACTACCCTCGTATGGTCAGTTTCAAAAAGAATTATAGGCATGGTTTGTTCTCATGTATAGTCCAAAACATTACTGGTGATATTTCTCTCGTTGTCTGGTCATACAAATTCATATGTCAATTTCAATTATGGAAGAGTCATCTTTGGGATTTGTGATGCTGCTTTTTATTGAAATAAAGTCATCGTCCTTTATAAGTAAATTCTCATGCTCTTTATAGAAACCATCTGTACAGAAAAACAAAGTGTCCCCTCTTGACAACCTTTCAGATGCAAGTGGAATATCATCCCGTATTCCGGCACCTTTAAGACATCGTGTAATTCTTTGTTGGCCATAGCCAATATCAAGCACATGATCTGTTGTCAACTGTCTCAACGTGCTTTCTTGCTTATGGTATATCCGCACATTCCCCTGCCAAGTATAAAAAATCTCGTAGTCGGTAACTATCGCAGCAGCTATTGTAGTACCCATTTGACATTTATATTTATTGAGCCCCTTTGAGATTAATTTGACGTCTGCCTTTTCAAGAGCCTCTTTCAAGATTATGAGTTCCGAATGAAAATCTTTATAGGTGGCTTGAATGTGTGAAATGATGGTCGTACACGCTATTTGGGATGCAACTTCTCCATGTGGAAGACCGCCCATACCATCGGCCATGACAACAGCATATCCGTTGATGCCCATATTTGCATGTGCTACACTGTCTTCATTGTGATTCGGTGTACTCCCAATTGAAAAACTATTGATTTTCATTTCTAACAACTATTTCTTTGTTCAAAACAGCATAGATGTTAAGCCATATGTTATAACACGTTTCGTAAGCTTCATCTTTTTCATCACCATAGAGCAATATGAAGTCCTTAATCAGTTCACTTTCTGTCTCCTTGTCAAGTTCTTCTTTTATCTTGTTAGAATAATAGTTTAGATGGTCTGTGCTTAGAATGGAGCGCATAATACTTGCTATCCATTGGGCACCACTGATTAATACTTCTTCATCGTCATCTACATCGTCTGTCGGAGTTTGGCCATCCATGACGCTAGTCATATAGAATTTACCAAGGATGAAAAACATGTCGTCGGCATCCTTGTGGTCACGATCATGCCTGTCCATCCATGAATCCAGCTTAATAAAGAACTGGCCAGCTAAAGGTGCGATGTGCACAGTAAATTCATCATTGACGGAAATAGGAATTGCGTTTCCCATTACGTCGGTAAAGCATTTTACGGACATTTCTGGTGTACCATCTGGGGGCCATGCAATAATTTCTTCGTCTGCGATTTCACCAAATGGCACGATGTCAACTTCATAGTCGTTTTCGTGATGTTCACCTTTATAGTAGAATTTTTGTTTCGCCTTTCCTTTATGGAAGTTATTAGCCTGCAATACTTCACTAAGGTTATTAAACTGAGACCAATCAGATAAAGCAATTGCCACATCAAGGTCTTTGGTCTTCCTTTGGGATGCCGTTTCGTCAAGGAGTTTCATTGTTAAGTCTCTTGCTGTTGCACCAACTACATATAGATTTAGTCCCATGGCGGAAACGCAATTGTGAAGTACTTGCAGTGTTCCATACAAGAGGTCGTTCTCCAATTCTTTTTTAGTGATACTATTTTTCATTGTCCAAGATTCTTTTTGCAGCTTCAAGACAGCGGCTGTTAGCCGTACCCATCAAATCCGCGTATATTAATATTCTGGGTGCAATATGGTTCGCGTCATGGCCAAACCAGAATTTTTTATACACAAGAATCTCCCCTTCAGATGAAGGAAGAATTCTGCTTGTTCTAATGATTTCGTTACTATCACCATCTGTATAGATCGTGAGGATTTCTGGAGTAAGGTATCCATCTGTCAGATTGGCCCCACTCTCTCCTCCCCAACAAGCGTTTTCTGGAAGTTTTGTGCTTTTCCAGTTCTTAATCCTTTCAGTGCTTGCCAGTGTCATCTTCTTTAAAAAGAGCTTGGGCTTTAGTGTTTGATTGTAGGCTACTTGCCAATCATCGAGAAGTTTTCTCCAATCCATAAGAACTCTGCCTTTGGATGTTTTGATGATATGATGCTGCAAGGTCATTTCTTCGATGACATTTTTGACAGTTCCGATAGAAAAGCCAGTTTCTTCCACAATCTTTCTATATGGCTTGCCAATATTAGACTTGTCGAGGAGGAAATAGAATATCAGTTTTAATGCAGAATCATTAAAAACTTTCTTCATAGTTTCCTTAGGCTTAGTCCGTTTTTGCCCTGTAATGAAGATGTAAAGAGGTGGAACGTTGATATAACAATTCCCCACAGAATCCAATACATTAAAGCCTTCATCCACAAACTTCATGAGATTTTGGGGAGAAATATCTCCGACAATCAACAAAACAGGTAGTTTGTTGATTTGACTTATCTCTTGAAGCCGTATAAGCATTTGGTTGAAATTTGCATTGTTGACATATGATTTAACCTCACCGATTAATTTTACTTCACCAATGTTGATATCGGTGTCATAACGTCTGTTACCAGATGGCTTAATTATTATGTCATTTCGCCGGGTAAGACTTATTAAGTTCTTTTCGGCATCCAATAATAATTCTCTTTCACTCACCATGTTGTTCAACTTTTAATTAGTGTTCACGAATTTATGAACGCTGCAAAGTTAGTGAACATTTTTGAAACAACCAAATATTTTGTTCAAAATTTGATATTTGTTCACGAATTTATGAACACATCCTATTTCCTGAACATAAAAATCGAATAAATTGTAAAGAAGACATTATCATAAATCGAATTGTCATGTGATGTCCGCTACCATATTTACAACGTTGGTTAACAACGTCAACTGTCAGGTTACTAATTGAGACTGTATTAAAATGCGAAATGAGTTATCCAAAAATTGTTTGATAACAATTTGCTTATTATTTCAAAAACGCTCCCAATGTTTGCTCTTACAGGAGTATTAAGTTAATTTCTTTTAAATCACACCAATTCTTGTATTTTATATTTTCTATTTACAAAAGATAGTTGTATCTTTGCAGCAGAAATTATAATTATATGAAATATAGCATACCAATTGAAATAACCAACTTTCCTGCTCTTTCTCTTTTTGAGGAAGAACAAGGCTTCAAGACCTCACTTAATATAATAGGTGAAGTTATGAATGTACCTATGTGTGCTTTGGAAAGCATACTTAGGGAAAATGGTTATAATGAGGTAGAGCCGGGTAGCATCTGTATAGATGAAAAGATGCTGTCCATTTTTGCAGATGCATATATCCGCAAAATGAAAAACTATTTTCTAGGTTCTGTCCGTAACATAGAAAATCTATCCTACGAAGAATTCACGGACTTAAATGAGTTTTATAACAATTTTAAAAAACAAGAAGTAAAGTTCGTACGCAGAGCCGAATGGAGCCAGATCGATACTGAGCTTATCCGTACTGCGTTTATGGACAAAATTAAAGAACTTACACCACGTAAAAAAAATGCGCTTGATTTATTGTTTGAGCGTATCTTTGACAATCGCAATTGTGTATTGGTAATTGATGATCCAGAATCGTCTATACATGGGACAATTAAAAATCCCAGTGATTCTCATAAATTGAGAAAGGTACTGGATCATATTGTACACAATCGCTTTTATTTAGTAAGGCAGAAAGTAAACAGGACATACCGTTGTTCGGTTAATATCATGCGGCAGTTATTCGTTGCTGCAAGATACCACATATTTGTTGCTGATGATGTTGACACTAATAGAGACCTTCATCATATTGAGATTTTCCCTTTAGTGTTTTACATTTTTAAAAATAACAAATATGAAAACGGAACAACTTATCAAAAATATCGAGACAAGCAATCTTCCAGAAGAAGACAAGCGTATGCTTAAAAATCTTCTTAAACAAAATCGCTTCGATGAATATCTCAAACTATTATTTAAGTTAATTGGACTGGGCAGTGTCTTTTGGGACTGAGCTTTCCACAATAAATATAAAATGGATATAGGAAATGCAATTAAGACTCTTCGAAAACAGAAGAAGATAACACAGAAGCAACTTGCAGAGTTGTGTGAGATATCAACCAATGCTTTATGTAGTATTGAGACAGGGCAATCTTTCCCTTCTAAAACTACTATATCAAAAATATGTGCTTCTCTTAACATTCCAGAGTCTTATTTGCTACTTTTCAGCATATCTGAGGATGATATTCCAGAAGATAAGAAAATTTATTTTCGTAATTTTGGTGAACCTTTGAAGAAAATATTATTAGATGATTAACAAAAGAAGGACTACCCAAAAAGATAGTAGTCCTTCTTTGCTATTCTTCCACTTCAAACTCCAAACCTAATTGAGAGGCTGATTCCTTCACACTCTTAAAGATGGGTGAATTATCTGCCAGAGGACTGGCTGGGCTATTAGAAGCCGTAAACTTCACCTCTATCTTCAGATGATTATTCTTCAGCGTATTCACGAAACTGGAGAATAGCTGGCTATAGTTCTCAATAGGCACACTACCACTAATCGTCACCTTCTTATAGGTCTTTGTGGTAGGCGTTGGTTCTGGACCTGGCTCTGAGCCTGGAGTCGGAGGTGTTGGGCCAGGTGTTGGAGGCTCTGTAGTTGGGCCACCACCTCCTGCAGGTTTGGGCATTACTGATGGATCTAACAGCCAATAGCCTTCATCCTGTGGATTCAGGAATGTGACTCTTTCGTTATGATAGATACGAGAATAAGGTTCGCCTGCCCCGGTACCCACATTCCACATACCCTCTTCGCAATACCTGTTTACTGTATCCGTAATAGCCTCAGCATTCAGAATCATGGGCTTGTCATCAAAGCGCAGGAAGGCCTCATATACTTCATTCACCTTGACTGGTTTTTCTACTGTTGGCATCAATCCATTGCGATTAATGATGTTCAATCCTATACGACGAAGCACCCAGCCGTTATCATGCAGTTCCTGTAGCGTATTAACAGATAGCTGTACTGCAAACTCAGAAGCAAAGGAAATGATTTCCTGTGTCCTCAAAGAATCACGTTCACATTTAACGACAGTATTATAAGCATGAATCAATTGCTCTTTGGCTGCTTCTGCACTTACTTTCTTCCTATCTGCCACATCCTTTCTCTGCTCAGGATCAAGTTGGCTACCATACTCCTTGATAATCTTATCGCAAGCCAGATATTCCCTCAATTTCATACTCAGGGCTGCTTTGCCTGCCTCAGAACAAACGAGATAAAGCATGGTGTTGCGATATACGCGTTGGGATGATCCTTTCATCTGCGCCATCTGCTTGATTGCAAGTTCTGCAGAACGACTGACATTTCCACCAGCAGCAACGGTATACTTTGGATGCATCACGACAAAGGTAAGTTGTTTCTGTTCAGGCACATCTCCAGAAGGATCTACCAATACCTTTACTTTGGCAACATTTACTACAGACTGCTTCACCATCTGCAACACCTCACCATATATCTCATCTTCCTTCACATCGCCTTTTGCCTGATTTATCAGGATGTTGATATTGGGCTTAGATTGGAACCAATAACTCTGCTCCCCACCAATACTGCTGCGATACATATAGTGAACGATATTCTCCAGCTGGTTTACAGTAGAGTCAATGTCAATATGCTGGAAGGCATCAGGCTTCAACAGACACAATTTCAGCTGTTTCAATGAAAGACCCTTTTGAGAAGACGCACCAATAGACGCCATCAGTACCGTTGTAGTAACTGCTGTGGCCAAGTGATATTCGCCTATGTTATTACCTGCATTCTGCTCATCCAGTTTATTGGCATTACTGATAGAACCAATCACATCCGCATGCATCACTGAATCCCACTGAGCGCCCATCAGACTTGTAATCTGACTTTGCAAAGTAGGCAGATTCTCCATCTGCACATCACTGGTCTGAATCAAGGCTTGAGTACCAACAAGTGAGGCTCTGCGCTGCCATAAATCTTTCACAATACTTGCCAACAGACGCAACACGCCTCTTGTGCGCTGGAAACGGGAATCACTACCCCAGCGAACGCGGAAGAGGTCTATCAATTCTGGATGAAAAGGATATGCCTTCTTAATGCGCTCTACATATGCCACACGATCTGCTTCTGGTGGCAAGGCATCCCTTCGATTGTGATACATGTCCTTGTATTTCCTTGCCACCTTCTCAATGACTGTTCCATCAGCCATACGATCAAAAAGTCTACGACGAACAACCTCATAGATTTCTTCATCATCAACAGGTTTTACGCTACTACCTACACGAACTACTCGAGTTTCCAATGCTGATAGGATTTCTTGACCAATTTCACTAGCTGCAACTTCCCTTGCACTCGCTGGCAGTGTACAAATCAGGACCGTTCTAGGAATAGAAGACACTACTTCTGTTAGCGTCTGTATGAAACTGTTAGTCTGAGTAAATAGCGTACCACTGCCCACAACTTTTCCACTTGCTTTGCTACAATAATCAGCCAATTCATCTATCAATATCAAAGCCGGACTTGCTCCCTCAATAACAGGTTTGATGTCCTGAGCTGTTGGTGCAATCATCTGCACGTCTGCATTCTTCACTCTTTCATATCCTTCTTTGCCTCCTAATTGCCAGGCCAATTCTCCCCAAAGCGTATGGGTGATAATTCCATCTTCCACCTGATGGCCATCTACCACGCTTACTGTATTCTGAGTAAATACAGCGACTCTGGCATTATCGAATTGAGGCATATCCTCAGCATCAAGTATGGTTCTTGCAGCAACCAAATCCCTAAAAGTCCGACTATCCTTCACCACATGATAGAGAGAAATCAGTGAGTGTGTCTTACCACCACCAAATCCTGTCTGTAATGAGATGACTCTGTTCTGACTCTCTTTGCCATTCAGCGCCTGAACCACACGACGAATCAACTCGCGCATACCATCCGTGACATATGTGCGATCAAAGAAAGAAACCAAATCCTGATATACTACTGGCGCAGTTCCTGTAGCCACCTCTTCAATATTCGCTGCAAAGACACTCTCGTCTAACTGGCCATTACGGATATCGTATTGTGGCATAATGGAGTTAAACCAAGCAGGCAATACACCACTATAATCTACTGCCTCCGTATTGTCTTGTTTGGGACTTTGTGCTTGCACTCGTTCGACTTGTGGTGTTGCTTCTACTTTAGCTTGATTTCCACCTTTGATACGCTTTAGCTCCTCCTCCAGATCAGACATCTCCAGTAACTTTGCCACCTGAATCATATTGCTGAAAGCACGTTCTGCTTCATCTTCATCCAAGCCCCCTGTATCGAAGTGCGCCCAGTTATTGCGAGTATCTTGCAGTTCTTGCAAACATGAGCGAAGTCGGCTATAGTTTTTCTGACTATTACCCACCTCTTTGGTGACGCTATCCTTATAATTGATCACAAACGTTACGAGGGTGCTATAGTCAATCAGTCCATTTAACGACGAGCCGTTATTATTCAGTTGCATACGCTGCATTTGCCAGTTTGTCTTCTTGCGCTCATTATCTATACGGTGTTCAAAGTCAATGTCCCAAGATTTGCCATCTGGACATTCACGTTGAATTACACTAACGGCATAAGGACGCATAGCATCCAAGAAAAGGCCAAGCCCACGCTGTAGTTTCTCTCTATCCATAGTCTTTCAGTTTTATCGTTAAAAATCGAGAGCACCCTCTGTGGGTACTGCTGTATCTTTACATTTCTGGCGGAGCATTTCTGCACTCGCAAGAATACCTTTTACATCTCTATAATCCTGGCTGTCTTCAGGAAGATGGCCACCAAGGAAGTCCAATACTCGCCATTGTGGGGCATCGCTTTGTGGGCAGAGGTCACGAACCAAATGCAACAGCTGAACCTGATTACCCATACGATAGGCCATCATCATACGATGTACTTGACTTATCATATAGTCTGTTGGTTGTGTGCCCCAGGTCTCATTTTTACCTAAATGTTCTTCCGCTGTTGCTAAGTGTTGTTTGTTCCCCTCGGTTATTAGCAGCCTGTCACTTTGCAAACTACGAATCTCCACATTCACACCCACACGAGTATATTTGTTTACATCGTCGAAATCACATTCCGACATACCGTTCATCTGGAGCCAACCACAATAGAATTTGGTTTGTGGCTCTCCAGGCACACCTTCAAGTAAAGCCTGTGCAGCACTCTCACGGGCAAACTCCAATAATTGGCCAACGCTTACAGGATCACCTTCTGCTGTTTCAACCAACTTATAGTGTCCAAACACGCTTACAGCCTGGCCAAAACATGCCGTCAGCAAATCTGCTCCTCTGAATCCAAGACCATATAACTTTTCTACCTCTGCCTTTACTAACTGACGGATATCATGCTTCACTTCATCAAAATCTGCAAAGCCCTTACGTTCTGACAGGCGACATGCAACTGTTACTGACGATTCAAGAGCTGCGCTTGCTATTCCTAATGCTCGATTTGCCATTTCTGTATCCATTGGCCATGAACCAGTTATATTCATGCGGGCCCCAAGAATTGAATTACAAAGTGTAGTCCATGCTGCTGTACTTTGGTGAGCAAACATAATACTAACTACGTCAGACGTCTGCTGTTCAATCGCATCAAATATTTGAGTGAGTTTATTCTCAAAATGTTTCTTCGCATCAAGTTCGCTATTATTATGATGATGCTTCAATGCCGTACATTCCTCTATCTTTGGAGTTTGAGGCGTAGCAAAATTTAATGGATATAAATCACCAAGAGTTCGTTTTAACCAAACGTAAAAGAAATCCGAAATGTCTGCATATGCAATTGCGTCGTAATATGGGGGATCTGTAACAACTGCAGTTAATGATTTATGAGAAAACTGTTCTTTTTCACCACTTGACGCATTATACATAATTGAAGGAAACTCTATTGAACTTTCCTGCTCCAAATAACGCAAAACCCATTCTAATTGATTTAGAGCACAGCCAGAACTTGAGCAGAATGGATTTGATTCAGGATAATCAAATGTCATAGCTATAGCCTGTCGGCTAAAAGGATGTTCTATTGATTCTTTGCCATTATGCCATCTACCTAATGATGTATTCGCTAATACTATTCGATCAAACCAAATAGCGAGTAGAGATAATAAAGCTGTATTATATGAAGACTCACCAATATCTAACTTAAGTGAGTTCATTTTATCTATGAGAGCATTAAGCGTCGTTAATTGACGATCAGAAAACATATCACCATAATTATCAATACCCCAGCCAGGCGTATTGAAATTTCGATTATTTTCAACAGCCATTCTATCAGTAGGTTTATTCTCTACCTTAGGTATTTTTATTTCAAGCTCTTCTTTAAATGGAATTCTATATGACTTTCCATTATTCGTTTCATAAACAACTGCCACCATTCTTTGTGGTATACCATTTGACTTGAATTGTCTTTTAACCTCATTTACACTTGTCAAGCTACCACAACAAGGACAGGTTAGATTTCCACGATTATTCCATCCATTAAGATGCTCACAATTACCTCTCTTTATTTCAAACTGAATATCAGTTCCATTTATAATTGGATTTAAGTATATCTTCTTTTGATTTGTATTAACGAGGTAGAATTGTTTAAAAAGAGGAACGTCAGCACCACAGCTTGGGTTTGAACATTTAGCGGTTCTTACCCAATAATATGCAACAGGTTTGTTACCTTTAATATCAGCAGGATAAAGATAGCCGACTTCTTTTTCAGCTTCTGCTAAAATCTTCTTAGCATAAAACTCCACATCAAAAGCTAAACGGTTCGGAATATGATAGCATTTACCATCGAAGGTAATGCCACGCTCATTTTCCTGAGCCATTTTGAGACCTTCTTCCCCATAGAGTTTTTCAAACTCCTCCACACTATATACAATAGGCTTACCATATTTCTGGGGGAACTCAGCAGAACCGCGCTCAATGATATGAGCCACAGGGTTGATATCGTTACCATAGCTACGACAACCTAATCGTGCAGCCTCCAGCGGTATAGCACCACCACCTGCGAATGGGTCAAATACGGATGGCATTTCATTTTGAAAAGCATCGATAGCAGCCTGTAATTCTGCTTCAAGTTGCTTTACTTTCTCCGTCTCAATATAGCGATCTTTTAATTCATAAAGATTCTTCTCTGCCTTGGGAATTGCTTCATACAATTTTGCGAATTCTGCATCCAGTTCTTCCCAAGTGGCATCAGGCCTTTTATCACTTTGATAAGCCACAAAGATTAGCTCTCTTGCAATGCGGAGGATCTGGGGATTATTTTTATTCTCCCATTTGATAAGTGACCAATCATCTAATTGATCTTTGGGAGGTGTCGATCTCCCTGCAATCATATTAGCCTGACATATCTCTGAGAACTTACCAATAAACATCATCAGGCGGTTGCGATGGTTATCTTCCATCTCATCTGCAACGCTTGTATAAGGAATATCTTTGTATGGCTTGTAATGCAGTTTACCAAGACCTGTATTCAGCAACATTTCTACAGCATATTTGAATGCATCAGGGCAGTTCTCATCCAATGGGTCTGGTACCAAACTGGCAAATACAATGGCACGACAAACAGGCAAGGGCCTGCGTGCCCACCACAGATGCAGGGTACTGATATGTCCATGACGGATACTCTTATCACGTACGCTTTCTGCTGAAATTTCCTTGATGGGCAATGCCACCTCTATGAGTTTTTTTGCTTTCATATTGTGAGTTAATGAGTTTATACGTTATTGAGTTTGGACTGCCATTCCTCCAAGGGGAGATAGAACTGAATGCCTTTGGTTTTTTGCTCAAAGTTCATTCTGTTGGCAGGATCATTGATAATATTAAGTTGCGGATTTGATTTACAATTAGTGACGATGTAGAGCCAGGCTTTGGTACCAAGTTGGGCCAGGCGGTTCATCTCGTTTTCAGATAGCATCACGCCATCTGTGCCTGAGCGACCTTTCACTTCGATATAACGTTTCTGGCCCTCAGCATCGATACTCTTCAGGTCGTAGCCTACGTTGTCTTTTGATACATCTTCTGGTGTGCGACCATTTGCTGTTTCATAGTCCATAGCAGTCTGCATCGCAATGGCCTCTACTTCGTCATCGCGGCTCATGCCATAGTTATGCTTGTATTCTACCTGATTGAGTGGAACAACGTATGCACAGCCTAACACTTCAGGAGCAATTGCGGAGAGTTCATTGCCTTCTTCAAGTTCTTGCAATCTCTCTACTTTACGTTGCTTCAACTCTTCTAAGCGTCTCTCTTTGGCTTCAAGTTTCTGTTGGGCCTTCTCGTCTTCAGCCATAAAGACCTTGCCTTGCAGTTCGTTGATTTCTCCCTGAATATCAAGAATAATCTGTTGGAAAGCAGACTGCAAGTATTCTTTGCGTCTGGCATTATCTTCCTCTACTGTTTGCTGTGTCTGCTCAAATAGAGGTTCTGTGATATGCTCGAATGCCCATTGTACAACTTCGTCTTCATTGACAACATCCGGAGGGGTAATCTCCTTGGCGAATGCGGCAGGAGGACAGAGATCTAACAATTTGGCTGGTGATGTCTGATGAAATTCTCCACCCTTCTCACAGACAAGTGACAACAGTTCGTTAGCCACATTGGGTTCACCTTCCAGGTTCGTGGTATTATCCTGTATCTGGTTCTTCACGAAGTAAGCAAAATAGGGATGCTGGTCTTCTGGAGAGACCAAGACTGTACCCTTCAGCATTTCATCGTGGAACAGGTCACTCACAACATCCACCAAACTATCAAATAAGGCGTTGCCAGGGTTGATATAATGCGCACGACCGTATGCTGCTGTTGAAGCCTGATATTCCAAGAACAACTGCTTATCGAAGAAGAAATAGAGATTTGTCAGATTCTCAGCATAGATATTGTATTTATCTTTGAGCCGTTTCACAATCACATCAGGAATCACATCTATCTGATAGATGCCATCCGAAAGTTGGCGATATTGCCCACCAAAGTATTTAAAGGCTCTTTCGAAGAACAGCCGGATATAAATAGGCTGGAGGCGTCGCTCGTCGCTATCCTCTTTCAATAAGCGGGCTTCTTTATAATCAACTGTAGAATGAGCCATCGCCTTACTTTGTTCTTCAATACTCTTTGAGAAAAGACTACCCAATTCCGTTGGCGTTTTATCGATAAAAGCATCAAGGTCGCTCTCGTGACCATTCAGCACAGAATCAATAATACAGTCAAGAGAAACACCTTTGAGAACATCTTGGATGACATCGTAAACACGATCGTCACCAAGCTGCTCACGGATGATGTCAAGTTTCGTAAGCAGTTTCTTCAGCACCTGACCTTCTCGCGTGTTGTCTGCCACCATATTGAAGACAATCACATCATCCTTTTGACCATAACGGTGAATACGACCCATACGCTGCTCCAGACGATTCGGATTCCAAGGAATATCCCAGTTGATGAGCAAGCGGCAGAACTGAAGGTTAATACCTTCGCCTGCAGCATCCGTACAAATCAGAATCTGGGTATCAGGCAACATAAACTGGCATTGAGACTGGCGACGCTCATCCACAGACATTCCACCATGAATCGTGGCCACTGTATAGCCATTGTTTTGTAGTCGCTCCTGAAGATAGAGTAATGTATCCTTGTGCTCTGTGAAGATAACCAATTTCTTTCCGTCTATCACACCCTCAGAGGTAAGCAGATGCTTGAGTTCCTTATATTTCTGCTCTTCCTGTTGCTGATTATAAAGAGAATCAGCCATCAGATAAAGTTCCTTCACCTCCTGAGTCTCAGCCTTAATCTCGCTGGGGCTCTTTGAAGTGGTAAAGAGTTTCAGTTTCTTGGGATCAGAGAGGATATTGTCTAATGCCTCACGCTCGTCATCCTCCAGATCATCGAGGTCATCAATGTTGATATCATCAAAATCCTCTAACTTGACTTTTTGTTTCCACAAAGACGGATTGCGCTCTAATTCGTCTGTTAGTCCTTGCAGTGCTATCCAACGTTTCTGAAGGGTGTTGCGTATGGCATAGATACTACTGACAAGTCTTCGCTGCATGACCTGAAGGGCCAAAGATACATGAATATTCTTGGTTTCAGCAGCTTCCTCTTTACGCTTTGTCAGATACTTAGTAACAGCATCATATAGGCGCTTCTCATCAGGAGTCAGATTGTAACTGGTGGTTTTGGTAAAGCGTTTCTTATAAAGAGGGTTACCATCCCAATCCTTCATATCTTCCTTCAAGCGACGAATGAAGAATTTGTTAGAACCTGTCTCTGAGAGTTCGCGCACACGTTCTGTAGCCAGATCTGCTGTGGCAAAGATATCTTCATCGAGTAATTGAAGTAGTCGCTTGAATGTGTCTCTGCGTCCACGATGTGGTGTGGCTGTCAGCAACAGAATATGCTCACATTGCTGTGCCAAAGTATATGCAGCCTCATAACGTTTTGATTTATAGGTCTTCTCGCCATATTCATAGGCTGAGAGTTTATGCGCCTCATCAAAGATGACCATATCCCAGCTGGTCTTCGACAAAACGTTCATGATGTCGTCTCGACAAATAAAATCGATACTGGCCACCACACGATCACTATTTTGGAAGACTGTTGGCTCAGAAGAGAAAACGCTGCGATTCACCAACTTGAAGGGGATATTGAACTTCACGCCCATCTCATCCTCTTGCCATTGTTTTGTCAGTCCTCCAGGCGTGATAATCAATATTCGCTCCACATAATGCCGCAACATCAACTCTTTCAGCAGAAGACCCGTCATAATGGTCTTTCCTGCACCAGTGTCATCAGCAAGCAAGAATCTGATCTTGGGTTGTGGCAGCAGGAACTTATAGACGGCCTCCACCTGATGAGGCAAAGGATCAACTACGCTACAGTTAATGGCAAAGAGAGGGTCAAACTGATAGGCAGACTTGATGCGCCCGGCTTCTGCATAGAGTACAAAACGCTCAGGATCGCCTTTGAAATTAAACTCGCCTTCAGAGGTCAGGACTTCTAAGGCTTCTATCTGCTCTGCCGTAACAATCTTTGAGCCTGTGCGATGGGTATTCACCCCAGTATAAGAGAGTGAATACTTCTTGCCCAATGCCTGAATCTTGGTAATCTCCACCGATTCAGTGGGTGTGAGGCCTGACACAATACTGCCTACCTCTATTTTCAGTTTTTGATCGGTCATTGTGGTAGGGACTAATCAATCTATTTATGTTCACCGCAGGGAATAAAGAAAGCGCACCCGCTGTTCATATTCCGAAGCTCAGGCGTCCCTACCACAGTTACCTTGCCAAATGAAATACTTACAAACGGATACGCCCTTACGAGCGCATCTTCTCCGTTTGCGATTCATTTGGCTTTTGCCGATTGTCATTGGTAGGGACTTTCGAGCTTTCGAATCACTTCCGAATCAGATACAATATCTTTTTCGACCCACGATGTCAAAGTGCAATTCAGCCTTAGGCTATTATGCAGGTGCAAAGATACAAAAAAAATGGGAAAACTATGCAATTGATTATTCTTTAGTTTGAAAAATGGGCTATTTTTAACCAACAAGTTGTTAAAACTGGCAAAAAAACGAAGAGAAATACATTTTTTGCATTTTGAATTTCGTTTTATCAACAGAAAACACTAACTTTGTACACTTAAAAACAAAATATGTCTGAATATACAGCAAGAGAGAAAATAATATATTTCCTTTCTGAATACAAACAGAAGGGGGAACCTATTCGTATTAATTTTCGCAAACTTGTTCCTGAATTAAACAATAGCGATCGTTATTCTCATCAAATACATTCTTATCCAGCAAAATTACTGAGCAATATACCTTATTTTTTTCTTCAATCGGATTTTTTCTGTCCTAATAACGGTGTTGTACTTGATCCTTTCTGCGGAACAGGAACAGTACTATTAGAAGCGAATATCAGTGGCCGAAAAGCCCTTGGCGCCGATGCGAATCCTTTGGCAATACTTATCTCACAAGTAAAAACAACTTATATTCCTAAAGACAAATTACAAAAAACATTATTCACAGTCCTAAATAGTGTAAAACGGAATAGAATTGAGTATAATAAGGAATCAGAGGCTATTGGACTTTGGTTCTCACACAGCACCATTCATCAACTTTCTAACCTATCTGAGGCAATAGAAAAAGTGAAACCTCTTGCTCAGAAACGATTCTTTTTGTTGTGTTTTTCTAACTTAATCAAGAAAGTTAGTTTTGCTGATCCTAGTATATCAGTACCTGTAAGATTAAATCCTGAAAGATTTTGCAAAAATCCAGAGCGCAAAAAGAATGTTGAGTTTAAATTAAGTACTTTACAAAATATAGATGTATATGACAAGTTTGAAAGTATTTGTCAACTGAATATTAATAGGATTAATTCTTTGCAGGACATATATAAAGGAGAAATAACAACGGGAATTATATCAAAAGATGCTAGGAAACTTACCAACTCAATAAATAGTTCTGTTCTTTTACCAAATGAAAGCATTGACATGATTTTGACATCCCCTCCCTATGCAGGAGCCCAGAAATACATCCGCTCGTCGTGGCTGAATCTCTATTGGCTTGGCACAAAACAAGCAGAAGACATCAGGATGCTAAATAATAAGAATATCGGACGTGAAGATTATCATAAAGTAGATACTTTACAACATGTTTTTACTGGTATCCCAGCAGCAGATGCAGTTCTTGAAAGTTTGTATCAAGATGGAAAGAATGAAAGAGCATATATTGTCGGCAATTACCTAAATGAAATGAAAATCGCTTTAGATGAGAGTTTTCGCGTATTAAAAAAAAGTGGATATATGATAATTGTCATTGGCAACAATACAGTATGCAATCGTCCTTTTGATACCCAAGATTATCTAACGTATTATCTTCAATCCAAAGGAATGAAATTGCAATTAAAATTAATTGATGACATTAAATCGTATGGATTAATGACAAAACGTAATAAAACTGCAAGCAGAATTTCATGTGAATGGGTGCTGGTGTTTAAAAAAGAATAATGAAATGGCTAACAATGAATATTTTCAACAAATTGAGACACTAAACTCTACATTATGGGAGTATAAGGTTATCCAACCTCGAATTGAAGAATGGCTCAGTAATTTTAAAACAGACCAAGATCGAGATTATGCGCTATATTTACTTTCGAAGGTGATGTATTTTAATTCTTTCAATATCCGTTATCTTTTAAGGTCATTATATCGCGACTTATACCGTTATCCCGTAATAGCGCAAATCAGAAAAGACAATGGTAATACTTTGGATGAGAAGATATTGGAAACAAAATTCAGAGAAGAATTACTTCGTACAAGATTTCTTGGGGTAGGTAATCCCTCGGAAAGTGGTGTTCATTTGCTTTACTATTTCCGTCAAGAAAATATGATTCCAAAAAGATTATTTGTTAATACTGATGATGTGATAGAGAGACACCCAGATGGTAGCATAAGTTTACGAAATGATTTTGCTGACGCATCAAGATTCGTTTTCATAGATGACCTTTGTGGTTCTGGACAACAAGCAACTTCGGACACAAATGTAAAAAGATGTGTTAGCGATATAAAAAGACTTAAGCCAGATGCGCATATATCATATCTTATGTTATTTGGAATGTCTGAAGGCATACGGAAGGTTCAAGCATGTGGTCTTTACAACTATTCACAAGCTGTTGTGGAATTAGATGATTCGTACAGATGCTTTGGTGACAAATCAAGATATTTTTGTGACGGGAAACATGATAAAAACATTGCTCGAAATATTGCATATCGGTATGGATATGATTTAATGATTGAATTTGCCAAAGCAAACAACTTTTCTCCTCTACAACAAGTTGATATTGCTCAAAAAAATGCATTAGGCTTTGGTGATTGCCAATTATTAATAAGTATGCATCACAATACTCCAGACAATTCACTTCCCATTATATGGTTTGATGAAGTAGAAGGAATTTGGAACCCCATATTTAAACGATACAATAAAATATATTAATATGATTAATAATCCTTTCGACATAACAAAGGCTGTTGATTACACCGATGCAGAAATATATAAGTATTGGGTTGACCTTGATGAAGAGAATCAAGGTTTTGAAGAACTTATTAAACCAGATACATTAATGCCAATGATTATTATTGGAAGTAAGGGTAGCGGAAAAACACATATTATGAAGTATTTTTCGTATGAACTACAAAAAATACGATGTGCCGCTCAGCATCATTCGATGTTAGAAGGGCTTGAGAACGAGAAATTTATTGGTATTTATATAAGGTGCAGTGGCTTTAACTCTGACAAATTCACAGGAAAGGGCATAAATAGTGAATTTTGGTCAATTCTCCATGCCTATTATTGGGAATTATGGGTAGGTGAACGTTTAATAAGTGTTCTTATAGACCTTAAGAAAAACGGTGGATTGCAAAATCTAAATGAAGATGAACTAGTTTGTGATATCCTCAAATTGTTCCTTAAGCATATTGATGGTATTAATACTTTGGAAGAATTAAATGATCTTTTTTTAAAACTTCAGAGAGAGGTTGATTATCAGGTACAGAATTTCAAATTTATGGGCCAAACAGAACCAAAAGTAGAAATTCTGTTATCTGCGCCAAAACTTACTTATGACATTCCTGCGTTATTAAAAACTAAAATTCCATTTTTCAAAAATAAATATATTCTGTATTTAATTGATGAATTAGAAAACTTCTCTACAGAACAACAGCAATTAATCCAGACACTTATTCGCGAAAAACCTGTAGCCTGTACTTTTCGTGTAGGTACTCGTCCATATGGAATACGGACATTGAAGACGTTACGTGAGGTAGAGGAGAATCGTGACGGGTCTGAATTTGAAGGCGTAATTCTTGATGAATTTCTGAGAAATTATAAGTATTATCCTCATTATATTACCAAGATAATAGAGAACCGCCTTCGTAATAATGGAATTTCACTGCCCCCCAATTATAATTTATCTAATCTGATTGCGGAACAAGATAATTCTGATATCTTAAATATTGTTGCTACTAGACAAGGTGCACAAAGCCGTTCTTATTTGCCTATAATTGAAAAGAAATTAAAAAGGTCTCGTATTCTTGATGATGATATTAGTGAAATAATGCATAATATATCATTTGCGGATGATATATTAATTGAGCGAACAAGTGTAATGTTGATGTATCGTGTTATGAAGGATTTCCCAAAGGATAATTGGGTGGTAGAATCCAAAAAGATAAATGAATCAGCATTATGCTATTTGCAAACAAAATCGAAAGACACACCACATGCAACTGTATTAGAAAAATATAAACAAGATTTAGTAGACAATTTAGCAAGGGAAGGTCGTGTTGATATTCCATATAACGGATTAAATAGATTAATTGATCTTTCATGTGGTACTCCTAGAACTATTTTACGCTTATTAAAGGCAGCTTTTAACTATCAGTATTTCAACACTGGTAAAGTTCCATTTGAAGATGGACGACAACTGAGTATCGAGGCTCAACGAGTAGGTATTGAGAGTACATATAACTGGTTTTATGAAGAAAATAGAATACCATCGTTTAGTATGGGTAAAGCGACTGATGCAGTCATGCGCATTGGTGATTATTTAAGAAGAGTTCGTTTTTCTGATGCAGCTCCTCAATGTAGTATCAATATTTTTACACTAAATGCCAGTGAACTATCTCCAGTAGCAAGGGCTGTGTTCGAGTCATTGCTAAGTTACTCATATATCATACAAACTGATGAACGTAGACTAATTAATTCAGATAATAAAACACATGTTTATCGTTTAAATACTATTCTTTATCCAAAGTATGAACTTGCACTAGTTAAAAGAGGTGCTATCAATTTCAGGACAGCTGATGCGGAACTATTCTTTAATCTGGATAAACAAGAAGAATATGATAAGTATGTTTCTAATAAATTGAGGTATTATAATTACCCATTCTGTCAACGAATTGAGGATTCACAATTAATGAAAGATTTGTTCAGCCTATGAATTATTCTTATTTTTTCAAATATAGATATCAAAGTCTAGCAGAGCTGGCATCGCTTCCTCAGTACGATCTCTATATATCAAGTTTTGTTAACTCCCAAAGAGTACTTGAGCCTGCAGATGCAATAAACGCCACACGTAAGCTATGGTTTGTAGAAGAAGAACAACTGCAGGACATATTCCTTTCAGGCAAAGAATATGTTTGTGTGAAGACAAACGATGATTATGATGTAATCTTTAACCTATTTAGAGAGTCTCAACTCGCAGGAAAAAGGATATGTATAGATGCAACAGGTTTTAAAATACCATACCTTCTATTCATAATGCGATGTATGACGATGTATAAAATAAATCGTTTCGATGTTATATATACAGAACCTATGCAATATCGTCATGGAGAAAACACCCAATTCTCGGATTCATTCTATGAGGTTAAGCAAATGCACGGAATGTCTGGTATACACACTTCTCAAAATGATAATGATTTACTTATTATAGCAGCAGGTTATGATCATAGTAGAATCATAGATGTTGCTAATAAAAAGAAGGATTGTAAGAAGAAAGTTCTCTTATTTGGTTTCCCTGCTATTAGCCCTAGCATGTTTCAAGAAAATATTTTGCGAGCCCATGAGGCAGAAGCATCCATTGGAACAGAATGTTTTAATGATATGAACTCAAATATATATGCACCAGCCTATGATCCATTCATAACTGCTCAATCAATAAGTGAATATATCATAAAGCATAATAAACGAGCTCCGTTCACAAACATTTATCTTGCTCCACTATCAACAAAACCTCATGCTATAGGAATGGGACTTTATTATTTATGGGAATCTGGTTTTTCTCGAAATATTAGCCTCATATATCCTTATTGTCAACGATATATTGCTGATAACTCTGATGGGATAGCACACATTTGGAGATATGAAATAGAATTGCCTTAAGTTTTTTTGTAAAGGTCATAATATCTATTTATTGGCCGGTGTTTATTATAGATTATAATCTCTAATGAAGGCAAGAAATATAGTATTAACTAGGGAGCTTCCTAGTTAATGAACACTGCCATTCGGTGGTATAAGCTGGGCGGTTCTGTTATAGGTGCAGTTCCTCACTTGTTTGGTAAGAGTGCAAATGCCACCTTTCAGAAGTCCGATATCGCACAGTTCTTGATAATAACAGGAACTGATATTTAAAGGCAGATGAGATGTAATTTAAGATGAAGGGAAAAAGGTGATTCTGGAACCATGCCCAGAATTCACCTTCTCGTATATGAAGTAGGAGGTTTCGATTTTACCTGCCCCATCCCCGTTTCTTGGTGCCATCCCAATTGGTCAGTTCGTCTGCATTGCCATTGCTGCCACCAACAGACTGGCCACTTGTTGAAAGTCTCATTTCTGATGCGAGCTGGCCTATACGTGTTACAGCGATGTCCCATTGGAATCTGCCGATACTGCCGACAATGGAATCCGCCATATCAGCGATACCATTTGCAGCCTTCATGCGATCAGACTCTTGGTAAGGATTGAGACCGTTAAGCTGGCATTGGGCAATGATGCCCTGGCCAATGGTTTGTTCATCGTCATGACTGAAGATGGATGCTGTACTATGGGCCCAATCTGCCAGAGCCTGAGCCGCTTTCTTGACAACGGCATGGAGAGAGTTCCAATGCTCATATGCCTCTAATGCACCTGATAAACGGATGAAACGCTCTATATCAGAAAGACGGCTTTCTGCCTCATTAGCTCTTTTCTCTTCACGGTTACCTCTCATGGTCTGCTCCTGGGCTTTCCGTTCTGCGGCATCTGCTCTACTTTTCTCACGGGCTACTGCTCTTTCATCGAGTTCTGAGATACGCTGTCTCAGAGCCATGTTCTCCTTGTCCGTCTCAACAGCTAAGGCTATCTTCTGTTTGACATCAAGGTACATCTTCTTGCCGACATCGTTGATTTTCTTCTTATGTAGTTTCGATACGCTAAGTAACTGGCTCTGGAGAGTGGTTACAATCTCTTTAGCCCTGGCATTGCGTTCCTTCTGCCATTCTTCACGTTTCAACATAGGAATGGGTGTCCTGATTTCCCGGTCAAGTCGTGACAATGTCATGTCAATAAGGTCTTTAACGGTCAACGGTTCCTTTGAACCTTGGAAGGAGAATGTCATATCAGCAAATGGCACCGCCTCCAGCTCTTCCTCTGTAACACTCGTAGCAGAAAGCAATTGGTCAATGGCTTCCTGAAGTTTGGTCAACTTACTGTTACCAGCCTCTATTTTCTTCTGGATCTGCCTCGATTCTTCTTTCTTACGTTCCGTATATTCTGCAACCTCCTTGGCACGTATGGCTTCCTGCTCTGCCTTGAAAGTATGAGCGTCGCGCCATTTCTTGTCACTTTTCTTGCCACGTTCCATTTTGAGGGCGTTGGCCAACATGTCCTGAAGCTCCGACATATCATGACGGTTAAGATTGATGCATTGGCCAGTCTCATGGTCAGTCCAGTCGAAAACATAGTGAGCATGGTGGTTCCAAAGAAAGATTGTCGAACCTTCCGCGGAATCGAGATACTTTCCTTGCTGATGATCCTTGTCTGTTACAAGATGCTCATGGCCTTCGTCAAGGTGAGCATAAATAGCTTTCGTCTTGATGCCCCAACGTTGCTCAATCTGATTAGCCAGACTCTTCATCTGCTCCATCGTCGTAGCCTCTGTGATGACGGCTACACCTTCACGGATAGGCTCTGAGTTCTTCGGCATCT
>Ga0310786_10003385_pt1 | contig 23232 bp, 20 predicted proteins | sample AusTroGonzalo_MG_FD_203881 | JGI IMG/M metagenome (GOLD analysis project Ga0310786, IMG submission 203881) | Bovine rumen microbial communities from tropical cattle in Woodstock, Queensland, Australia - Gonzalo_03 (v2) (version 2) | ecosystem: Host-associated > Mammals > Digestive system >...
ATCGGGACGAGGGTCAGGGCCGCCGTCGTGGAGACGATCATGATGATGCTCACGATCCAGCCCAACTGGCGGAACATGATACCGGCCATGCCCTGGATCATCGTCAGGGGCAGGAACACGCAGAGCATCGTCAGGGTAGAAGCCACGACGGAGATGGCCACCTCGGAGGTCGCGAGCACGGCCGCTTCCTTCGGTTTTTCACCCTTCTCAAGGTGCGAAGTGACGTTCTCCAACACCACGATAGCATCGTCCACCACCATACCGATAGCGATGGAAAGGGCGGACATCGAGATGATATTCAGCGTATTGCCGGTGGCGAAAAGGTAAATCAGCGAGGCCAGCAGGGCCATCGGGATGGACAGGATGATAATGAAGGTCGCCCGCCACCTGCCGAGGAAGATGAACACCACCAGCATAACCACGATGAAGGTGATGATGATGGTCTCCTTCAGGGAGTTGATGGTGTTGATGATGTTGTCCGAGGTGTCGATGACCGTCTTGATCTCGATGTCGGAAGGCAGGGTAGGCGCCACCTGCGCAAGTTTCTTCTTGACATTCCGGATCACGTTCACGGCATTGGCGCCGGACTGCTTCTGGATAATGATACGGGCAGAACGCAGGCCGTTGGTGTAGGATTCCTGCTCACGCTCCTCGCTGCCGTCGCGGATACGGGCCACGTCGCGCAGATAGACAGTCTTGCCGCCCGAGGTACCGACTACGATGTCCAGCATCTCGGAAGGATCGGAAAACTCCTTCTGCACGCGCAGGGTATAGGTTTCGGAGCCGATATCGACATTCCCGGAAGGGATGTTCCGGTTCTCCGCGGCGATGATCTGGGCGATGCTGCTGATGGAGAGCCCGTAGGCCTGCAGCCGGTCCGGATCGCAATAGACCTGGATTTCGCGCGTAGGTGCACCCACGACGGAGACGGTACCTACGCCGGAGATACGCGCCAGGGGCGTAGCCACCTTGTCGTCCAGGATCTTGTCGAGTCCGGGAAGGCTTTCATCGGCGGTAGCGGACAGGATCATGATGGGCATGTCGTCCGCGCTGAACTTGAAGATGATGGGAACCGATGCCCCGTCCGGCAGCATCGAGTTCACCATGTCCAACTTGTCCCGGACGTCGTTCGTCGCCTCCTCGATATCGATACCATATTCAAACTCGAGGGTCAGCATACAGATGTTTTCCTTCGAGCGGGAGTTCAGTTTTTTCAGGTTCGCAACGCCGTTCAGGGAGTTTTCCAGAACTTTGGTCAGGTTGGTCTCGATATCGGCGGCACTGGCCCCCGGATACGAAGACATGACCATGATGACGTTGGAATCGAATTCCGGGAAAAGGGCGATGCTCGTCTTGGAAAGCGAGAAGATTCCCAGAATCATGAAAGCGATGAACACCAGTGCGGTGGTCACCGGATTGTTGACGGCTTTTCTGTAGATGCTCATTCCCCTACCTTCACTTTAATCCCGTCCTGCAGGGAGGACTGGCCCTTGACGACCACGCGGTCCCCCGCCTCGAGGCCGGAAAGCACCTCGTATTCCTTGCCGATGTGCACGCCGAGCGTCAGGATACGCAGATGTGCCACACCTTCGTCATCCACCACATAGGCCATACGCTGGCCGGAGCCCTGGAGTTTGAGGACGGCGATATCCGGCACCATCACGTTGTTCTGCACGTCGAAGGTGACCGTCACACGAGCGAACATCCCCGGACGCAGGGCCCGGTCGCCATTGGGCACGACCACCTCCGCGTTGAAGGTGTGCGATGCGGCATCGACCGTCGGATAGATGCGGTTGATGGTGCCCTGGAAACTGCGGGAAGGGAGCGCATCCACCTCGATTTTCACTTTGTCCCCGCGGTGCACGCGGCTGTAATCGCTCTCGGAGATGCCGACGAGCAGCTTGACAGGGGTGATCTGCTGCACCGTGAAGATGGGCTGCGTCATCGTGTACATATCGCCGCGGTCATAATTGCGGGCCGTGACGACGCCGCTCACCGGAGCGCGCAGGATCGTGTTTTCCAGCAGGTTGGCATAGGAAGCGCTGCTGACCTTGTAGCCCAGTTCCGCCGCATCGTAATCCGACTGCGACAGTCCGCCCGCTTCGTAAAGTCCGCGCAGACGCACCAGTTCCGTGGAGTCGTTCACGAGTTTGAGCCGTGCCTGGTCGAGCTGCACGCGGTCCATTTCCGCCAGCACCTGACCGGCCTGCACGAAATCGCCTACCTCCACCCTGATTTTCTGGATACGGGAACCCGTCTGCGGGGCGATGTTGTTGGTGATATTGGCCAGGACCGTCGAGGAATAGACCTCGCTGTGCGCCACGTCGTGGCGACTGACCCCGGCCACCGAAACAACCGGAATCCTTTCTTCCGTTCCGGTTACCTGCTCGCTCTTTTTGGAGGCGCCGTTACAGCTGCACACCAGCACCGCAGCCGCCATCCATGCAAATCTTTTCATTGCGTTCATCTTATCTTTTTTATTCTTTTCCTAATATCTGCTCCAGTTCCGCCTTCGCGGAAATATACGAGTAAACCGCTTGGTTTACATTGAGTTGCGCCTGTACCAGCGCCAACTGCGCATCGCCCAGGTCCGTGAGCGTACTGCGGCCCACTTCGTAGGATTTCGCAGCGATGTCGTAAGCCTTCTGCGCCGATTCCTGCGCCGCCAGCGCCGACCCGTAGGTCTTTACCGCCGTCTCCATCGAATTGACGGAACTGCGGATAGCGATGCGCAACTGCCGCTCGGTCTCCGCGCGCTGCAGGTCGAGTTCCGCACTGCGTACCTTCGCCTGCTTGAGGTTGTAGTAGCGCTTCCCGCCCGAGAAGATGGGAATCTGGAGCGACAGGCCCACATAGGAATAAGGCGACCATTTATAGGAGCTGAAATTGAAGTCGTTCTGCAACGCGTTCAACGAATAGGAGTAGGCCAGCGAGAGCGTCGGAACATAGGCAAGTGCCTGGAGTTGGACTGTTTTGGAGAGCTGTTCCGCCTGGATTTCCAGCTGCTTGAGCGTGCTGTTATCCGTGAGGTCCGCATCGGCGTAATCCTGCGCATCGAGCAGCATCGCATCGGCATAATCCGAAAGCTTGCCCGCGACATCCAGGTCGCGTTCGAGGTCCACGCCCATCACCGCTTTCAGGCGCCAGAGGGTCAGGTAGATCGTATTCTGCGAATCGTAGAGGTTCGGAATGGCGTTGGCGACGGCAGTCTTGGCACGCACCAGATCCAGTTCCGACGCTTTCTGCGCATTGGCGCGCTGCTGCGTCGTTTCCAGGTTCTGCACCGCGTTCTCATAGACCTGCCTGTACACCTCGGAAAGTTCCTTGGCGAGCAGCACGCCGTAGTAGGCGCTCTTCACCTGCCCCACCGTCTCGAGCCGCGAACCGCGGGCTTTCTCGACGGCCAGTTCCACATCGTCGGCGGAAATCTGGATGCTCTTCCAGAGGGCGGCGTTCACCAGGGGCATCGCCGCGGTGACGCCCACGTTCCAGGTGTTCCAGCGGCCCACCTCGAAGCCGTCGCTCGACATTCCGGGGATGGGCACGTCCATATACATCATCTGCCTTTTGATGGTACGCTGGTAGGACGCCGAGGCGTCAATCTGGGGGAACAAGGCAGCGTAGGTGCCGCGCTTGGCGTATTTCGTCCGTTCAATCTCCTGATCAGCCACCAGCACGGACACGTTCTCGCTGAGCGCGATTTTCAGCGCTTCTTCCAATGTGATAACCAGGGGCTGCTGCGGCAACGAGTCCGCCGGCGCTGCAGCCATCATACAAGTCAATAATAAAGCATTCATAAAAACAAGCAGGCACGACGGCCGTAAGTATAATTTTGCAGCAAAAACCGTTCCAAAATGCAGCTTGGACGATGTTCGCGGAAATTGTTATATTTGCCGCTGATATTTCGTTTTTCTATGAACGCATTGCTTTCCATTCACTGGCACGTCAGCCCTTGTCTTTTCCATATCGGCTCTCTGGAAATCCGCTGGTACTCCCTGCTTTTCATTTCGGGATTCATCCTCGGCTCCTACTTGTTCCTTTGGTTCTTCAAGCGGGAGAAAGTGTCCGAGAAACTGCTCGACCCCCTTCTTTACACCCTGCTGGCCGCCACCATCATCGGTGCGCGCCTGGGTCACTGCATCTTTTACCAGCCGGATTACTACTTCGGCAGCTGGGAGGGCTTCTGGGAGATCTTCCAGCCCTGGAAAGGCGGGCTCGCCAGCCACGGAGCGGCCATCGCCATCATTCTGGCGATGATCTGGTTCGCCCGCAAATACGGGCCGAAATACCATTTTGATTTTTTCTGGATTATCGACCGGCTCTGCATCACCATCACCTTCGCGGGCTGCCTGATCCGGCTCGGAAACCTTTTTAATTCAGAAATTTACGGCGACGTAACCACGCTCCCCTGGGGCTTCATCTTCGACCTGCGCGGAGAGACCGAGCCCAAACACCCCACACAACTCTACGAGGCGCTGGCTTACCTGCTGATCGGGCTGAGCATGGTCTGGATTTATGTCAAGAAGCTGGACAAGGTCTATCGCGGCTTTTTCTTCGGCTACTTCCTTCTCACCATTTTCGGCTTCCGCTTCATCGTCGAATTCATCAAGGAGCCGCAGGTGGAGTTCGAGAATGCGATGCTGCTGGATATGGGCCAGCTGCTCTCCATCCCCTTCGTCCTGGCCGGCATCGGGCTGATCATCTTCTCCTACGTCAAGAAACTTCCCTCCGACGCAGGGAAGGGCTTGAAGTAAGGTCTGGTATTTTTTCGCTATCTTTGCAGTCTATGACCGAGAAGAAATTCAATTTATTGAACCGCCTGGCGGCGCTGCTGGCGTTTGTCGTTTCCGCGCTGACCTACCTTTTGACCATAGAACCTTCGGCTTCCTTCTGGGATTGCGGAGAGTTCATCGCATCGTCGTACAAGCTGGAAGTGGGACATCCTCCCGGAAACCCGATGTTCCAGCTTATCGCCCGCTTCTTTACGATGTTCGGCGACAATATGCACGCTGCGGTGCTGGTCAATGCGATGAGCGCCCTCTGCTCGGCACTGACGATTTTCTTCCTGTACCTGACCATCGTCTTCTTCGTCAAGCGGCTGCTTCCGCGTGCGGCGGACGGCAGTTATTCCGCCGGCAGCGCCGTTGCCATCATCGGCTCCGGACTCGTCGGTGCGCTGGTCTATAGCTTCTCGGACACCTTCTGGTTCTCGGCCGTAGAAGGCGAAGTGTATGCGATGTCCTCGCTGTTTACCGCCCTCGTATTCTGGGCGATGACACGCTGGTATGAGGTGGCGGACCAGCCGGGCGCGAACCGCTGGATCGTGCTGATTGCCTTCCTGATGGGCATTTCCATCGGCATCCATCTGCTCAACCTGCTGGCCATCCCCGCGCTGGTGTTTATGTATTATTACCGGCAGCGCGAGAACGCCCCTTTCACCTTCTGGGAGTTCTGCAAGATTTTCCTGGTGGGCGTAGTGATCCTCGGAGTGGTGAATTTCCTGATCGTGCCTTATGTGCCGAAACTGGCCGCCTACGCGGACCTGTTCTTCGTGAATGTGCTGGGCCTGCCCTATAACACGGGCGCGGCTTTCTTCATGGTGGCCGTGCTGGCCCTTTGCTTCTGGGGGATTTTCTCCACTTACAAGAAGGGAAAGGTATTCTGGAACACGGCCCTGCTGTGCCTGACCTGCATCCTGATCGGTTTTTCGGTGTTCAGCGTGGTGATCATCCGCTCCTGTGCCAAGACCCCCACCAACGAGTACCAGCCGGACAACGCCTTCACGCTGGTGCGCTATGTCTCGCGTGAGCAGTACGGCAGTTCTCCCCTGCTCTACGGCCAGTTCTTCGACGCGGCCTACGAGATCAAGGAAGGCAAGTACTGGGCACCGCTCGGCGGCAAGTATGTCAAGGTGGACAGCCCGGTGGAGGCCGAATACAAGGCTTCCGGCAAAATGCTGTTCCCGCGTATGTGGAACGGCAGCGACGACAAGTACGTCAAGTTCTATGAGTTGTATATGAACGGCCGGGTGATGCGTTCCGAGAACCGGCACCGCAAGCCCACGATGGGCGAAAACCTCGCCTTCTTCTTCGATTACCAGATGAACTGGATGTACTGGCGCTATTTCATGTGGAACTTCGTGGGGCGCCAGAACGAGATCCACGGGCAGTCGCCCGGAGACCTTTTCGCCGGCAACTGGGAAAGCGGCGTGAAAGTCATTGACGAGTACCGCCTGGGAGACCAGAGCGACGCGCCGGAAATGCTGGCGAAGAACAAGGGCAAGAACCATTATTACTTCCTGCCGCTGTTGCTGGGTCTGTTGGGACTGTTCTTCCAGTTCGACCGCGACAAGCGGGGCTGCTGGCTGGTCTTCCTGATGTTCTTCATGACGGGCATCGCCATCGTGATTTACCTGAACCAGCCGCCCTACCAGGTCCGTGAGCGGGATTACGCGTATGCGGGTTCCTTCTATTTCTTCAGCGCCTGGTGCGGAATGGCCGTGGCGGCCCTGGCGCACTATCTGCCGCTCCTGTTCAAGAAGAACGGCTCCGCGGCGGCTTCCGTCGCCGTTACCGCCGCCTGCCTCTGCGTTCCCGCACTGATGGCCGCGCAGAACTGGGACGACCACGACCGGAGCAACCGCCGGACAGCGGTGGAACTGGCCTCGAATTACCTGAACTCCGTGGGACCGGACGGTATCCTGATTACCCACGGCGACAATGACACCTTCCCCGTCTGGTATGCGCAGGAAGTGGAGAACGTGCGCCCGGACGTACGTATCTGCAACACCTCGCTGCTCGGCACGGACTGGCATATCGACCAGATGAAATGGGCGGTGAACGCCTCGGCGCCGCTGCCGCTGCAGGTCGGTCCCGAACAGTACCTCTACGGTACCAACGAGTATGTGATAATCAACGATACCCGCAAGACCGTCGTGCCGATTTCGGAGGTCATGGCCGTCTTCCGCAACCCGAAGATGAAGTACCGCGGCATGGATTACCTCTGCTCGCGCAAAATTTCGGTGCCGGTCAACAAGGAGAACGTGCTGCGCAGCGGCATTGCCTCCGCCGCCGATGCGGAACGGATTCAAGATGAGATTATCCTGGAAATATCGCCGAACAAAAATTACCTGACCAAGCCCGAGCTCTTCATGCTCGACCTGCTGTCCGGCTATCAGTGGGACCGCCCCATCCATATGCTGAATATGGGCGGGGACCTGAATATCGGGCTGCGCAATTTCCTCGAGTTCCAGGGCTATTCCTACCTGTTCGTGCCCTGGCGCAATACGGTCAAGAGTACGGATATGGGCTATATCGACACGGAGAAACTCTATCACCTGATGACGGAGGTCTTCAAGTGGGATGCGATTGCCGCCGGCAACTACTTCATCGACTACCAGAACATGTACACGCATCTGGGCGTGATGTCGGTGCGTATGGTCTTCGTGAACAGCGCCAAAGCCTTCCTCAAGGCGGGTCAGCGGGAGCGCGCCGCCGCCATGATGGACAAGTGCGGCGAGGTTATGCGCCATTATCCGCTGGATGCCATTCCGGCCGGCTTCACCACCAATGACTATATGGTGGTGGAAATGATCCGCCTCAACTATCTGCTGGGACGCAGGGGGGAAGCCGAAGCCCTTTCGGACGAACTGTCGCGCTGTCTGCTCGAAGACGCTCGCTTCTACCTCGAGTTCTACGACTATGCCAAGGATGAGGTGGAGACCTGCGGAAACTACATCTACCTGCTGTCGGATACCCTCAAAGACATGGGCAAGCTGGGGCTGGCCCCTGACGGGGAGAAACGCAGCAAGGAACTGGAAGAGGCGTTTTCCGGCGTGGTGAAATCCGTCGCCGCCATCTGAACTAATAGCGGATCGCAAGCAGGGTGAGGTCGTCACTCTGCTCCGCACCGTCCACGAAGCCCTTTACGGCTTCTTCCATCGCCGAAATCATACCGACGGGATCGGTAGGACAGTGGCCCAGTACCTCTTTCACGCGTTGCAGGGTAAAGAGTTCGTGCGCCTCGTTCTTCGCTTCCGTCAGGCCGTCGGTGTAGAGGAAAATCGTACTGTCTTTCCGGATGGTCAGGCTCTGTTCCTCGAATTCCATATCACTGAAAACGCCCAGCGGCATATTGGCTACGGCAGGAACCTCTTCCGCCCCCGTCGTGACGATGAAGGGATGGTCGTGCCCTGCGTTGCAGTAGCGGACCTTTCCACTGGGAAGGTCAAGGATGCCCATAAAGAAGGTCGTGAACATGAAAGAACTGTTGTCTTTGCACAGTTTCCGGTTCAGTTTCCGGACGATCTTCGCGGGATTCTCCTCCGTTTCCGAAATCACCCGGAAGAGGGAATGAATTTCCGCCATCACGATGGCCGCAGGAACGCCTTTCCCGCTCACGTCTCCAATGCAGAAGAACAACTTGTCGTCCCGGGTGAAAAAGTCGAACATATCTCCGCCGACCTCCCAGGCCGGTCTGAGGAAACCGTAGATATGGTCCGGGAACTGCTTGGGCAGCATCTGCATCTGGATACTCCGGGCGGCATCCAGTTCACCGCCGATACGGGCACGTTCCACGGTGGCGAGCCGCAATTCCTTTTCTTTCCCGGCAAAACGCAGGATCATGAACAAAAGGATCAGCAGACCGGTGAAGATGATCGCCATCTGCTGCAGCCAGGACCTGCGCACCGGCGCATAGATTTCCGAATGATAGTCGACGAGGGCGACCAGCCAGTGCGGGTCTTTCTCCATCATCGTAAAATATACCGATGCCTTGCGGCCCTTTCGTCCTTCCCGGAACTGGATGACATACATATGTCCCGGTAGGATTGCGCCGTCTTCCTGAAGGTTCTCCGCAATCAGGGTGGAAACCTGCTCCGCCGTCTTTTGATACCGGGGATGCCAGGAGACGGGCTGGGCCTTGCGGGTAAGCAGCATACCGAAGGAAGACGGATAGCGGTGCCGCGCGTTCAGGCTGTCCACCAGCCAGGTAAGGTCGATATCGATGCCGCAGGCACCCGCTATATCGCCCTTATGGTTTTTCAGGGGATAAGTATAGGTCGTCAGGTCCAGGACGATGTCTTCACCGTACTTGTAAGGGTCGCTCCAAACCGGGCTCTTCTCACTCAATACCTGCCGGTACACCGGGTTTTGGGTATAGTCGTGTTCGGGACCGCCGATCTGTTCCAGCACGATGCCGGAATCCGATTTGTAGGCGTAAGGTTCGAAAAGCCTGCCCTTCTCCGGATAGAAATAAGGGATGAAGGCGATACTGCCGCCCACGATATTGGGATTGACGGAAATCAGGCGCCCCGTCGCGGCAAAGATGGAGTCCGGGGTGTCGAGGCAGCGCAGCAGGTCCCATTCATTTTCCCGCATCGTCGATTCCGCCGACTGGAGGGTATTCTCGATGATGCCTGTTTTGATGCGCAGTTCGGACCCGGATTCCTGCTCCACGTCCTTCATGGCTTCCTTGCGGAGATGATGGTACTGGAACAAGGTCAGCAGCTCGATCAGCAGGGCTGCGAAGATGATTATGCCGATACCGGAGGCACGGGTTTTCCTTTCCTTATTCATTTCTGCAGTCTTACGAATATACTGAGCGGAAGAGCCTTGCCGAAACGGTCCATCAGGGCGAGTTCCCCGCTTTCCAGGGTACCCGCTTTCCCAAACGCTTCCCGCATCAAGGTTTCACCCAAAAGGGCAGAGTAGCCGTTCGAATAGAGATTGAGGACGACGAAGCCGTGTTCGTCCAGGATGCCGCTGACAGTGCGCAGCATCTCGAAGAGACACTCGTCCAGTTTCCATTTTTCCCCGTCCGGGCCGTGCCCGTAGGCGGGCGGGTCGAGAATGATTCCCTGATAGCGATTGCCGCGACGCTGTTCCCGGTGGGCGAATTTCATCGCATCCTCCACCACCCAGCGGATGCCGTCCATGCCGGAGGCTTCCATATTCCCGCGGGCCCAGGTGACGACCTGACGCACCGAATCGAGGTGGGTGACCTCGGCGCCCGCCGCCCTGGCCGCCAGGGACGCCGCCCCGGTATAGGCGAAAAGGTTCAGGACCCTGGGGGCCGTTCCGCCTGCTTCCGGGGGCACAGGGTCCGGGACCTGTGCCACCCTCGGCAACATAAGAGGGGGGACCGCGTCAGCGGTGGGGTCGAGCGAAGCGAGACGGTCTCCGGACCCTGTGCCCCCGGAAGCCAAGTGGCGGACGGCACGGTATATCCAGACCCAGTTCGGGGCCTGCTCCGGAAATACGCCCACGTGCTTGAAGGCGGTCAGTCCGAGCCGCAGTTTCAGTTCCGGACCGTCCTGCCCGCCGGGATAGCGGATATACCACTGGTCATCGGTCTTTTTCAGCCGTTCCCAGGTACCGCTGTCTTCCTTGCCGGCGCGTCCGAAGCCTGCACCGGGCTTGAAACGGGTATGACAAAGCCTGTCCCATTCTTGAGGGGACAGGCTCTTGGTCCAGAGTGCCTTGGGTTCCGGACGGGCGAGCACATAGGCGCCGAAGCGTTCCAGCTTCTGACCGTCGCCGCTATCCAGAAGTTCGTAATCCTTCCAGTTCTTCGAAGGGAATTCAACCATTAATTATTCCTGCACCGCAGCGATGCCGGGGAGGAGCTTGCCTTCGAGGGCTTCGAGCATCGCGCCGCCGCCGGTGGAAACATAGCTGACCTTCTTCGCAAAGCCCATGCGGGTAACTGCCGCAACGGAATCGCCGCCGCCGACGAGCGAGTAGGCTCCGTTCTCGGTGGCCTTCGCCAGCAGTTCGGCGATCTTAAGCGTTCCATTTGCAAAATTCGGCATTTCGAATACGCCGACGGGGCCGTTCCAGAGCAGGGTCTTGGAGGCGAGAATGACCTCTTCCCAGGTCGCGAGCGACTTGGGACCGGCATCCACGCCTTCCCAACCTTCGGGAATTTCGCCGGAGGGGACGACCTGCGTGTTGGCGTCATTGCTGAACGCATCGGCGATGAGCGTATCCTGCGATACGAAAATCTTCACGCCCTTTTCCTTCGCCTTGGCGAGGATCTCGAGCGCCTGCGGGATCAGGTCGTCCTCGTGGAGGGAGTTGCCGATCTTGCCGCCCTGGGCCTTCACGAAGGTATAGCCCATACCGCCGCCGATAATCAGGTTATCGACCTTCTCGAGCATATTTTCGAGCACCGCGAGTTTCGAGGAGACCTTGGAGCCGCCGATGATCGCGGTGAAGGGGTGCTTCGCATTCTTGAGCACGTTGTCGATGGCCTTGATTTCGCCTTCCATCAGGTAGCCGAACATTTTGTCGTTCGGGAAGTAGGCGGCGATCAGCGCGGTGGAGCCGTGTGCACGGTGCGCGGTGCCGAAAGCGTCGTTGATGTAGCAGTCGGCATACGAGGCGAGTTTCTTCACGAAGGCCTTCTGGCTCTCCTTCACGGCCGCCTTGGCGGCTTTCTTCTCCTCGTCGGAAGCATCCTCGGCGAGTCCGCGGGGCTTGCCTTCCTCTTCGGCGTAGTAGCGCAGGTTCTCGAGCAGCAGGGCCTGTCCGGGCTTCAGGGCCGCAACTTCGGCATCGGCCTTCTGGCAGTCCTCGGCGAAAGCGACGGGAACACCCAGGCACTCGGACACGTGGGCGACGATGTGCTTGAGGGAGAACTTCGGATCTACCTTCTTGGGACGCCCGAGGTGCGACATGATGATCAGGGAGCCGCCGCCGGCAAGCACTTTCTTGAGGGTGGGCATCGCCGCACGGATGCGGGTGTCGTCGGTAATGTTGAAGTTTTCGTCGAGGGGAACGTTGAAGTCCACGCGTACGATGGCCTTTTTGCCTTTGAAATCGTAGGAATCGATGTGCTGTTGCATAATATTTTATGTTTGTACTTTCGAAATCAGGCAAAGTTACGGAAAAAATTGAAAAATGCGCTATCTTTGAGTCCGCTATGGCAAACTATAATGAAGAGATGTATGGCCTCGGGAGCAAGAGGTCGGTAATACGGGAATTGTTCGAGTTCGGTCGGAGAAAGCGCGAGCGGGAAGGCGAAGACGCGGTCTTCGACTTCTCGCTGGGGAACCCCAGCGTGCCGCCTCCGGGCGGCGTCCCGCTCGCGCTTTCCACCTGCACAGCCAGGCCGTCCATCCACGGCTACACTTCCGCCCAGGGAGATGCCGAAGTGCGCCGTCTCGTGGCGGAAAGCCTGGTACGCCGCTTCGGCGCGCCGGTCGGGCCGGACGACCTGTATATGACCTGTGGCGCCGCTGCCTCCCTGTGCATCTGCCTGAAGGCCCTGCGCTGCCCCCAGGACGAATTCATCGTCTTCGCCCCCTTCTTCCCGGAATACCGGGTCTTCATCGAAGCGGCCGGCGGCAAGGTTGTGACCGTGCCCTTCACCGAGCCGGATTTCCAGATTGATTTCGAGGCCTTCGCCCAGGCCCTCTCCCCGCATACCAAGGCGGTCATCATCAACTCGCCCAACAACCCGAGCGGCGTCATCTATACGGAAGAGACGCTTCGCCGGCTCACCGCCCTGCTGGAAGAAAGCAGCAGCCGCTTCGGCCATCCGGTGTACCTGATCAGCGACGAACCCTACCGGGAACTCTACTACACGCCGGCGCCGCCTCCCTTCGTTATGAACTTCTACCGCAACACCCTGCTCTGCTACAGCTGGAGCAAATCGCTGTCGCTGCCCGGAGAACGCATCGGCTACATCGCCGTCCATCCCCAGGCGGAAGATGCACGCGGGCTCTATGCGGCCATCTGCGGTGCAGGAAGGGCCTTGGGTTATGTCTGCGCACCGAGCCTCTTCCAGCGCGTGGCCGCCCTCAACGCGGACACGGCGCCCGAAATTGAAGCCTATCGCCGTAACCGGGACCTGCTGTACGGCGCCCTGACAAAGATCGGCTACGAATGCGCACCCCCGGACGGAGCGTTCTATCTTTTCGTCAAATCGCTGGAGAGTTCGGCACAGGCCTTCTCGGACAAGGCCAAGGAATACGGCCTGCTCATCGTTCCGGGGGACGATTTCGCCGCTCCGGGCTATGTCCGCCTGGCCTATTGCGTGGATTATGATATGATCCGGCGCGCCATTCCTTTCTTCGAACGTCTCTACGCAGACTATCGCTAAGGAACCGGGTCGTAGCCGCTGCCCCCGCCGGGATGGCAGCGGAGGATGCGCCGCAGCGCCAGCCAGCCGCCCTTGAAGGGACCGTATTTGCGCAGGGCTTCCAGCGCATACTGGGAACAGGTGGGCGTAAAGCGGCACGAGGGCGGCGTCAGCGGCGAGATAAACCACTGGTACAACTTGATCAGCAGGATGAACGGGGCGGAGAGCAGCCGTTTTACAAAGTCTGCTGCGCGCATTTTTCTCCAATGGCAAGGAGCGCCCGCTTCAAATCTTCGCAGAGCAGCACGCTGCCCAACGCCTCGGCGCTGTCATAGACAAAAAGGATATCGACACCGCTGCAGCCCGTCAGTTCCTTGTTCCGGCGATAGGCCTCGCGCATGCGCCGCTTCAGCAGATTGCGCATCACCGCGCGGCGGAAGCGTTTTTTAGGCACCGATACGATGATGCGGTTATACGGCAGACCGGAGCCGGCAGCATAGCAATAGCGCAGACAGCCCTCGTGTCCCCAGTGCCCGCGGGCGATGAGGTCCGGGGCCGCCGTTTTGCCGGACAGCCGTTCGCACTTGGGAAGGGTGGCGCCCATTATTTGGAAAGGAACAGTTCGATGGCCTTGGCGGCGGAAGTCACCTCGGGGGTCGGCCCTTTGACCGCGATGGTATAGCCTTCGGCCTCCAGCGCCTTCGCGATGCCGTTGCCGTAAGCGATGAACTTGAGATTCCCCTGCTCGAAATCCGGGAAATTCTCATGCAGGGAACGCAGGTCGTTGATGTTGTAGAGGACAACCAGGTCGAAATCGTGCAGATTCACGTCGTGCAGGTTCTGCGACACCGGTTTGATGAAGCGGCCCACGGTATAGTCGAGCCCGGCGCCGTCGAAAAGTTTCGTCATGGCCTCGGGGCTGGAATTGCCGGAAGTGGTGATGAGGAATTTCTCCCCCTTGTGCTTGGGACCGATCTGCGCCACAATCGACGCCGGAGTCCCGTTCCCGAAGAAAATCTTGCGCTTGCGATAGACGATGTGCTTCTGCAGGTACATCGCGATAATCTCGGTCGAGCAGAAGTATTTCATCGTCTCGGGCACCTTGAAACGCATCTCCTCGCACATCTTGAAGTAAGCGTCGATGGCGTGCCGCGAAGAGAACACGATGGCGGTATAATCCGGAAGATTGATGCGCTGTGCGCGGAATTCCTTGGAAGCGAGCGGCTCAATCAGGTAAAAAGGCCGGAAAGTCAGTTCCGCGCCGAACTTTTCGTGGAGCGCGGTATAGTGGGCCTGATTGGCAGGGAGGGGTTGGGAAATCAGTATCTTCATCGTAATGCGCTGTATAGCAATAATCCCGCGGGGATCAATTCAAGGGCGCAAAGATACAAAAATGTTCCCAATGCCGAACAATGCAGCGATAAAATTTGCATCGTATGCCCCAGCGAAAGCACAAAAGCCAGGCCGATTTCCACCAGAAAAACCGTACGCAGCGCCATATCCGTCGGGGCGAAAGGCAGGAGCACGGCGAGGGTCAGCAGCATCAGCGATACCAGGGCGATAAAGAGGTTATACAGCGCAAAATGATAGGCTTCTTCGAGTTCCGAGGTGAAGCGGCGCGGCTTGATAAGCGCAAAAAGCAGCCGCCGGAGCAAAAGGTAGGCGCCGATGGCGACCGCCGGGACCGCAACGCTCCAGCCCGCGGGGACAAAGCCGGCGAAGGCGGGGGAATAGATGAAATAGCGGTCTGAAATCAGGCAGAAGGGCAGCAGGAGGGTCAAGGCCACAAAATTGCGGGTATAGACCAGGCTCATATTGTGCTGGATGTGCACGTGCTCGCGGGGGCGGGTCAGGCAGCGGAAGATATAAGGCAATAGTTGCAGATAATCGCCCAGGGCGGCGAAGAACAGCAGGATGGCCGCGACCATCAGGATACGGTTCCCCGGAAGCGCAAGCCAGTCCAGCGCCTGCGCCGGCTCGACGGGCGAAGCACTGACAGGCATTTCCAGCGTGCCGCTTCTGAAGAGGGAATCGGTCATCCTAATTGGCCCGTTTGGCTTTGTATCCCAGGTCGGTGAGCAGTTTGACGAGTTTGTCGCGCAGGTCGCCCTGCATGGTGATCTCCCCGTCCTTCGCACTTCCGCCTACGCCGCAACGGGTTTTCAGGGTGCGGGCCAGGGCGGCCAGGTCATCGGCGCTGCCGACAAAGCCCTGCACCAGCGTCACCTGCTTGCCGGCCCTGCCGCTGCGCTCGAAACGCACCGTCAGGCGCTGCTTCTCCGGGGCAAGCGTCTGCGCTTCCTCCTTCGTTTCCGTCACATATTGAAAGTCGGGGTTGGTGGAATAGACCACACCCAGCCGCTTTTTCCAATCGCCGTTATCCATGATGCGCAAAGATAGCGATTTATGCCTATATCACAAAGCCCAGCGTGGCGGCGGAAATCCGGACCTCGGGGCCGAAGGCGCTGCGCAGGGCGGCGTGACACTCCCCCAGCGTCGCCCCGGTGGTGAACACATCGTCCACCAGCAGGATGTGCCCCGGGCGCGATTCAGACAAGAGGACCTGCGGCGTTAGGGCACATTTACCCGGATAGGGTTGCGCAGCAACAAGTGCCCGTTGTCGCTGATCCGATTGACCAGCGCCCGGGGAAACGCAATGAGCGACAGCCGCCGGCACGGCGCGGAAGGCGCCGCGCACGTTGGCGCTTCGCTGGGCGGCGCCGGAAAGCCGGGCCTGGCTGCGGGTCCGCCCGACGCGCCGCAGCAGTTCCGGACACAGCCGGGCTCCCGGCAGGGCTGAAGCCACCCCTTCTGCAATCACCTCCGCCTGGTTGTATCCACGCCGCCAGCGCCGCAGCCAGTGCAAGGGAACCGGCACCACCGCATCCACATCGGCATACAAAGGAGAGGAAGCGAGCCGCTTCCCCAGCATCGCCGCAAAAAAGCGCCCTTCCGGCCGGTTGTAATGGTATTTCAGGGCTTTGGTGATCTGGCTGTACGGGCTTTCGGCCTCATAGAAAAACAGGGCGCAGGCATAACTATACGGCTCATAGGGACCGCCGGAGCGCACGATGCGTTCCTGGATACGGGCATTGAAGGCATCCGCCATGGGATTCTGTACGCGGCTCTCATAGCGCGTCAGGGGAATATCCGAAGCACAGTGCGCGCAGAGGTGCTTCTCCCCGGGGAGAAGGGCTGCGCCGCATACCACACATTCGCGCGGCGACAGCAGTTCCGCAGCATTGCGGAGGAGGGTCAGCATCCCATCCCGCCGCAGCAATTGACGACCTGTCCGGTCACATAGGAAGAGAGTTCGCTGGCCAGGAAGAGGGCGACGCCGGCCACATCCTCGGGCGTTCCCTCACGCCGCATCGGAATGGTCTTCACCCAGCTTTCGCGCATTTCCTGGGGGACGGCCTCCGTCATCGTCGAACGGATAAAACCGGGAGCGATGCAGTTGGCCCGCACCCCGCGGGCACCGAGTTCCTTCGCCACGGACTTCGTGAGTCCGATGAGTCCCGCCTTGGAGGCGGAATAATTGCTCTGTCCCGCGTTGCCGTGCATTCCCACGACCGAGGAGAGCGAAATGATGCTGCCGCTGCGCTGACGGGCCATAATCGGCGCCGCCGCGTGGATGAAATTGAACGCCGACTTGAGGTTGACGCCGAGGACATCGTCCCACTGCTTTTCGTCCATCCGGAGCAGGAGCGTATCGCGGGTTATCCCCGCATTGTTGACCAGGATATCGATGCGACCGAAAGTTTCGGCGATTTTGGCAACGACTTCGTGCGCCTGCGCGAAATCCGAAGCATCAGAGGCATAGGCTTCCGCCCGATGGCCGAAGGCCCGCAGTTCCGTCAGCGTAGTTTCATCGACGGTAATATCCGTAAAGGCGACATCTGCGCCCTCGGAAGCGAATTTCAGCGCGATGGCCCTGCCGATTCCGCGCGATGCCCCGGTGATCAGGGCTACCTTGCCATCCAAAAGTCCCATACCTCAGTTCAATTCAAATTTCTGCGAGAAATAGCGGCCGTCGTGGCGTGCCGCCAGCGCCGCAATCTCGCCGGTGCGGTTCCAGTCGATGATCAGTCCGACCTTCATCTCCGGATAGGCGGTCAGCATCGCCACATCGCCGTTGCTGTCTCCCGCCACAAGGACGGGTCCGCGCTGGCCGTGAAGAGGGGCGATAAACTTGTTGATACAGGCGACTTTCCCTTCCTTGTAAGGCTGCGGATAAGTTTCGTCATAGCCCCAGGTACCGTCCTCCCTGTCGATGAACCGCAGTCCGTAAACCCGCTCCGCGGGGAGCCCGAGCCCGAACGCCTTGTCGCAACAGAGCAGCTCCACAAGCCATTCCGGAGAGGCGGAGCAAACATAGGGGGTAATCCCCGCCTGGGCAAGTTTGCGGTACAGGTCCTTCATTTCGGTAGTAAGGATCAGTCCTTTACGCACCGTCCCGGAAAAACGTCCGTCCGGAGATTTCCATTCTTCCAGCCACGACCGCCCCTGGGAAAGCCAGTAGGACAGACTTTCCCGGCCCAGGGCCTGCAATTCTTCCGGAGAGAAGCCCACGGCGATTGACGGTTCCCACAGACACAGGGTTCCGTAATCATAGTAATCGCCGATGGCATCTTGAAAAGCCACGAAGCGTGCCCTGAAATCCTGATAGAGACTGTCCTTCCATTCCGTTTTCAATTCGGCATACTCCCGGGCGAGGGTTTCACCCATCTCCCGGGCGGTCATCCCGATCCCCTCCAGGGGGACATCCACCTCCGGCAGACCGGCGAGGAACATATGCTCCGGCGCCGTGGCAAAACGCAGATTCTCAATCATATAGGTGATGAGCGAATGCGAAATGTCGTTGACGACGGTCGTGTAGTCACAGTCGAAGACGGCATAGGAGCCTTTGTTCTGAGGATCTGCGATCAGCGCAGAAAGGGCGTGATAGGTATCAGATTCCCAGCGATTCTGCTCCAAGGAGGGCTGGCAGGCGCACAGCGCAAGGGCTGTGACGATAAAAACAAGTATCTTTTTCATATCAGCGCGCAAAGATAGTAATCTTTGAAGACTATCTCAAATAGCAATGGCGCGAGAAGGGGCGTCCGTCGGCACTTAAGCCTTCAATCCTGACGATGTAGGGATAGTCCACCTCGTCGCTGTTGCAGAAGGCGATGGTAGCGCGTCCGCCGTGGAGATTGACATCAGGCGACCACCAGAGGGTGTTCCGCTTGTCGTGCGGCCCGTCCTCTCCCCTGTCGTAATTGGGAGAATGGAAGTAACGGGGGACCTGATGTCCCAGCGGCACGAAGTAGAGCAATGAAGGGTTGCGCTCTTCCCCGCGACGGCCGCTGCCGGGTTTGACGCTGATGTGGACCACTCCGCCGTCCCCGCCGTACATAGGATCCGGACGCGTGGAGATGCTCAGGGAGCGGAGGTCTTCCAGGCGCAGCATGTCATATCCCCACCAGGCCTCTTCCGTATCCTCCACGATGAGTTTGACCCTTCCGGGGGCATTCTCGTCATCGGACTCCATCTCATCCGAATCCTCTCCTGTGGACCTTCTCCGGTTGCGGTTGTACATATGCTCGCCGTCGTATTCGAACATGGCCTTTTTCATACTGAGGTACTCCACCAGGGTCATATCCGCGTAAACCGAAAGGTCCTCGCTGTAACTGTGGCCGAAAGCCAGGGGGTCCCTTTCCTCGTAGCGGGCGGTGACGATGGCCGCCTTCAGGGTGTCATAAGAAGCGGTCTCGTTCACCAGGGGGACCGTCATCCGGAGGTCCTTGGCGAAGCCGGGCGCCGGGAAATAGCGATAGGGCGCCGCAGCAGGGTCACCGTTCCATTTCGGGATGTAACTCGCCCCCAGGCGCGAGGTGCCGATGTTGATGAGGAATTCGGTGCTTTCCGGGAAATCCAGGCTGTCGATGATGAAATCCCGGCCCTGATCCACATCCACCGAATGGACCATGTTCCACTTGGGAACCATGAAGGTGAAGGTGAACTTCTTGGGAATCTTGGAAGAGACCCGGCGCGTCACCCGGCCGCGGATTTCCTGCATCTGCTCCCTTGAGTACCGGATATGCTCGATGTCATAGTAGCGCCAGCCCTGGATCATCATCAGGAGGTCCATCGCTTCGTCCCTTTCCCGCTCGGGGATTTCCGGATCGAAGTAATAGTAAGGTTGGTTGATCTTGCCCTTGAGCTCGCTGCTCAGGCCCATGTAGGAGGTGATGCCGTCACTCTGCTGCCAGCCTTTGAGGGCCCCTCTCACCACGGATACGGAACAGCTCCCGTCCAGCGGGGTCCCGTCCGGATCCGTGAGGGAAATCACTCCTTCGGCAAGCGCTCTCGGGCTCTCCGACAGGATATTCATCTGCAGCGCGCAGACGGGCGATTGGGCATCGCGGACGAAGAAGAGCCTTTCCGAAATGATTTTCCCGAGTTCGTTCACCAGCAGGAGATGGTTGATTCCCGGGTGAAAGAAGGACTTTTTAATCACCAGGCTGCCCATACTGCCGTCGAGATTCACTTCTGCGACGGGGCGGAGGACGGAAGCGTCCCGCACCAGCAGGCTGGCGACTCCCCCGCCGTATCCTACGGTACTGACATAATACTGTCCGGAATAGCCCCGCAGATGCAGGGTAGCCCCCTCCTCCGAAGGCTCCGGGAGCGGATGCAACTTGCCGGACGCATCCCGCAGGCTGTAGCGGTGACCGGGCAGGGGATAGAAGGAGAAGGCCCCCATCCCGTCGTGACGGGTAAAGACCGGAAGGAGTTCGCCGCCCCGGTCGCTGACCAGGATGCCGCTGAAATCCACGCTTTTCCCCAGTTTGTCCACCACCTTGAAGCCGATGACGGCGTTGTGGTTCGTAAAGTACCTTCCGCCTTCCGGCCAGAAACTGATGTCCACATCGGCCGGAGGCACATCCGCCGCCTTTTCGCTTTTTCCGCTGGCGCCGATGATGCGGATCCGGTCATTGAAATGATAGGCGTCGTCGTTGTTGAGTTGCCAGAGCGTATAGGCCCGGAGGGTGTAGTTCCCGGTTTCCAGGCTTTCCGGCAGGTCGATGTGCCCCGGGAAGCCGTTCCCGCTGCGTTTGATCTTCACCCGCACGACGGCTTCGCCCTTTTCGTCCAGCACCTCGGCATAGAGGAAATTGCTGGGCGGAAGCAGGGAGTTCCGGGAGGCTTCCTGTACCCAGCCCTTGAACCAGAGGGTCTCCCCCGCAAGATAGCAACTGCGGTCGTAATGAAGATATACCTTCTCCGGAGCATACCAGGCGGCGATCTGGTTGAAGCGCCAGATCAGGGAATCCCGCACCGAGGTTCCCTCCGCCCTTGTCATCAGCGGAAAAAGCCCCAGGAAGGCAGGCAGGACGATATGAAGGAGGCGTTTCATGCGGAACGCCGGTCTTGCTGCATCGCTTCCTCCACCTCGTCGGGAGAGGCAGGCAGGCGCCGGTCACCCAGCCGCCGTGCCCCTTCCGCCGTCACCAGCACATCATCTTCTACGCGGATACCGCCAAAGTCCAGGTATTCCGCTTCAAGTTTGGCATAATTCACGCGGCCGCCATCCCGCTTTTCCTTCTTCCAGGCTGCGATCAGCGCCGGTATGAAGTAGATGCCCGGCTCGTCGGTCAGCACGTTGCCCGGAACCAGGCGGCGGGCCATCCGCAGCGAACGCAGGCCCGGAAGCGACGAGCGCTTCTGGTCTTCGTCGTAACCCACCAGATCCTCGCCCAGGTCTTCCATATCGTGGACATCCAGGCCCATATTGTGCCCGAGGCCGTGCGGCATAAACAGCCCGGCAATGCCCTGTTCGGCCATTTCCGAGGGATCGCCGCTGACCAGACCGAGTTCGCGCAGGCGCTCCAGCATCCGCACGGCGACGGCGATGTGCACGTCGCGATAGGCTACGCCCGGCGCCGTCAGCGAGAACGCATATTCGTTGCATTCATAGACGATGCTGTAGATATCGCGCTGCCGGGGCGTATAGCGGCCGCCGGTGGGATAGGTACGGGTATAATCGGAGGCATAGTGCTCGTTGCTTTCGACGCCGGCATCGATCACCATCAGTTTTCCGGCTTCGACAGGCGCTTCGTGCGAATGGCAGTGGAAGATTTCTCCGTGCTGCGTCAGGATGGTGGGGAAAGAGACACCCCAGCCCTTCGCGAGCGACACCGCTTCCATCGCCCCTACGATTTCCTGCTCCTTTACGCCGATGCGGATGCCGCGGCGGGCGACGCTGTGCATTTCATACCCGAGCCGGCAGGCGGCATCGATCAGCGCAATTTCGCGCGGCTCCTTGACCAGTCGCAGCGAAATGATGGCCCGGATCAGCGCTTCGGACGCTTGCGTTATTCCCAACTGCTTCAGCAGCATTTCGTTGTAATAGCGGCTGGGAGGGAGGCTGTGCACTTTCCGACCCTTTGCAAGCGCTTTCTTTACCGCTTCGAACGCTTTGGCATAGGGAGCACTGGCAGCGACGCCCGCTTTTTCGGCGAGCGACTGCACGGAGGGCATCGGTCCCATCCAGACGATATCGTCGAGGGTGAAATCATCGGCATAGACAGTCTCCGTTCCGTTGTCCAGGTCCAGGATGGCTGCGAAGCGCGGTTCGTCGATGCCGAAGAAATACAGCCAGTTGCTGTCCTGGCGCCATTTGTAGCAATTGTCGCGATACTGCGCCGGGGACTCCACGTTGCCCAGGAACAGGGCGATGCCCGTCTGTCCCACGAGGCGTTCCCGGAGCGCCCTGCGGCGGGCTTCATATACTTCCTTTCCAAACATAACACACAAAGATATAAATTATTGTTATCTTTGCGCCACGCCTTGGTGGTGGAATGGTAGACACGAGGGACTTAGATTCGCTCTTTGAAATATTTGTAAGAGACAATAGTTAATCCTATCTTTGGCTCTGCTATGAAGAACAACTACACTACAGAAGATATTATTCAAGCGGTTGCCGAAAACAAATCTGTTGCCGGAGTCTTACGCCAACTGGGATTAAGACCGGTAGGCGGCAATTACAAGACCGTGAAACGGTATATTCAATCCCTTGGGTTGAATACATCGCACTTTACTGGACAGGGGTGGAATGTCGGACTTGCTTTTCGACCAAAACCGACACTCAAAGATGCCGATATTTTTGTGCAAAACTCGAATTATCGTTGCTCCTGGAGGTTACGGGAACACTATAAAAAATCTACTGGGATTAGTTATTGTGAAAATTGCGGACTGCGGGAGTGGCAGGGAATGCCTATTCCCTTGGAAATTCACCATATTGATGGGAACAATACCAACAATTTAATGAGTAATCTCCAACTCCTATGCCCCAATTGCCACGCTCTTACAAATAATTATAGAGGAAGAGCACATTTGAGTGCTCTCTCTGAAAGGAGAGATGCAGAATGCCGTAAATTCAAGGAAACCTTAACAGGTAACGCTGAAGGCAATCTTGAGCCAAGCCTTCAAAAGAAGGAAGGTGCAGAGACTAGACACGGCACACCTAAATAACGAAAGTTACAGGGTGAAGGAATAGTCCGGACCACAAACATCGCGCAGTGATGCGCCCCTGGTGGCGAAAGCCATAGTGGTAAGAAAATCCCTTGGGCAGTAATGTCCGTGTGAGTTCGAGTCTCATCCGAGGCACAACAAGACCCTGTAAGTTGTTGATTTTCAAACACTTTACAAGGTCTTGTTTATTTTATCCCCCAAATTTGGTCACTTTTGGTCACCTTTTTCTTCCTGAATGAAGACCGAGGCCGATAAACAGGAATTTACCAGATAAAAGGAATTACTTTGTACCTCACCTTCTGCTTGCATTCCTTGTAACCGTCCAACCCTTCTTCCAGGACCTTTTCCTCATTCTTTATCATAGGGTCATTGACTTGATTCTCCCGGCCACCTCTTCCGGGTGGTCAATGAGGAACTGTCCGTGGTTCATCCCGGGAAACACCTCAACGTGAGTATCGGGCTGAAGGGCACTCAGGTGCCTGGCTTGCGGTTTGGCTACAAAGGCCTCTTTTGTTCCATACCAATAATGAATATCGGCCCCTTGAATTGACTCCAACTTGTGGGTATAGACGTCTTTGTATCCGTCGCGCACCGCCTTTCCCTTACCGTAGGGCCATACTTTCCGGCATT
>Ga0310786_10003386_pt1 | contig 23231 bp, 21 predicted proteins | sample AusTroGonzalo_MG_FD_203881 | JGI IMG/M metagenome (GOLD analysis project Ga0310786, IMG submission 203881) | Bovine rumen microbial communities from tropical cattle in Woodstock, Queensland, Australia - Gonzalo_03 (v2) (version 2) | ecosystem: Host-associated > Mammals > Digestive system >...
GTATTTTTGCAACCACACCTTAGATTTATTGTTAAGAGTCTGCCCAAGTTGCCACTTGCGATTGTGATTATACTGATTATCGGTGGGGTGACGGCTCTCATTATGAACATCATCAGCCATCCAAATACTATTATGGAATTGCTGTTTGCAAGAAATTTTGAGATTTCCAATTTCTTCAAAAATTTGTCTGACGGTCTGAGGCCGGTGTTCCTATGGAACGGTTCGCTTGAAAGCATTTTTTTGGCACCGCTGCTCAGTTTACCGATGCTGGCGCTAGCACTAATCGGACTATTCTCGACAACTAAAGGCTTCTTCGCATCACGCAATTCAATCGCAACACTGCTAATTATATTCACTTTAATAATTACAGGTTTTCGGCCAGATGCAGTGATATTTTTCATTTTGCCTTTTGCAATATTGATTGCGCACGGGCTAAAATATTTGCTGGAAACTTGGTATGGGCTTTTCCCAGAAAATCCATATGCGAGAGTTGCAGCCCTGGTGCCACTTTCGATTCTGTTTGCAACGATGCTGATACCGAGTTTATCGCAATATGCATATGGTTACCGCTATGACCCGAGCGTGGTAAATGAATTTAATTATGATTTGTCGGTAATTCGCGAGAATTTGACAGATGAAACTTTGTTGGTGGAAGAAAATTACGATTTTTATAAAATTCTAGAGGGCTCAACGGACTTAACTGTAATAAATAATATAGATAATAACCAATCAAGGCGCTTGGCCGTTTTACATAGCATAACTGAGGACGAAAAATATAATTTGGAGCGCATTATTACATCGCCAATGCGCGAAAACTCTGATATAATATATTTATATACTGAGAAAGGAGAATAAAATGGGTCAGACAATGGACCAAATGAAGCTTTTGAACCAGCTTCGCAAAGCGCAAAAGGAACTTAAAAATGAAATCGTAGAAGTAGAGGCCGGTGATGGTGCGGTCGTGGTGCAGATTAACGGTGAGTTAAAAGTTCGCAAAGTCACCATTGACCCTGAGAAGGTAGATTTAAATGATATTCACGAGTTAGAGCGCTGGATTGAAAACTGTATGCGCGATGGCTTCGCGAAGGCACAAGAAATCGCGACTGATAAGATGAAGCCTCTAATGGGCGGGATTTCTGGCCTCGGACTCTAAAGATGCTACCAAAAGCTTTGGAGAACACAATAAATGCCCTCGGCATGTTGCCTGGCGTGGGGCCGCGTACTGCCGAACGGTATGCTTATTATTTGTTTAAAGCTAGCCCTAAAATTGCTGAGGAAATTTCCGAGACTTTGCTAGATTTGCACAAAAAAGTAAAGTCTTGCCCGGTAACTTTTGCACTAATCGACGAAGGTGACGACTTATCGCCACTGTATACTGACCCGATGCGCGACAAGACTACGATACTGGTGGTGGAAGAGCCACTTGATATTTACGCCATCGAGGCTACGAAGGGCTACCGCGGCACTTACCACGTACTGGGTGGAGCGATTTCGCCGATTGATGGAGTGACTCCAGACCAATTGCATATTCGTGAACTAATAGAGCGCATAAAAACCGATGATGCCACAGAAGTAATCATCGCAACAAATCCATCAGTAGAAGGTGAATCGACGGCGCTGCTACTTGAAAAAGTCTTGCATGAAGCAAAGCCGGAGCTGAAGCTTACGCGACTGGCGCGCGGACTGCCTCTCGGGGTTGACTTGTCTTATGCGGACCAAATTACACTATCGGCAGCACTAGAAAATAGAACTAAACTTTAAAGTTTCTCTAATGCTTTGAAATCTACTTTAGCAAGTTTGGTTTTGGGCATCTCGTCGATGAAACGAATTTCGCGCGGGATTTCGTACTTGGCGAGGTATTTTTTATAGATAGAAGCGAGGTCTTTCCTAGCAGCGCGCTCAGATGCGCCTGGTTTTAAAATGGCAAAAACTACAACTTTTTGCCCACGTAGTTTGTCTTCTTGTCCAACGACAGCGCAAGATGCAATGAGTTTGCACTTACGCGTAACGTCCTCTACGTTTGTCGGATAAACATTGTAGCCGTTCGTAATAATAATACGTTTGAGGCGCGAGCGAAAATGCACTACACCGCGCTCGTCGACATAGCCGATATCGCCAGTTCGGAGATATTTTTTGCTGCCAATTGCCATGAAAGTATTTTTAGTTTCTTCCGGCTCATCTAAATACTCTTTCATGACGGTAAGCCCGCGCACTAAAATCTCACCATCCTCACCGGTAGGGACCTGCTTCTTAGAGTTTAAGTCCTTAATGTACACCTCACTATCTGGCAAAGGGAAACCAATCACATCGGGGCCATCCGCTACGGAGGCCGGCGAAAATACCATACCGCCAGCAGCCTCAGTGAGCCCGTATCCATTCTGAAGTACAGCTTTACTGCCATGTTCTTTTAGGAAATGGTTGAAGTCACGTTTAAGCTGTTGGCTAACGATATCGCCGCCAGATACTACACCTTTAATGTTTTTCAATTCTTTTTTGCCGAATTTTAATTTCATCATAAATTCAAAAACAGTTGGCACACCGACGAGAATATTGATTTTGTATTTTTTGATGTAGGATTTGAACTTTTTGGCGTTAAACTGCGGGATCAATAAGATACGCATACCGCAATAAAACGGAATATGCATACAAACACCGAGGCCGAAGGCATGGAAATTAGGCAAAAAAGTAATCATAGAATAACGGCTCTTGAGGAGCTCTGGTACGAGATATTTTGCACCGAGTGCTTGAGAGTTGAAGTTGAGATTTGTAATGACAACACCTTTTGGCTTGCCAGTCGTACCGCCCGAGTACAAAATCACGGCTGGGTCATCGGCATTGACGCGGGCATGAGGGTTACCAACATATTTGCTCGCACCCATGAGAAAACGATCCCACGGAACGACTTTCTGGCTGCGCTTAACGTGATTTTTACGCCCCTTGGTGAGATGGTAGGCAGCTCGCACTAAAAAATCCATTGAGCGTGTAGCCGATACCACAATAATATGTTCGAGTTCGGTATTTTTAATGATGCTCTCGACTTTGGGATACGAGATATCGATAGTCAAAATGACTTTTGAATGAGCACGGTTAACATACTCTTCGATTTCTTTCTCGCTGGACAGGGGATGAATCATGTTGGCGACGGCACCGATTTCGTTAATGGCATAAAACATATAAGCTTCTTCGGGTGTATTTGGCATACAGACGGTGACTTTATCGCCTTTTTCGACACCGATGGCTTTGAGGGCGCGGGCAACCTTATCAATCTTCTTAATGAGTTCTTTGTAAGTGATTTCGGTGCTGTAATAGGTGATGGCGATGTTGTGTGGCCACTTGCAGGATGATTCGTAAACTATATCGTAAAGTCCGCCCTCTGGATATTTGAAATCTTTGGGGAGTTTTTCGATGTAGCCATATTTGGCACGTTCCAACTTCATGTCGATAGTACGTACGGCTTTTTTGAACTTATTGTAGGCAAATTCTAGCATATATTAATTTTACCATATTATATATAATGGTGATATAATTATGTTATGGATAAAAACTTTCGGGTGAGGTTGATCGTAGGGGCCGGGATGTTTATCGTCGCAATTATCGCGCTTTATACGTTTGACTCAATCCCATTTAAAATTATTTATGGAATATTCGCACTAATTTCGGCAGTGGAGCTGTGCAGCTTTTTCCGCAAAAAGTTCACGCCTGCGACGGTGACGTTAGCCGCAATAGAAGCTATTTTCTTGGCGCTAAGTACGATATTTGTTTCAAAAATAGATCTTGCCCACTTTTGGTATATTATACTAGGTGTACCAGGATACGATATTTTTGCTTATCTCTTTGGCAAGGCTTGTGGTGGAAAAATCTTCAAAAAGTCCAGGCCATTCCCACACATATCTAAAAACAAGACCTGGGAGGGAACTATTCTGGGGTTGGTGAGCGCCGTAGGTATGGTGGCGATACTAATGGCCGCGCGTGGAGCCTTTGACGCCGACTGGATGTATTTGCTTTGCGGACCGCTGGCGCTAATGGGAGATTTATTTGAAAGCTTCCTCAAACGGCGCTTCGGCGTGAAAGATTCTAACGAAATACTGATTAAAAATAAATTTTTTGAAAAACTTGAAATGTTAATCGGTGGCTCGGAAGGACACGGAGGCTTCCTAGATCGCATCGATTCGACGGCTTTTGCCACTACTATGCTAATGCTTATCGCTTGGTTGCTTTAAGGTTACGCTGGTAACCTTTGATGAGGTAGTCGGCGCCAGAAAAGACCGTCATAAAGACTGCAAGATAGAGCACAGTATTGCCGATAATGCCAATAATCTCATTATTCATGATGAGATTAAGGAGGATGATACTAAGAGCCACCATTTGGAAGGTAGTTTTGAGCTTGCCAAAAAAAGATGCAGAAATAGTAATGCCGTTTTTGGCTGCCATCATGCGCATACCGTCAACTGCGAAATCGCGCACTAAAATTATTGCAAAAATCCATAGTGGGACTACGCCAAGATAGACCAATACTAGAAAGGCTAGATTTACCAACATCTTATCAGCCAGAGGGTCGAGAAAAGCGCCGAGATCGGTAACGAGATTTTTGCTACGTGCCCACACGCCGTCAATTTTATCTGTAACTGCGGCCAAGATGAAGAGTGCAAGTGCTGTAATTTTGGCCCACGAATGTGGAATCATGGCAAATACCGTAAATAGGACGGCCAATATCATTCTGAGAAGAGTTAAGTAAGTAGGGCCCGTCATACGATATTCCTTCGGTGTTCGACTTTCCAGGCACGAACTTTGGCGAATTTGGCAGCCAGAACATCGGTGGACCATTTGTCGCCTAACATGACCGTCTGGTCTGGCGTGATTTTGTATTCGTCCATGGCCTCAGTGAGTTTTTTGCTCATGGGTTTCTTAGCCCACCACACGCACGGCACGTCGATAGGCTCACAAAATTTCTGCATCATTTTTTTGCGACCGTTATTGCTAATGATAACGATCTGCACGCCAGCTTTTTTGCAATCGGCAATCCACTCAGCAAGCTCACCGGCTGGTTCTTTTTCGGAATGCAAACGCAAAGTGTTGTCTAGATCACAGAGCAGAAGTTTAACGCCTTCCTTTTTAAGAATGGCCGGCGTAACGTCCTCAAACTTTTCAAATTTTTTGTCTGCACGGAAAATACTCATGTCATTATTTTATCATACCGTGCCATGGTCATGCAAATTTCAAGCGAGACATGGGATTATGATATAATAATGGTATGTATCAAAAGCTAACTGATTTTTTGGAAAATAAAAATAGAATCTGCATAGTGCAGGCAGAGAACCCAGATGGCGATTCACTTGGCAGTGCGATTGCACTGGATTATTTACTTAAAGATAAAGAAGTGAGTTTGTACTGCCCGGTAGATATTCCAAAATATCTACATTATTTCGTGGACTGGTCTAGAGTGACAAACGAATTTGATTTCTTGGCGGATGGATATATCATCGTAGACACGGCGGCGGAAATTTTATTGTCAAAACTTCTGGACGATACAGCAATCAAAAATAGATTGTACTCAGCTCCAGTACTCGTATTGGATCATCACGAAACGGCAGATGATTTAAATTTCCCGCATGACGGCATTATAGAAATAAAGCCGGCTTGTGCGGAACTCATTTATGAAATTGCTAAGTCGCAAGAAATGAAAATAGATAAGCTAGCGGCGGAAGCGATTTTTCAGGGAATTTTGTCAGATACTTTGGGCTTGACAAGTAGCGCCGTATCGGCTCGGACTTTTGAAATTGCGGCGGAGCTAACTAGGCTCGGTGCTAATATTTCAGAGTTGGAAGAAAGACGTCGCGAATTCATGAAGAAATCGCCACGAATTTTGGACTACAAAGCAGATTTGATTAAAAGAGTTGACTACTCACTAGACGGGGAGCTTGCGACTGTTCACATACCGTGGGATGATATTCGTGAGTATTCTGATGAATACAACCCAAACGTCTTAATTTTAGAAGAGCTAAGGCTAGTGGAGGGAGTAAAGGTGGCGGTAGCTATCAAAACTTATCCTGACGGTAAAGTAACTGGCAAAATTCGTTGCGCGGCCGATGCAGCGGTGGCAGAAAAAATAGCAGGATACTTTGGTGGAGGTGGCCATCCATATGCGGCCGGATTTAGAACTTATGACACTAACTACGAAGAAGTTTTGGCTGACCTTGTACGAATAGTGCCTGGATTTTTAGCGGAGAACGCAAATGAATAATAGTAAAATAATCTTGCGCGATAACTTGCATTTACATAAGGCGCACGATTTTTGCGCGACAGACGAGCCGGCACTAACAGTGATTTTTATTCACGGAATTGCAGCCGATGCGACCAGTTTCGGCCCGGCCTTGAAATACCTGGAAAGTCTAAAAAAACTTGAGGGAGTAAGGTTTGTAGCTTTTGACTTGCTCGGCTCTGGACATAGCATTAAAGCCGACGACGAACTGGACTATGGCCTAGAAGAACAGCTCGTGGCATTAGATAAATCGATCGAGATGCTCAACATAAAAACACCTGTTGTATTGGTTGGGCATTCAATGGGGACAATTATCGCCACGCGCTATGCCGATACGCATCGCCGCACAGTAGATGAATTGGTGTTAATTTCGCCACCGCTATACCGGCCGGAGGATTTCGAAAATCCAATGTTTGCTAAAGCGATTGAGGGTTTTCGCGAAGTCGTAGGGCGCACTAATGGCGGTCTGCTTGAAGATAAGGCCTTTAACAACGAACTTAAGCAAATCGTTTCGAATCCACATAATTATAGAGTGCTGGCCGGACTAAACAAGCCCATTACTATAATATATGGTGAGCTCGACCAAATTATTGCACCATTTAACATCCCGAAGTTATTACAGGAAAATCCAACCATCGTGGTCCACAAGACTACCGGCGGTCGGCACGGTGTAGGACACGATAAATTTGGCAAGTTAGTAGAAGCATTAGAAATTAAGTTGAGCGAAATTAAAAAGGAGATGGCATGAAGCTCTACAACACGGCGAGCCGAAAATTAGAAACTTTTAAACCGATTGGCGAGGTGGTAAAAGTTTATACTTGTGGACCGACGGTCTATAGCTACCCGCACATTGGCAATTACGCGGCATATGCTTATTGGGATTTACTGATTAGAACTCTCAAGGCCAATGGATATAAAGTGAAGCGCGTCTTGAACTTGACCGATGTGGGACACTTGGTGTCCGATGGTGACGATGGGGAAGATAAGCTCGAAAAAGGCGCTGCGCGCGAAGGCAAAACTCCGTTTGAAGTAGCGGATTTTTACATTAAAGTTTACCTAGACAATTATGCGGCGATGGAGTTTTTGCCGGCAGATGTGGTGGCAAGGGCGACTGATTATATTGATGAAGATATGCACGCGGTGGATTTAATGACCGAACATGGCTACACTTACGAAACCGCTGATGGGGTATATTTTGATACGTCGAAATTTGAGCGTTACGCCGATTTTGCAAAATTAAACCTTGCTGGGTTGCAGGCCGGAGCTAGAGTAGGTTTTTCGAATGAAAAACGCAATGCATCGGATTTTGCAGTATGGAAGTTTATTCAGCCGGGTGAAAAACACGCAATGCGATGGAATTATCTGGATCGGCCCGGGTATCCGGGCTGGCATCTAGAGTGTTCGACGATTATTCACGAAACTTTGGGTGAGCCGATTGATATTCACACTGGCGGGATTGACCATGTGCCAGTACATCACACCAACGAAATCGCGCAAAGTTTTGCAGCTTATGGACGCGAGCTAGCAAAATATTGGTTGCACTGCGATTTTATTACGATTGACGGGCAGAAAATCTCAAAATCACTAGGAAATACCTACACTCTGGAAGATTTAGCAGAGCGTGGATACTCACCGATGGACTACAAGATGTGGCTACTGTCTGGACATTACCAGGGCACGCGGAATTTCACCTTTGAATCTTTGGAGGCGGCTAAAAATCGCAGGCTAAATTGGCGGAATCGCATCGCGGAATGCTACCAGAAACAGGACAAAGAAAGTGCCGGCGATAATTTCGAACAAATTCTGGCTGCCGTGAGCAATAACTTAAACTCAGCCGAAGCCTGCGCGCTAATAGATAACTTAGAATTATCGCTAGCGGACTGGCGAAAAGTCGACGAACTATTCGGCCTGAGGCTGATTACCGATACGCCGGATGCTCCCGAAACGGTATATGCACTAATTCGCGAACGCGACGTGGCGCGAGCGGAGAAGGATTATGCTAAGTCCGATCAAATTCGAGATGAGTTACTGTCAAAAAATATCACCTTGCGCGATACGGCAAATGGTGCGGTGTGGCAATATATTAAATAATATGTTATAATATACGGAATGTTGGTATCGGACTATAATTATGATTTGCCGGAGGAGCGGATAGCGAAGTTCCCACCAGAGGAACGGGGGACGACAAGGCTTTTGGTACTGGGCCGCAAGACTGGCAAAGTGTCGGATTCGTACTATCGTGAGCTAGACGAGTTTTTGCAGGCTGGGGATGTGCTGGTTCTGAATGATACACGCGTGATGCAGTCGCGACTTTTTTGTGAGCTACCTGATGGACGCAAACGGGAACTAGTGGTGCTTGAGAAGCACGGCGACGAGCCGCAAAGGGTAATGTACCGCGGAAAGTTGCACGACGGAGATATTTTGACGGTGGGCGAGAGCAGGGTAGAGGTGAAAAAGATTCTTGGTAATGGTATTGCCGAAGTGGAGTCGGAGATTTCACTACCAGAGCTAGCGGAGAAATATGGCACCGTGCCATTGCCGCCATATCTACATCGCGATGCAGAGGAGGCCGACAAAAAGCGATACCAGACAGTTTGGGCTAAAAACATGGGATCGGCGGCGGCACCGACGGCAAGCCTAAATATGACCGAGGATTTGTTAAAACGTCTCAAAGAAAAGGGAGTGATTATTAAATATCTGACACTCCACGTCGGACTGGGGACTTTTTTGCCAATGCGGACCGACAAAGTGGAAGACCATAAAATGCACTCGGAGTGGTTTAATATACCGGCAGAAACGATTAGATCGATAAAAGTAGCAAAATCTAGCGGTGGCCGCGTAGTGTCGCTTGGGACTACGGTAGCCCGCACGTTGGAATATTACGCCAAGACTGGCAAAACTAGTGGCGAGGATGATATTTTTATCTATCCGGGGTTTGAGTTTCAGATTGTGGATGCACTTTTGACGAATTTTCACGCGCCGAAGTCGACCGTGCTGATGCTCGCGAGTGCTTTTGCCGGTTGGGAAAATTTGCACAGGGCTTATGATTATGCGGTAGCACATGGCTATAATTTCTTAAGTTATGGAGATTCAATGTTGATATGTTAAAGTTTGACGTTATAAAAAAACAAGGTTTGGCGCGCGTAGGCGTAATACATACTCCGCATGGCGATATTAAGACGCCAGCCTTTGTGGGCGCGGCGACGCGCGCGACCGTCAAAGCTCTCACGATGAAAGAAATGAACGAGCTTGGCTCGCAAGCAATCCTCGCGAATACTTATCATTTGGTGCTGAGGCCGGGCACGGAGCTAATTCACGAAGCTGGCGGGTTGGCGAAGTTTAGTGGGTGGCACAAACCAACTTTTACTGACTCGGGCGGGTTTCAGATTTTTTCGCTTCCGAACGTAAAAATAAACGAGCAGGGCGTGAAATTCAAATCGCACATTGATGGGGCGGTGTTTGAGATGACGCCGGAATCTTCTATGCAGGCGCAGTGGAACATCGGCGCAGATATCCACATGGCTTTTGACCACCTCGCTAAGTCTGAAAGTCGCGAGGATATGACTAAAGCGATGGAGCGCACACACGCTTGGCTGGAGCGTTGCAAAGTAGAACATGATAAGTTAAAATTGGCGGCCAAAGAATATAACACCGAACAAAATCTTAAGCCCGGTGATGAAGGTTTTTTGCCGGAGCAGTATCTTTATGCAGTAGTGCAGGGCGGAACTTTTAATGACTTACGCGCAGAGTCGTCAAGGTTTTGTTCCGCAGTGGAGCCGGATGGGTTTGGTATTGGCGGGGTGTTTGTGGCCGAGGGCATGGACACGATGCTTAAAACCGTAAATAGCATTTTGCCAGAGAACAAGCCGCGACATCTCCTTGGCATGGGCGAGGAGCCGGTGGATTTGTTTGTGGGCGCGGAGTATGGCTGCGATACCTTTGACTGTGTTGGCCCGACGCGAATGGCGAGGAACGGCTCGCTCTACACGCTGGATGGGCGCATAAATATCAAAAATGCCAAATACAAGCATGATTTTACGCCGCTGATGGAAGACTGCGACTGTGAATGCTGCAAAAACTACACCCGCGCGTATCTGCATCATCTGTTTAGGACTGACGAAATTACGGCGAAAGTTCTGGCGTCGATTCACAATGAGCGTTTTGTGGTGCGCACGGTGGACAATATCCGCGAGGCGCTTCTTAATGACAATTTTGCGGAATATAAGCGCGAGTTTCTGGGCAGATATTATAAGAATAGATAAATTATTTTTAGCATCTTCAAAATTTGGCAATTGTACAATTTTAGCATCGATTTTCTATCCTGATTAGTTGTGATTTTCCATGTGAATTTCGGAAAGGCGGGAGAGCGAAAAATCGGAAAAACTCTAATTGTTAGTGCCGCCACCACCGTACCCGCCTCCGGCACCAGTAAGCACAGTAGTAAGCGGGCGAGCGACGCAACGCACAGGGAATCCGTTGCTGCGCCCGTCGTAGTTGGACGGGTAGACGTAGGACGAGTAGAAGTACAGGTCGTAAGCGTAGTTACCATCATACGACACGGCCGACCAATAGTAGCCGTGCGGCCCAACATTGTACGCGGAGCCATCCCAGACCCCGCTAGACACGAAATACACTGGGTTGGCAGAAATAGTAGCGCCATTAGTATACCTACCGTTAGTTAGGCCATAAAATGTGTCGCTCCCAGTACCTGCACGGGGAAGGCTCCATCCAGCTGGACAAATTGAGGTATCTGGGAGGTTCTCCGCACCCATCACACTGGCGCCGTATGCTGATGTGTCATTGCTTGCCACTGCCGCAGACCAGTTGTAATAATTGCCAATATGATAATGGCTACCACTCTGGCTGCAGGAAGTTAGCCCAGAAAGCTCCCCGAGGCTAAAAGTCCCGTTCCAGCATTTGTCACCTGGATCGTAAGACTGCGTAGAGGTGCTCGTGTAGCTCCAAGTCGTATCGCTAGTTATGCGCGTAGCCGTCCCTGCCGTCCAGGCCGCCTTTACATCGGTATTAGCTGGCGTATAATAGCCCGCGGTAGTAACAATATCATGGTCGAGATTTTGTGTCATCCAGATATTGCCGTCGGCGAGCTTGGCGATGTAGTATGTTTTATCATCGCGCTTATCTCTTAATTGTTTCTGCTCGCCTGTCGTCATGCTATTTTTTACGGCGGTTATTTCGTCAGAGGTAAGAGTTGCAAAATCTTGCATATAAGTCAGTTGGTCGATACTAGAAATGGAAGTGGCATTCGCAACAGCAGTAAAGCTAAGCGTAGTCGCATAAGTACCGGCTGGCTTGGTAGAGTCAACTTTGGCGGCGAAATTAAGCGTGGTGGTACTAGTATTAGCTGCGACATTGGTGGAGGCAAGAGAAATGTTACCGGTGCCCATTGGCACATATTTCGTATCGGAAGATTTTTTGTAGCCCCAAGTATTGAGCGTATAAGTATTATAAGTGGAACTTTCGTAATCTGACTCGCTGTAGCCAGTAGCACTACCGGTAGTAGAAAGTGGCGCGATGGTCGGCGTGGTAGTACTGCCGCTACCATCCGTGATGCTAGCTGTGCGGGTGAGCGAGGTACTACTTGCCGTCATTGATAGGGAGTAGCCAGAGATATTATTGGTGCCGACGCCGATATTCAACGAGGCAGTATCAAAAGCAATATGATTGTTGTCACTACTTGGAGTGAGGTCGATAGTAATGGAGTCTGGCACGGTGATTTCGAGAACGACAGTACTATTATTCACACTGAGATTAACAGAGCCCGCTTCAGTGGCATACGCACTAAGTATCGTATTACAATGTAATACAGTCAACAAAATGGCGAGCATCAAAACTCCGCCATACAAAATGCAAGTAATTTTGTGTGATTTTAGCATAGGACCTCATTTTTAACTTGTAATGTTTACGTTTTAATTATAACACGGTTATGAATTTTTGTGCAAGAATTAAAATTTTATGTTACAATAGATACCATGAAGGAGGTCTATGTCTAAAGTAATTGAAACTGATATGAAGACGTTTGTAAAGTTTTGGTTAGTGCCACTAATCATCGCGGGGATTTTGCTCTTCTTGTATTCGGCACAGACTGGACTAATCATTGTCGGGATTTCGATTTTCCTTGCACTAGCTCTGAAGCCGCTGGTGCGCAAGGTGAACAATTTCTTCACCAAACACTTCGGCACAGAAAAGAAGCATCAAACAGCGTCGGCAGTGCTAGCATATATGATAGTGGTATTAGTGATTGGTGGAATTTTGGCAGTGGTGGGGCCAGTGGTGGTGAATGAGACGGCGAAGTTCGTACAAAACTTCCCAGAAACTTTCGAGAACACCTTTGGGGGTTGGGATGGGATTAATAATATCGGTAAGGCAATTGGAATTGAAGATCTGCACGCGGAGATTTCAAACGCGTTGACTTCTCTATCTAATAATCTCCTAGGTATGCTAGGGAATAACTTAGTGTCCAGCGTGAGCGGAATCGCAGATGCAGTGATGAAAGTAGTGCTGGTGCTAGTACTGACGCTTCTATTCATGTTGGAAGGGCCGAGCCTTGCTAATGCTTTTTGGAATAGCATCAGTAGTGGTGAAGAAAATCAAAAGCCGATCGCTGTGGCAAAGCGCGTGGTAGCAAGAATGGCAGATGTGATTTCGACCTATATGTCTAGGCAAGTCATAGTGGCAGCACTAGATGGTTGTGCGTCTGGGTTGATAGTATTTTGCCTGTCACTGTTCACTGGAGTCTCGCCGAGCATTGCAGTACCAATGGGGATGATTACAATGCTATTCTATTTAATCCCGATGTTTGGGCAATTTATCGGTGGGACACTGGTGACTTTGATTTTGCTCTTTACTAGCCCAATAGCAGCAGTAATTTTCGCAGTAATATATATAATATATGCCCAGATTGAGAATAACGTCATAGCACCAAAGATTCAGGGCAACGCATTAAATCTACCGGCCGTAATGATACTCGTGGCCATCGTGATTGGCATGTATATGTTCGGGCTACTTGGTGCGATTATTTCCGTACCGATTGCGGGCTGCATCCGAGTGCTGATGGACGAATACCCAAATATTCGTGCCGCGAGAAAAGCATCCTAAAGAAATGTGTGGTAGAATATATATTATATGTTAAAACTTTTGCGATTCTTGAAGCCCTATTGGTGGCAGGTGCTGGTGATTTTGGCAACGACGGCCGGGCAGGTCTATGCTACATTGCAACTACCGTCGCTGATGGCTGACATTATCAATAACGGCATCGTAGCGGAAGATATGGGCTACATCTGGCGGACAGGACTTATCATGCTACTGATTGCACTTTTATCCGCCGGATGTTCTTTTGCGTCGAGCCTAATCTCGTCTTGGGTGGGGGCGTATTTTTCGCGTGATATTAAAGCGGCGATATATAAAAAGGTCTTATCGCTTAACATCACCGATATTAAAGATCTTAGTACGGCTTCTTTAATTAACCGCACTACTAATGACGTGAGTCAAGTGCGAGACGTAATGATGATGATGCTATCTGTGATGTTACTTGCGCCAATGTTCTGTATTATTTCATTGATAATGGCAGTCCAGACCGCACCTGACATGACATGGATTATTGCTATAGGCGTGGTCGCAATCTTGGCTTCGGTAATTACGATCATGTCACTAGTGATGCCAAAATTTAAAATTTTCCAAAAATTACTAGACCGCATCACGCTTCTGACGCGTGAGAATTTGACCGGCCTGAGAGTGATTCGCGCCTTTAATAACGAAAAGTTAGAGGAGAAAAAGTTTGAAAAAACCAATACGGAGATCACGAAGCTATCAATTTTCATCGATAAAATTTTGAAGCTAGAAGGGCCGCTAGTAAATATTATTTTTAACGGTCTGACGCTACTCTGTACCTATGTGGGTATTACACTACTTAATAAGGATTTTTCATACCTTGGTAATATGTCTGCGTTTGCACAGTATGTGACATATATAATGATGTCGTTTTTGATGCTATCGATGTTCTTCGTGATGTTGCCGCGGGCTAATGTGTGTGCAGAACGCATCAATGAAGTGCTGGGAATAGAACCGAAAATTAAGTGGCGCAAAACAACGCACGGCGTACCAACGAAGACGGCCTCGATAGAATTTCGGCACGTGGATTTTCGCTATCCGGATGCAGAAGAAAAGATGCTTGATGATATTTCATTCGTGGCAAAAGCCGGTGAGACTACGGCCTTTGTTGGCTCGACCGGCTCGGGGAAATCTACTTTGGTAAATTTGTTGCCGAGATTCTACGAGGCAACGAGCGGAGAGATTTTAGTGAATGGGATTAATATTCGCGATTACGCCAAAGACGATTTGATGGCTAGGATTGGACTAGTACCGCAAAGAGGCGTACTTTTTGCGGGGACGGTGAAGTCAAATATAATGTTTGGCGCGCCAAATGCAACTGACGAGCAGGTGCATAGCGCTGCACGAGTAGCACAAGCAGCGAATTTCGTAGAGAAACTGTCTGGTGGCTATTCGGCTCATATTTCACAAGGTGGCACGAATGTGTCTGGTGGGCAAAGGCAACGACTATCGATCGCACGAGCAGTCTGCAAAAATCCAGATATTTTTATTTTTGACGATGCGTTTAGTGCGCTCGATATGAAGACTGATGCAGCACTTCGCGAGGCTTTGAGACCAATTACAGCTGACATGGTGACTTTGATTGTGGCTCAACGCGTAAATACAATTAAGGATGCTGATCAAATCGTGGTATTAGACGACGGGAAGATAGTAGGAAAAGGCAAGCACCTAGAGCTGCTCTCGAAATGCGACGTTTATCGTGATATCGTAAAGTCGCAACTATCCGATAAAGAGTTTGAAAAAGAAATGAGGCTAGCCAATGCGTAAGGGCAAAAACAGTAAGGCGCTTATGGCGTTTGGCAGGTTCGTCAAATCTATTGGCTGGTATCGCGGGTGGATTGTAGTTTCGATTATACTGGCGGTAGGGTCGGCGGGCCTTGGGATTTTTGTGCCAAAATTGCTGGGTGATATGACTAATATTGCTGTGGACACATACCCAGAAATTGACTTTGGCGCAATTATTGCAAAAGTGGTGACAGTGGTGATACTTTTTGCGCTGTCGGCTGGTCTAAACTATTTGCAGGCCTATATCCTCGCCATCGTTTCGGCAAAATATACCAAGGAATTACGTGATAAAATTATTGATAAAATTGCCCGTTTACCGATTGCGTATTTTGATAAACATAAATATGGCGACACTTTGTCGCGAATGACAAATGATATTGATGTACTAGCAACGTCGCTATCGCAAGAAGTGACTGACGTGTCACTGAGTCTGACGACACTGCTAGGCGTAATGGTGATTATGTTGACGATTTCAGTGCCGCTGTCTTTAGTGGCGTTTGTGGTGGTGCCAATATCGGTGGTAGTAGTGGGGAAGATTACCAATCATGCGCAGAAATATTTTGTGGAGCGGCAGAATGTGCTAGGTGTACTGAGTAGCAGAATTGAAGAAGATTATTCTGGGTTAAACATCATTAAATCTAATTCGCACGAAGTGGCTTCGACGGCAGAGTTTGATGTGGAGAATGAGAAACTAGCCAAGGTAACGATGAAAGCGCAGATTTATTCCTCGTTATCAATGCCGGCGACGCATATTTTTACTAACATCGGGTACGTAGCAATTTGTATTTTGGGTGGCGTATTTGTAATACAGGGAAAGATTAGCATTGGTTCTCTGCAGGCTTTCGTGCAATACGTGTCGAGATTTAATCGCCCGATTACCGAAATCGCTTCGACAATGGCGACGATTCAAAGCCTGCTAGCGTCTTCGGAAAGAATTTTCGACTTTTTGGACGAGCCAGAGGAAGAGCCAGATCCATCACCGGCGCAGACAATCGAAAAAATCCGTGGGGAAGTAGAGTTTCATAATGTAAACTTTAGCTACAACGACGGCACTCCAGTTATTCGAGATTTTTCGGTAAAAGTAGAGCCTGGCATGAATGTTGCGATTGTGGGTCCAACTGGCGCAGGCAAGACAACATTGATTAATTTGCTGATGCGATTTTATGACCCGACGTCGGGGTTCATCACGATTGATGGTGTGCCGACGCGAGAAATGAAACGTGCAGATGTGAGACGGCTATTCGGCATGGTGCTACAAGATACCTGGCTATTTTCTGGAACGGTGGAAGACAACTTGCGCTATGGCAATCAATCTGCTACGCTTGAAAATATCAAACGAGCGGCAAAATCTAGCAATGTGCATCACGTGATTGAGGCGTTGCCGAAGGCGTATCGTTCGGAAATTTCAGAAGATTCCGATAATATATCGGCAGGTGAAAAACAGCTTATCACCATCGCACGTGCGATGGTGGCAAATCCGCCGATGATGATATTAGACGAAGCGACTTCGAATGTGGACACGCGCACGGAACAATTAATTCAGGACTCGTTCGAGAAGTTGACGCATGGACGAACTTCATTTGTGATTGCTCATCGCCTGTCTACGATTCGGAATGCGGATTTGATTCTGGTAATGCGCGACGGTCGCATCGTAGAACAAGGTACGCACGAAAAATTGCTTAAAGCTGGCGGATTTTACGCTGAATTATATAACTCACAATTTGCCGAGAATTAAATCGAAGACTTCTTCAATGGTGCCGGAGGCATCGATGATAGGAATGTTGAAGTCTTTGGCTATTTTTGGGTAGGCAGCGTTGACTTTTTGTTGAAAATCATTGGGTTTGGCTTCAAAAGTTTCGGTGGCCTTGCCGCGAACGCCTTGGCGAGCAAGCCGGACTTTATCAGAAACAGTCAGAATGAAACTTTTGTCTGGGTTACAATATTTTTCCGGCAGAGCCTCGTGAGTGATTTTGATAATTTTGCTGCGTGAAACTCCCTCACCATAGCCCTGATAGGCTAGGGTAGACCAATAATTGCGGGCGGAAATTACGACGCCGCTACGCTTCAAAACTGGTTCGGCGATTTTTTTCCATAATTCTGCACGCGCGGCCGTAAAAAGCAACACATTCGTCATCGGTTCGAGATGGTATTCTTTGCCTTTTATGAGAATTAGATCGTGGATGTCGTGAGCCTGTGGCAAATCACCATCTGGCTCGTCCATCACGACTACTTCTTTGCCTTGCTTTTCGTAGTATTCTTGAAGTAGTCTGGCTTGCGTAGATTTGCCAGTACCGTCTTGACCCTCGATGACAATATACATTATTTTTCTCCTTCTAGATATTTCTGATAACAAGCTGGGCAGATGGCACGATATTCAATCTCAATAGTGCCGTCATCGATTAAGACATCTGGCCCGTCGGCGACGAGTTTGCCATTTAAGAATCTGGCGTTATAAGTAGCTTTTTTACCACATTCACAAATGGTCTTGATTTCTTCAATATCGTGGGCAATTTGTAAAAGCCTCGTAGCGCCATCGAAGCCGCCGTCTTCGCGACGGAAATTTAGCCGAAGACCGTAGGCCATTACTGGGATGTTTAATTTGATTGTGACAAGCATAAGTTGATCGACCTGGGCTTTGGTGAGAAATTGCGACTCGTCTACCAATACACAATGAACGTCGCTGTATTCTTTGCTAATTTTATCATAAAGATTGGTTTTGCGATCAAAACAAAAATCAGTCTCGCGTTCTGGGCCAATGCGAGTAAGTAATTTAGTGCCGTTTTTGGTGTCAGTTGCTGGTTTTATGACACAGACTTTATGACCACGTTCTTCATAATTGAAAGCGACCTGAAGTAGCTGCATAGTCTTGCCGCATCCCATCGCGCCATATCTAAAATATAACTTTGCCATGCTATAATTATAGCATGCATGAGAGTTGGAAAGAGTTTTTAAATAGTGAATTTAGTAAACCTTACTTTAAGGAGCTGGCGAAGTTTTTGCACGAGGAATACGAAACGAAAACTGTCTATCCACCAAAAGGATTGGTGTTTTCAGCATTTACGACAGACTTAAATGATGTGAAGGTTGTGATACTAGGACAAGACCCATATCATACGCCCGGTGCGGCAGAAGGGTTGGCTTTTTCGGTGCCAAACTCGCAGCCCATCCCGCCATCACTTGTTAATATCTACAAGGAAATCGATGCCGATATTGGACGGCACGTGAACCCGCGTGGAAGTTTAAGGAATTGGCAACGTCAGGGAGTACTACTATTGAATACGGTGCTGACCGTGGAAGCACACAAAGCTGGCTCACACCGAGGAAAAGGCTGGGAAACCTTCACTACGGCAACAATTTCTTACCTTAATGAAGTGCGGCCACATTTAGTATTTATTTTGTGGGGTAGAGATGCTAGAAATAAAAAATCTTTAATTGACGCTTCGAGACATCTAATTTTGGAATCCCCACATCCATCGCCTCTTTCGGCACACGCGGGATTTTTTGGTAATCATCATTTTTCAAAATGCAATGAATTTTTGCAGAAAAATGGAATGACACCTATAGAATGGTAGGCAGAGAATAAGGCTGGATCCATTTTATGAGTCTTTGATATTCTGGAGAATCCTCGGCGTAAGAGCTGAGGATATCTTCAATATAAGTCTTGCCATTTTTGATGTTGAGAGTCTCGACTTCTGGCATGGAAGCGAGCAGGCGAATAATGGCCTCGTCTGTCTCTACATTTGTCATGGAGTGCTTACGATCGGTAGAATGAGAATGGACGCGAAGCTCCTCGTAAACAAAGCGCTTGATGCCAGCCTGCAGACAATACTTTAGACAATTTTCGCAAGTGGCGACACGATTATAAACGGTGCAGTCGGTAAGGTCGCGACGAGCAAAAATTAGAGCATTCATTTCGGAGTGAATGGCGAAATAATATTTCATTGGGCGCTCGTCGAGTGTCATCTTGGATTCGTCGGCACCCTGAAGCATGCCATTGTAGCCGAGCGAGACCACACGCTTGTTTGGGTCCACAATCACGCAACCCATTTTGGATGATGGGTCTTTTGACTTAGTTGCCACGGTCTCGGCGATTTTCATAAAATACTCGTCCCACTCGCGTTGTTTCTGATCCATATTTCCTCCAAATTAGCTCAATTATAACATATTTTCGGAGTGGGGGGTTGTTTTTATCAAGAAGTTGTGCATATAATGTCGCCAAAATTAAAGAAAGGAGCTATGTGTTCAAAAAAAATACGGTGGCGTCCACCAAAAAATAAATGGCGGTCGACGTGGTTCGTGTGGCTAATACTAGCAATGATGGCGTCAACATTATGTTTGCCAATGATGAAAAGCGCGTGGGCCGAAAGTTGTCCGGACGTGCGAATAATTTTCGCGCGAGGCTCAGGCGGAGAAAGGTGGGTAGATAAAAATTACCAAACTTTCAAAAGTACCATTGAGGAGAAGCTGCCAGAAGAAATAAGTTACGATTTCGTAGATCTCGACTATCCAGCGGTCGGCATCGGATTAGAAAATATATTGGTGGCCATCGGAGCGGCGATAAGCGCCGGGGATGCTTATGAATTTGGCGCAAGCGTGGACGCTGGAGTGAGCAAACTCATTAATGTCGTGAATTATGGCAGCTGCGTGGATACGCAATACGTGCTCGGTGGCTATTCACAAGGTGCAATGGTGGTGTCGAAAGCACTATCTAGTCTCAATGCCGATAGAATAATCTACGCGGCGACTTTTGGCGATCCCAAAATTTATTTGCCGGAAGGGGCAGGGATTTTGCCGGCGGCGTGTAGCGGCAAGAACTTATCAAATTATCGAATGTACGTGCCGGATTGTCGAGCATATAAGGGTCTACTCGGTAGTTATCAGCCATATCAGCCTGAGGCGTATATTGATAAGCTCGGAACGTGGTGTAATAAATACGATATTTTCTGCTCGTCGCATTTTAGCATCAGTAGTCATACTTCGTATGTGACGGATGATTTGTATGAAGATGCGTCGCGCGTGATTGTTGGTAAAATTGCCAGCGCATTTGGTGTGAAAAGTGCTTATACATCACCGCACGACACGGCAATTTTGATTGACTCGACCGGCTCGATGGCCAATATGATTGAAAAATATAAAACCGAAGCCTTGAGACTCGCCACGGAAACTCTGACCAGTGGAGGGCGCGTGGCGCTTTATGACTATCGCGATTTGAAAGACGGGTATAGACCAGTGGCGAGATGTGATTTCGAGACTTGCAATCTTGATAATTTTGAACAAAAACTGGACGAAATTACGCTGGATGGCGGTAGGGACGGAGACGAATCACTACTTTCGGCATCTTTTACAGTGATGAAAGAATTGAAATGGAGGCGTGGCGCGACCAAATCATTGGTAATTTTGACCGACGCAGGATATTTGTCGCCGGATCGCGATGGCATGACTTATCGCGAGGTAGTGAAGCTCAGCAAAACAATCGATCCAGTGAATTTTTACATTATTACTACGAAGGCGAAGGCGGCCGACTACAGTGCGCTTGCCAGAGATACTGGCGGTAAAGTTTTTACAAATTTCAGTCCGGCCACTAGCTACATTATGGAGAGATACGATTCTTTGCCGCGTGTGGATGAATATATGGAGTCTGGCATAGAAACTTTCGTGCGCATAAATAGCGTGCAACAAACTGGACCGACGGAGGTAGCGGTACGATTTGAAGCTAGCGGAGGTAAAGTGCTAGTAATTTTAAATGATGCGGTCTTGGGGGTAGTAGAGGGGGAAAGCTTAACGTTGACGAACCTAAAAGTGGGAGTTTTGAGCACTTTGACGCTGGTGCCGCTAAGTGATAATCGGCGCAGCAACGGAGTGAGTGTAGAAATTATGCTTGACGGAGAAGGATATGGCAGTGTCGACGAAGACAAAAATAAAGATGACGACAAAACGCCAATCGCAGAAGAAGAGTCAGAAGTCCTTATCCCCAAAACACCAAACACCGGTAGGCGATAGGCTTTAATGGTTGTTTTTATCTTAAATATATGGTATAATAGCCGTTATGACTTTAAACAAAGACTTAATTCGAAATGTAGCAATCATCGCACACGTCGATCATGGTAAAACTACTTTGGTGGATGGACTTTTGAAGCAGTCGCATACTTTTCGCGATAATCAGGCCGAAATGCAGCAGACTCTAATTATGGATTCGATGGATCAGGAGCATGAGCGCGGCATCACGATTACCGCTAAACAAACCTGCGTGTATTATGATGGTTATAAAATTAACATCATTGATACTCCAGGGCACGCGGATTTTTCGGGCGAGGTGGAGCGGACGCTCAATATGGCCGACGGTGTGCTTCTAATCGTGGACGCACAGGAAGGGCCGATGCCACAGACGAAGTTTGTGTTATCAAAAGCGCTCGGTCTCGGCTTAAAACCAGTGGTTATCATCAATAAAATTGATAAGCCGGCGGCGAGAATTGATGAGGTCTTAAGCGAAGTAGAAAGCCTATTCCTGGAACTCGCGACGGACGAATCGCAGCTAAATTACCCGGTGTACTATGCGATTGCGCGCGAAGGTCGTGCTGGCAAAACTACAGAGTTAGATGATGATTTGCACGTAATTTTTGAGTCTATTATTCATGATATTCCAGCGCCGAGCGTTGATGCCGACAACCCTAGCGCACAGCTCCTAGTAGCGGCGCTCGCGGCGGATAATTACCTTGGCAAATACTGTATTGGTAAAATTTTCCGTGGGAAGCTAAAAAAGGGGCAAAATGTCAAAGTCTTGCATGGCGATACAGCAAAAAATTGCAAAATTGAAAATCTATTCATTTATAAAGGTTTGGGGCGGGAAGAAGTGCAAGAGGCGATTGCTGGCGATATTGTGGCGGTCACCGGTGTCGCCGAAGCCAATATTGGCGATACGATTGCAACTGGTGACAATCCCGAGGCCTTGCCGACAATTGAGCTAGAAGCACCGACACTTTCTATTTATATCGGGCCAAATACTTCGCCGCTAAAGGGGCGCGAAGGTGAATTTACGACTTCGCGCCAGATTGCCGAGCGACTAGAGCGCGAACTTGAAACTAATATCGCGCTAAAAATTGAGCCGGATGGACTTGGATACAAGGTGTCTGGGCGTGGCGAATTGCACCTTTCGGTTTTGATTGAGACAATGCGCCGCGAGGGCTATGAGCTAGAAGCTGGAAGACCAGAAGTAGTGTACCGCGAAATCGACGGCGTGAAGCAAGAGCCGATTGAGTCTCTAACGGTGGAAGTAATGCCAGAATTCGTAGGCGCAGTATCGCAAGAGCTCGGCATCCGCAAAGCGGAACTAAAATCACAAGAACTCACCACGACTGGTTCGACAAGATTTGTTTATGAAATTTCAACGGCGGCGTTGATTGGGCTGCGCAATAATTTGTTGACGGCGACGAAGGGCACGGTAATTATGTCTAGTATCCCGTCAGGTTATCGCCCGGTAGAAGGAAAATATCGCCCGGAACGCAACGGAGCCTTGATTGCTTCAGAGGACGGCGTCTCGACGGCTTATGCCTTGGACGGCGCGCAGGCGCGAGGAATTTTATATATTCCGCCACAGGTACCGGTATATCAAGGTATGATTGTGGGGCTGTCTAACAAAAAGGACGATCTTGATATTAACATCTGCCGCGAGAAGCAGCTCACCAATATGCGTACGCACGCGTCGGACGGAGCGATTCAGTTGACCCCGTATACGCAATTATCCCTAGAACAGTGTTTGGATTTCTTGCTCGACGATGAACTTCTAGAGGTGACACCAAAATCTTTACGTCTACGTAAGCGCCAGCTCGACCCAATTAAGCGGAAACGAGAAAATCGTGCTAATTGATTCGCATTGTCATTTGCACGATAGAGAATTTTTCTCCGAAGAACAAGCTGGGGAGATGCTAGAGCGTGCACACAAAAATGGCGTGATGAAAATTGTATGCATCGGGACAGACCCGGAGGACTCTTTGGCCGCGCGGGATTTCGCAGCGGAACATGAGGGAGTGTATTGGACGTATGGTATCCACCCCGAAAATGC
>Ga0310786_10003387_pt1 | contig 23230 bp, 23 predicted proteins | sample AusTroGonzalo_MG_FD_203881 | JGI IMG/M metagenome (GOLD analysis project Ga0310786, IMG submission 203881) | Bovine rumen microbial communities from tropical cattle in Woodstock, Queensland, Australia - Gonzalo_03 (v2) (version 2) | ecosystem: Host-associated > Mammals > Digestive system >...
ACCTGCGCAAAATCGCGCACACGCCTGAGCAAAGCATTGGCCACACGAGGGGTGCCACGACTGCGTGAAGCGATCTCTGCGGCCGCCTCTTCCTTGATAGGCACCCCCAGAATACCCGCTGAACGCTTCACGATTTTCTTCAGCACCTTATTATCATAGTACTCCAAATGCAGGTTGATGCCAAAACGGGCGCGAAGCGGAGCCGTAAGCAAGCCGCTACGTGTAGTAGCACCCACCAGCGTGAAAGGACTCAGGTCTATCTGTATGCTTCGTGCCGATGGACCCTTGTCTATCATGATGTCGATGCGATAATCCTCCATCGCCGAGTAGAGGTATTCCTCCACCAAGGGCGAAAGACGGTGAATCTCGTCGATAAACAGCACATCGTTGGGCTCCAGACTGGTAAGGATGCCTGCCAAATCACCAGGCTTATCCAGCACAGGGCCTGATGTAATCTTGAACCCCACGCCAAGTTCGTTGGCAATGATGTTGCTGAGCGTGGTCTTACCCAATCCGGGAGGGCCGTGTAGCAGTGTGTGGTCGAGAGCTTCGCCACGCATACGGGCAGCACGGACAAACACGCGCAGGTTGTCCACCACCTGCTCCTGTCCGCTGAAGTCCTCAAAACGCAAGGGTCGCAAGGCATTTTCAAAGTCCTTGTCGCTCGCACTCTGCTGCTCCCTTATGTCAAATTCATCTCTCATTACCTTATTTATTATTTGCTTACAAAGATAGTGCAAAGTGAGCGAAAATGCAAGTTTACTTGCAATTTTCCGAACCGCAGCCTATCTTCATATATTTATCCCATACTCCTGCTTCACCTCACTCATCACAAAGATGCTCTCCAAAGAGTCGAGGCTCTCAATGGTGCCCAACTTGTGGAGGACGAACTCCTGATACTGCTTCATGTCCGATGCGCGGACTTTGAGCAAGTAGTCGTAGGCACCCGAGATGTTGTAGCACTCCGTCACTTCCGGAATGTCGTTGATGCGGGTAGTGAAATCATCGGCTATCGCATGATTGATATGGCGCAGCTTCACCTTGCAGAACACCTGCATGCCTCGTTCCAGCTTCTCAGCATCGAGAATCGCCACATATTTCTTTATGTACCCTTGACGCTCCAACCGCTTCTGGCGTTCAAACACAGGGGTGGGCGACAAATGTACCGCCTCAGCCAACTCCTTGGTAGTCAGCTTGGCATTGCGCTGCAAGGTGCGCAAAATCAATAAATCCGTCTGGTCTAATTGTTCCATATTCCGCAAAAAGAATGATATTCTGCCAAAGCCCCAACAAAGCACTTGTTTTAGAATATCTTTATTGTTTGACGCGGCAAAAATAGGAATATTTTCTTAGTTTTCAAAAACTCTTGGAAGATACTTCCACAGCATCTAACTTTGCAGCGTGAATCAAACAAAAACATTGCTTGAACGAAAACAATAAAATCAATACATTATGGAAAAAGAAAGACTTCACTTCGAGACGCTCCAACTCCATGTAGGACAAGAGCAGGCAGACCCCGCCACTGATGCGCGTGCGGTACCTATCTATCAAACCACATCTTATGTCTTCCGCAATTCGCAGCATGCCGCCGACCGCTTCGGCCTTCGCGATGCAGGCAATATCTATGGCCGACTGACCAACTCCACTCAGGGCGTGTTTGAAGATCGCGTTGCTGCGCTCGAAGGCGGAGTAGCTGGTCTGGCGGTGGCCAGTGGTGCAGCTGCCATCACGTATGCCCTTCAGAATGTCTGTCAGGCAGGCGACCACATCGTGGCTGCCGACAATCTGTATGGCGGCTCCTACAACCTCATCACCCACACCTTGACCACACAGGGCATCAGTAACACCATCCTCAATGTAAACGACCTTGAAGCGTTGGAAGCTGCCATTCAGCCCAATACCAAGGTGGTGTATGCAGAGACTTTCGGCAATCCCAACAGCGATGTGCTCAACCTCGAAGGAGTAGCCGCCATTGCCCACAAGCACGGCATTCCTTTCATCGTTGACAACACGTTTGGCACACCTTACCTGATTCGTCCGTTGGAGCATGGAGCCGATATCGTGGTACACTCCGCCACCAAGTTCTTAGGCGGACACGGTTCTTCCTTGGGAGGCGTGATTGTCGATAGCGGCAAGTTCGACTGGAAGGCCAACCCTGATAAGTTCCCCACGCTGGCCAAGCCCGATCCTTCTTATCACGGAGCCGTCTTTGCCGATGTGGCAGGAGCCGCCGCTTTCGTCACCCGCATCCGTGCCGTCATCCTGCGCGACACAGGCGCAGCCATCTCTCCTTTCAACGCGTGGATATTGCTGCAAGGCTTAGAGACCTTGAGCCTGCGTGTGGAGCGTCATGTGGAGAATGCACTCAAGGTGGTGGACTTCCTGGCTCATCATCCCAAGGTGGCCAAGGTGAATCATCCTTCTTTGGAGAGTCATCCCGACCATCAGCTTTACCAGCAATACTTCCCCCATGGAGGCGGCAGCATCTTCACCTTCGAAATCAAAGGCGGACAGGAGGAAGCCTGGCGTTTCATCGATGCTTTGCAGATCTTCTCCCTGCTGGCCAATGTGGCTGACGTGAAGAGCTTGGTGATTCATCCTTACACCACTACCCACTCACAACTATCGCCCGAGGAACTGGAGGAGCAGCATATCACGCCTGCCACCATCCGACTCTCCATAGGCACAGAGCATATCGATGACATCATCGATGATTTGGCACAAGCTTTTGCACAGATTTAAGTAAAAGCTGGTTTTAGCTCATTTATTTTTGTACCTTTGCACACGAATAGAGTAATAAAATGAAAGAGAAGATTGTATTTGTAACTGGGGCCAACAAAGGCATTGGGTTCGGCATCGCAAAGCACCTCGGACTCAGTGGCTGGAAAGTCATCGTAGGCGCAAGGAATCAGAATCGTGCAGAAAAGGCCATTGGTGAATTGAGATTAGCAGGAGTGAATGTGCTCGGTTGGGTGCCTGTCGAACTGGCCGACCTTGACAGCATCGGGCAAGCCGCTCAAGAGTTAAGCGAAAGATATCCCGATCTATCGCTGTTGGTGAACAATGCGGGTATTCCCGGCAATATGGGCACAGATAGCCGGCATACGGACATTAGCGACATCAAAGAGACACTCAACGTGAACTTCATTGGGACTTTCGCACTCACAAAAGCGCTTCTACCACTGATTGAAAAGAACAAAGGCAGGATTGTCAACGTCACCGTTCCTTCAGCCATAAGCCCCTACTGGCATCCGCTGGCCTATGTGACAAGCAAAGCTGCCCAGAATGCGATGATGGGTGTGATGGCTTGCGAATTCCTGCAAAACAAAACACCAGTGGAGATATTTTCAGTGCATCCAGGCCCTACTACCACAGACCTGAACGGCAATATGAAGCTGCCTGGCTTCCACGATATCGAAACAGTCGGGCAGAAGATGGCAGAACTAATCAATGATGGCATCAGTCATCAAGGGGAGTTCATAGAACTCTATCCCATTGTGAAGGAAGATTAGAAGATTTAAATACTAAATTAAGAAACAATTAAAATAGAAGATTATGTCAAAGATCGCAAAACAACTTACAGAGCTCATCGGCCAAACGCCTCTGCTCGAACTGAATAAGTTTTCCAAAGCCAAAGGTCTGGAGACTCCCGTGATTGCCAAAGTGGAGTTTTTCAACCCGGGCGGCAGTGTGAAAGACCGTATTGCATTGGCCATGATAGAGGATGCAGAAGCAAAGGGACTGCTCCAACCAGGTGCCACCATCATCGAGCCTACCAGCGGAAACACGGGCGTGGGACTGGCGTTGGTCAGTGCCGTGAAGGGCTATAAGCTCATCCTCACCATGCCTGAGACCATGAGCGTGGAGCGTCGCAACCTGGTGAAAGCCTACGGAGCCGAAGTGCGCCTCACTAACGGAAAAGACGGTATGGCGGGAGCTATCCGTGCAGCCGAGGAGCTGCGCGACTCCATCCCTGGGAGCATTATCCTGCAGCAGTTTGAGAACCCAGCCAACCCAGCCAAGCATTATGCTACTACAGGGGTGGAAATCTGGGAACAGACAGAAGGTCAGATTGACATCTTCGTGGCTGGTGTGGGCACGGGCGGAACGGTGTCTGGCATGGGCAAGCGGCTCAAGGAGCTCAACCCACACATTAAGATTGTGGCAGTAGAACCCAAATCATCGGCGGTGCTCAACGGCGGCCCCAGCGGACCGCACAAGATTCAGGGCATCGGAGCCGGCTTCATTCCCCAGACCTACAATGCCGAGGTGATTGACGAGGTGTTTGATGTGGACAATGACGATGCCATCCGCACGGGTCGCCAACTGGCTCAGAGCGAGGGACTGCTCGTAGGTATCTCGGCAGGAGCCGCAGCCTTTGCAGCTGCAGAGATTGCCAAGCGACCGGAGAATCAGGGCAAGCGCGTGGTAGCCCTGCTGCCCGATACGGGTGAGCGTTACCTCTCCACCGTCCTCTATGCCTTTGAGGATTATCCGTTGTAAAGAACAGGGGGCTGCACAGTCCCCTTTTTTATTCCCCTCTACAGATACTCATCATCTCCTTTCGTGCCTCGCGCCAACGGGGAAAATAGCGATCCATCAAGGCATGAAAGCGTTGGTTGTGACTGGGTTCCAACAGGTGGCAAAGCTCATGCACCACCACTTGTTCCACACACCAATCGGGCATAAGCAGCAGATAGGCAGAGAAACAGATAGACTTGTCCCTCACATCGCACCTGCCCCATCGGGATATCATCGGCTTATAGCAGATAAAAGACGGTTTCACTCCCATCTTCCGCGCATTCCGCTCCACCATCGGCTCTATGAGAGCCTTCAAGCGTTGCAAGGCATCATCAGCCTGCGCCTGCGTCTGAAGCGGCAATTGATGGAAGAAATCAGCCCGTTGCTGCTGGCTCTCGCAGGATTTCTTCCTGGCCTCCGCTATCCACGCGCGATGTTCCTCAATGAAAGCCTCCACCCTTGCCTTAGGCATTCCCAAAGGGGCGGACACGTGCACATCGCCATTTTTCACGATGCGCATAGAGAGTCGGCTGGTGCGTCTGTATGTCACTTCTATCGCCATTCCGCTATTTGATTAGTTTGACTATTTGTTTGTCCGTCGCCTCAGGCAGTAGCGCCCTGAAATGTGCGCACATGCGGTCGAACGATTCCTGAGGCGTGCGCTCGCATTGGCAGGCTTCGCGGCCGTACAACTGCTCTGGGGTGGTGAGTAGCGACCATCCCCAGCCGTATTTGCGGTTGTGTCTGTCGCGCGGATAGACAAAATCCTCCGTCACGATGCGGCAAGCCATCTGCAGACGGGTGACGTAGCTGTCGAAACGGCTGCGCATTTTTGGCCCTGTGAAACCACAGGCGGCACGCAACTCACGGGTGATCAGGCTGCCGTGCTCCTGCAACGTGAGCAGGATGGCCTCTTCTATGGAACCCTCTTCGGGTGCCGGATGCAGACTGCGACGATAGTTGCAAAGGTCTGGCCACCACGCACAGCTCACAAATCCCGCCTTGCTGGCGAAGAACTTGCCATAAACGCAGCTTCCATCCTGCACTATCGGGCCTTTCCACTTCCACAGCGGCCAGTCCCAGCCACCATCGTCAAACACCACATAGCGGCAGTCTTCGTCCACCACGGCCTCGGCTGAATAGCCCCGAATGCCGCTTTCCAGCAGCGGCAGGAATCCCACCTGCTGGATATATTCCATCAGTTCCTGACAACTATGTATCTCTCCGTTCTTCATAGCTCTTTTTTTATCTCTTCCACCACCTTGACATCTGCAGGCAACCAGCCGACCGAGTTTAACTGTTCTTCGGTCAACCATCGCGCTGCCTCATGTTCTTTCAGCGTCAAGGCACCACTCACCAAGTGACACCAGAAGCAATGCATCGTGAGGTGGAATGCTGCATAATCACAATCCACGGTACAGAGAAACTCCTCCACGCTGATTTCTGCCGAAAGCTCTTCGCGTATCTCCCGCTTCAAGGCTTCCTCAGGCGTCTCACCAGGCTCCATCTTCCCCCCGGGAAACTCCCAGCCGTCTTTGTAGTCACCATATCCTCGCTGTGTGGCGAAGATACGACCTTTGTCATCGTGAATGACTGCTGCTACTACTTCTATTTGTTTCATCTTTCACTCCTTTTCCTCTTCCGCCGCCATCGGCATCTGCCCGTCCTCTTCGTCTAAATGCTGATACGCAACAACTTTTGCCATACGGTCTTGCAGATAGATGTGATTGAGCGTATAGGCGAGTGACTCCAGCGTCTGCTCCCTGACCTTGGGCTTCAATTCACACTCCCACACAGTGATGCAGTGCCAACCCATCTCCGCCAGCTTGCGTTGTTCTTCGCGGTCACGCTCCTTGTTCCTTCGTATCTTCGCCACCCAGAAATCCCGATTCGTCTTGGGAATTTTGCAACAAGCCGAGTTTTCATTTACTTCTGATTCCACACGATGCCCGTGCCAGAAACACCCGTTGACAAAGATGCAAGTCCTGTATTTCCGCAGCACCAAGTCGGGATGCCCCGGCAAGCGCTTGTGGTTCAGCCTGTAGCGGAATCCTCTGCTCCACAGCCCACGTCGCACTATCATCTCCGGCTTCGTGTCCTTTCCGCGAATCCGCGACATGCAAAGATGGCGCTGTTGTGGAGAAAGCTTGTCCATATCACTTCCATATAATTATTATCTTTATCGGGTCATGAGTAATTTTATATGGTTACAAAAATAAGCATTATACATGAAACGGATGCAATAAAACGATAAATAAATGGTCAACTCTACAAAAAATTACCCTGACAAACTTTCACCCATTAGTGTCATCCCAAAAAGAATATGGTGTTTCCATACTATATTTTCTTCGGACCAAGGATAACCTGTTTGACGACACATAAACAAACCAAGATCACTTGGCAAAAAAGGAGATTTCTTATTATCCTAATACCTTTTTGATGTCAGGGAAAAATTTCCCTGACATACCATTTTTCATAAAACGATGTCTGCTCAAATTTCAGCCGACATCGCAAACTCCCATCAATGCAGCGGTTGAGGGGAATCATTGGCATTCGGATTCTTTCGGGGATTATGTTGCTTTTCAGGGCGAAGAACAGGAAATAGGGTGCTACGAAGCTACGAGGCTACGAGGCTACATTAGCTTACTTTGATGTATTTCCGCGAGGAGGGTGGAGGAGTTACTTCCACCCTTACAATATACTTATCTTATATATATTATTATATACATAATAATATATATAAGATAAAAGTAACGCCCTTCCTTCCCGTTGCACCATCGAATTCACTCAATGTAGCCTCGTAGCCTCGTAGCGCCCTTGATTTTCCCCTGCCCTGACCACAGGCAGAGAAACGTAATTTCAGGCGCAAAATAATTACGTTTCGTGGCCTGCGAGCGGCATGCACGCTTTCATCGGCCTCGCCCACTGCCTGAACAGAAAGGCTTGGTGTACACAGGCCGACCATCGCCCCGATTTTAACATTTGAACTAAATCGGGAATGAATGCCTCCGATGTTTGGCGGGGCACTGCTTTCTTCATATCTTTGTAGTGTTATAACAAAGTCACTTCGTAAAGCAAAAACCAACGTGAAGCGGCCTTGGGACTCACGTCCTGCTTGTAAAATAAAAAAACAACAGGCGACCTGATAATTGGAAAAATGACGAATTAGTTGTATCTTCGCCACCATAAACAAAAAACAATAGGACTATGGAACTCAATGAACTTATGAAAGACTGCGCACGCAGGCAAAAACTGGGCCTGCACTTCATCATGGCCTCCATCGTAATCTGGGGACTGATACTGGCGGTGCATCTCACCGAGCTGGACATCCTGATGAAGAACATGCTCACGCTGTGCTGCGCGGCACCGCTGTTCCCCTTGGCGTGGGGACTGTCGAAATGGCTGAAGATAGACTTCGAGGGCAAGGGCAATCCGCTCACCAAAGCGGGCATCTATTTCTCCTCCAATCAGATACTCTACATCCTTATCGCCATGTGGGTGTTCAGTGCCGTGCCCGATAAGATGGTAATGGTCTATGCCATGATCTTCGGCGCCCACCTGATGCCCTACGCGTGGCTCTACCAGTCGAAGAGCTACCTGGTGTTCTCCATCCTCATCCCCATCCTCGCCCTGATTGTCGGACTGATGTATCCGCCGCAGGTGTTGGCCTGGGTGATGGTGGCCGTAGAGCTGATATTCTCCTATTGCCTGCGGGTGGAATGTGTGAAACTTTACAGCGAAGGTAAGTAAAAAATAACGCGAAGAATGGCGGGAGAATGGTAAATAGTTCATATCTTTGCAGAAAATAAGTAATAAGTGAAGAAAATGAAAGCGAAATTGACAATCATCACCCTGATGCTGCTGATGGCTATCGGCAGCAAGGCGCAGAGTCTAGCTGGCCGCGTGTATTCCAACCCCAACATCATGGCGGGTGTGATAGAGGAGCAGATGAAAGACTTAGACATAGAGAAGCAGATGAACGAAGCCATAGCCAAAGCCGAAAAGGAGAAGGGACGCAAACTGACGGACAAGGAAATGGCCGAGGCAAAAAAGAAGATGGAAGAGGCCATGAAAATGGCGGAAGCCGTGAGAAAAGGGATGAGTGTGGCCGTCTCGATAGAATTCATCAATGAGACCGATGCAGTATATAAGATGAAGACCAGGGTGGATGAAGAGCTGCTGAAGTTGGCTGGTGTAGGTTGGCTGAAGCGCAAGGCTTTTAAGGCTGCGCTCGCCCTGGCTCCTGAGTCGGAGAAAGGCACCTACATCGTGCAAGGCGACCTCGTGATATTCGACCCTGAGAGCGATGCTGACACCCTGCGTCTGAGTGCCGACCGCAGACAGCTGTTCGGCAGGGATAAGGACAGGAAAGAACCTATGGATTTCACCCTCACACTGGAGCAGAAATAATGCTACGAGGCATATTTCCCGCACCTCTGTGAACAAAAAATATTTGCATGGTACTGAACTACATCTGGATAGCGTTTTTCGTCATTGCCTTCATCGTGGCCTTGTGCAAGACGATGTTTCTGGGCGATACGGAGATATTCACCACGATGGTGAACTCCACATTCGATTCGTCGAAGTCGGCTTTTGAGATTTCCTTGGGACTGACGGGCTTGCTGGCCTTCTGGTTGGGCATCATGAAGATAGGCGAGCGAAGCGGTATGATCAACGCCCTTTCCAAGTTCCTGAGCCCTGTGCTCTGCAAGTTGTTTCCCGACATCCCTAAGGGGCATCCTGCGCTTGGTTCCATCTTCATGAACCTGAGTGCCAACATGCTGGGATTGGACAATGCTGCCACGCCCTTGGGACTCAAGGCGATGGAGCAGCTGCAGGAACTCAACCCCAAGAAAGATACGGCCACCAATCCGATGATCATGTTCCTGGTGATTAACACTTCGGGCTTGATTCTCATTCCCCTCAGCATCATGCTCTATCGGTCGCAGTTGGGAGCTGTACAACCTACCGACATCTTCATCCCCACGCTCATCACCACTACCATCTCGACGATGGTGGGCATTACGATTGTGAGCATCAGTCAGAAAATCAACCTGTTCAACAAGGCCATCCTCTCGTTGGTGGCGGGTATCGCGCTATTCTTCAGCGGTCTGATCTGGCTGTTCGTCACCGTGAGCCGCGAGACGATGGGCACCTACTCCACCCTAGTGGCCAACATCCTGCTCTTTGGCATTATCATCGTCTTCATCCTATGGGGTGTGTTGAAAAATTGCAAGGTGTATGACTCGTTCATCGAAGGGGCCAAGGAGGGATTCACTACGGCTGTACGCATCATCCCCTACTTGGTGGCTTTCTTGGTGGGCATCGGCGTGTTCCGCGCCTCGGGAGCGATGGACATTCTGGTGGATAGTATCGGCTGGTTGGTGGGTCTCACGGGCGTTGACACCACCTTCGTGGGAGCCTTGCCCACTGCCCTGATGAAGTCGCTGAGCGGCAGCGGGGCCAACGGACTGATGATAGACACCATGCAGCAATATGGAGCCGACTCGTTGGTGGGCCGCATGAGTTGTGTGGTGCGTGGAGCTTCCGACACCACCTTCTACATATTAGCGGTCTATTTCGGCAGTGTAGGTGTGACCAAGACGCGCAATGCTGTGACCTGCGGACTGCTGGCCGACCTGTCGGGCATCATCGCAGGCATCATTATCAGTTACCTGTTCTTTGCTTAGACCACTATGATCACTTTTCTGACAGAAGATATCGAAATGCCTGACATCCAGCAGGAGCAGGTGCGGGCGTGGATCAAGGATGTGGCAGCCTCCTACGGGAAACGCGTAGGCCCCATCTCCTATTTCTTCTGCTCCGACAAGCGCATCTTGGAGGTGAATCTGGAATACCTGCAGCACGACTACTATACCGATATCATCACCTTCGACTATTGCGAGGGCAACCGTCTGAGCGGCGACATCTTCATCAGCCTCGACACTGTGCGCTCCAATGCCGAATTGTTGAATCAGCCCTACCAGCGCGAGTTGCATCGCGTCATCATTCACGGCATCCTGCACCTCTGCGGCATCAACGACAAGGGGCCGGGCGAGCGGGAGATCATGGAGGCGGCAGAGAATCGGGCTTTGGGCTTATTGACTTAGTCGGAGGATTTACCGTATTTTAAAATGCTAATAACCTTTAATCTTACATATCATTATGAAAAAAACATTCGTCTTATTATTGCTGACCTTCTGTTTGGTCACTTTGAATGCCCAGAACAGTCATTTCACCAAAATCACGGTGGCCAGTTGGAACATCGGGCACTTTGCCTTGGGAAAATCGGGTGACACCAAGTTAACTCACTCCGTATTGGATTTCTACAAGCAGACCTATCGCGCCTACTTCAACGAACTGAATGCCGATATCCTTGCACTGATAGAATATAACCCGCTGATGGTGAACGCCACAGACAATCAGCCTGCCGTGGAGGCCCGCGAAGCTATCCTCTCCAACTATCACGAAGCGCAGATCGGTCCGAAATACGACTACAACTGCAACGCTATCTTCAGCAACGGCATCGAGATACTGGGAACTGAAACCGTGTTGTTCTCAAAGATGGTGCAGAAGCGTTATTACCTGGTGACCACCATGCGGCTCGACGGTGACATCGTGAAAGTGGTTTCTACCCACTTGGACTGGAACCAGGGCGAGAATGGTGCCCCTTATCGTACGCTCCAAATCCAGGAACTCATCGAGGCTTTCAAGAATGACAAGTATGTGATTATGTGTGCCGACTGGAACACGAGCAATTCGACGAATGAGTATGATGCTTTTATCGAAGCTGGCTACGAAATGGCCAATCACGGCTACCTGGGCGATATCCTCACCTACCCTGCCGGCAGCAATCCGCGCAGCTGCATTGACAACATCATCACCAAGGGCTTTGCCCACTCCAACGTGAAAGTGATCAACAACGCCATGCTGAGCGACCATTGCCTCATCAAGTCCGACTTGACGAAGCTGCCTTAGGATTTTTTTTGCAAGCATATTTTGTTCTGCTCTCAACTTTCCGTATCTTTGTACACAGAAACAGCAAAGAGAAACAGCAAAGAAATGGAATTTACTTTCGATGTCATAGTGATAGGCGGCGGTCATGCAGGATGCGAGGCCGCCCATGCTGCCGCGCGACTTGGCTCCAAGACGTGCCTCATCACGATGGACATGAACAAGATAGCCCAGATGAGCTGTAACCCCGCTGTGGGCGGCATTGCCAAGGGACAGATTGTACGCGAGATAGATGCTATGGGAGGAATGATGGGCGTTGTGACCGACAGGACCGCCATTCAGTTCCGCATCCTCAACCGCTCCAAAGGCCCTGCGATGTGGAGCCCACGTGCCCAGTGCGACCGCAACAAGTTTATCTGGACTTGGCGCGAGGTGTTGGAGAATACTCCCAACCTGAGCATCTGGCAAGACACGGTGGAGGAAATCATCGTAAAGGACGGGCGGATACAAGGTGTGAAAACCATCTGGGGAGTAACCCTGTGGGCCAACTGCGTGATTCTTACGGCGGGCACCTTCCTCAACGGACTGATGCACATAGGGCGAAAGATGGTAGCGGGCGGACGCATTGCAGAACCAGCGTCTTACAAGCTGACAGAATCGATTGTGGCTCAAGGCATTACGTTTGCCCGCATGAAGACAGGCACACCTGTCCGCATCGATGGCCGAAGTGTTCACTACGAAGCGTTGGAGATTCAAGACGGAGAAGATGATTATCATAAGTTTTCTTTCTTAGATTCTCCCACTAAACACCTAAAGCAACTGCCTTGTTGGACGTGCTACACCAACGAGGCCGTACACGAAGTGCTGCGTCGCGGTTTGCCAGAATCTCCCCTTTATAACGGACAGATTCAGAGCATAGGTCCTCGCTATTGTCCCAGCATCGAGACCAAAATAGTGACCTTCCCCGATCGCGACCACCATCAGCTGTTCTTGGAACCTGAGGGTGAGACTACCCGCGAACTTTACCTCAACGGCTTCTCTTCCTCGCTGCCGATGGAGATACAGATAGAGGCATTGAAGCAGATTCCCGCTTTCCGCGATTTAGTAATTTATCGTCCAGGCTATGCTATCGAATACGACTTCTTTGACCCCACCCAACTGACTCATTCTTTAGAGTCGAAGATGGTCAAGCACCTGTTCTTTGCCGGACAAGTGAACGGTACTACGGGCTATGAGGAAGCAGCGGGCCAAGGATTGATGGCAGGCATCAACGCCCATCTGTGCTGTCACGGCAGCGAGCCGATGGTGTTAGGAAGAGACGAGGCCTACATCGGCGTGTTGATAGACGACCTGGTAACCAAGGGCGTGGACGAGCCTTACCGCATGTTTACCTCACGTGCTGAATACCGCATCTTGCTCCGTATGGACGATGCCGATATGCGACTCACGGAGAAATCCTGGCAGTTAGGACTGGCAGATGCTCACCGTCACGAATTATTGGAGAGGAAGAAAGAGGCTATCGAAAGCATCCTGAACTTTACGGCCAATTACGCTGTGCATCCCAACGATATGAATGGGCTGTTGGAAAGCTGGGGCACTACCCCACTCCGTCACGGCTGCAAGTTGAAAGACCTCATCATCCGTCCGCAAATATCCTTGCTCCAGATGGCCGAAGTCATTCCCGATTTCAAGCAACTGCTCGACACTATTACCGAACGCAAGCAGGAAATCACAGAGGCGGCAGAGATACAAATCAAGTACGAGGGCTACATAGGGCGCGAGCGACTTATGGCCAACAAGCTCACACGTCTGGATTCCATCAAGATAAAAGGCAAGTTCGACTACAACAACATTCAGTCGCTCTCTACCGAGGCTCGTCAGAAACTGACGAAAATCGACCCAGAGAACATCGGGCAGGCGAGTCGAATCCCAGGCGTTTCGCCCAGTGATATCAACGTACTGCTTGTATTATCAGGCAGATAAAAATAAATTGTTCCACGTGAAACATTAATAACAACAATATGGAAAAAGAAGAATTAATCAAGAATCTAAGAACAGTTCCCGACTTCCCTATACCAGGAATTTTGTTCTATGACGTTACAACACTATTCAAGAACCCTGACGTGCTGAAAGGACTGACTGACATGATGTACGAACAGTACAAAGACAAGGGTATCACCAAAGTGGTAGGCATAGAGTCAAGAGGATTTATCATGGCTCCTATATTAGCCACCAAACTGAATGCGGGATTTGTGCCTATTCGCAAACCTGGTAAATTGCCCGCTGAAACCATCGAGGCAAGTTATGACAAAGAATATGGAAAGGACACCATACAGATGCACAAAGACGCCATCGACGAAAACGATGTAATTCTTTTACACGATGACCTCTTGGCTACTGGAGGGACTATGAAGGCTGCCTGCGATCTTGTGAAGCAGCTGCATCCTAAAAAGGTGTATGTGAACTTTATCATTGAGCTGAAAGACCTCAAGGGTAAGGAGATTTTTGACAAGGACATAGAAATAGAATCCATCCTCACTCTCTAAGTATTATGGAAAAAAGAGCCGGCGAAGAGCGGTTGAACTACCTCAAAACCATTGTTGATAGGCTGCCAGAAGAACCTGGCAGCTATCAATATTGGGATGAGACTGGAACAATCATCTACGTCGGCAAGGCCAAGAACTTGAAGAAAAGAGTGGCTTCGTACTTCAACAAGAATCAGGAATCTATCAAGACACGCATCTTAGTGAGCAAAATCCAAGATATAAGCTATACCACGGTGCGAACGGAAGAAGATGCGCTGAACTTGGAGAACAAACTTATCAAGAAATACAAACCACGTTACAACGTGATGCTGAAAGACGATAAGACCTACCCGTCTATCGCCATTCAGAATACACCTTTTCCGAAGATCTACAAAACCCGACAGACTGAGGACAAAAAGGCGACCTACTACGGACCTTATACCTTCGTAGGAGCACTGAAGAATGTGATGGACCTTGTGAAACACCTCTACCACATGCGTACCTGCAACCTGAATCTGACGGAAGAAAACATAGAAGCGGGGAAGTTTAAGGTTTGCTTAGAATACCACATGGGCAATTGCAAAGGGCCTTGTGTGGGCAAACAAAGTGCGGAAGACTACCAGAAAGATGTGGAAGAAGTGCGAGAAATCATCAAAGGGAATACCAGAAGTCTGGAAAAAAGACTCACCAAAGTGATGAACCAACTGGCCGAAGAACTCCGCTTTGAAGAGGCGGAAAGGGTGAAGCAGCGCATCAACATCCTGCAAAATTTCAACGCCAGATCGGAAGTGGTGAACTACCACATGGACAATATTGATGTATTCTCCATCGAAGAAGATGCAGAGCATAAGTCTGCTTTCATCAATTTCATGCATGTGAAAAACGGCTGCATCAACCAATCGTTTACCTTTGAATATAAACGACGCCTGGAAGAGACTACCGAAGAATTATTAACGTTAGGAATATCAGAGATGCGAGAACGATTTGGCAGCAAAGCCAAAGAGATAATCGTTCCCTTTAAGATAAACATGCAAATGAATGATGCTACCTGGATAGTGCCTCAACGAGGAGACAAGAAAAAACTTCTGGAGCTATCCATCCTAAACGTGAAAGAATACAAGAAGGACCGAATGCAGCAAGAGGAGAAACTGAATCCTGAACAACGAGCCGTAAGACTACTCAAGGAGCTGCAGGATTTATTACATTTGGATAAGCTTCCCATCCGTATAGAATGTTTTGACAATTCCAACATACAAGGTTCAGATCCTGTAGCGGGTTGCGTGGTATTCATCAAAGGGAAGCCCTCAAAAAACGATTATCGGAAATACAATATAAAAACCGTAGAAGGGTCAGACGACTACGCTTCGATGCGTGAAGTGGTCTATCGAAAATATTCACGCGCCCTGAAGGAAGAGACTCCCCTACCCGACCTTATCATCACCGATGGAGGTAAAGGGCAGATGGGAATTGTGAAGATGGTGTTGGATGAACTAAAGCTGAATATTCCCATCGCAGGATTGGCCAAAGATGATAAGCATCGCACCAACGAACTACTGTATGGTGACCCACCACAAACAGTGGGTATCAAGCAAGAGAGCGCCCTCTTCCACCTGCTGACACGCATCCAAGATGAAGTGCATCGCTTTGCTATCACTTTCCACAGAGAAAAGCGAAGCAAACACCAAATAACCTCGGAACTTGACCAGATAAAGGGGATAGGTCCTAAAACTAAAGAGTCATTGCTGAAACATTTCAAGAGCGTAAAACGCATCAAGGAAGTAACAATGGAGCAATTGACCGAAGTGATAGGTTCACAAAAAGCAGGGATAATCAGAACGTATTTTGACAACAATATACTTAGTAAAATGTCATGAGAGCAGTTATTCAACGTACAGAAAGTGCATCAGTTACTATAGAAGGTATTTGCAAATCACAGATAGGCAAAGGTTTACTGGTACTGATTGGAGTAGAAGAACAAGATGGAGCGGAAGATATAGCGTGGTTGACCAAGAAAATCGTCAATCTACGCATCTTTGACGATGAAAACGGGGTGATGAATAAGTCGGTATTAGATGTGGGAGGTGAGATTCTGGCTATCAGTCAGTTTACCCTTTTTGCTTCCACCAAGAAAGGTAATCGCCCATCCTACCTGCGTGCAGGGAAGCATGAAGTGACCATTCCGCTCTACAACCAATTCTGCGAGGCATTGACAAAAGAGTTGGGTAAACCCATCGGAACGGGCGAATTTGGCGCCTATATGAAGGTGGAATTAATCAACGATGGTCCTGTAACCATCTGCATAGATACTAAAAACAAAGAGTGATATGACCATAGAAGAAGCCCAGAAAACCGTAAATAATTGGATTAAGACCTACGGAGTGCGCTATTTCAGTGAACTGACCAATATGGCCGTTCTCACTGAAGAAGTTGGCGAACTGGCCCGTGTGATGGCCCGTAAATACGGAGACCAGTCGTTCAAAGCTGGTGAAAAGGAGAATTTAGAGGAGGAAATGGCCGATGTGCTGTGGGTACTCATCTGCTTGGCCAACCAGACGGGTGTGGATTTGACTGAAGCATTTAGAAAAACCATAGAAAAGAAAACAAATCGCGATAAAGATAGACATAGGAATAATTTAAAACTGCAATAATATGGAAGCACTGAATATAGAAAGAGAAAAGAGCAAGTATGAACAGGCTCTTGACAAGTATGTCACCAAACTGGACGATGAGCAGGTAAAGAAAGAAGTGGCTAACCTTCTTGCCGAGAAAACGGATGAGAATAATACGTTAGAAGTGAAAAAGCTACTATTTAACTGCATTGATCTTACCACTTTGAAGGAGACAGACAACGACCAAAGTGTGATGCAATTCACACAGAAAGTGAATAACTTTGATGAGGAACATCCGGATATGAAGAATGTAGCCTCTATCTGCGTATATCCCTGCTTTGCTGAAATCGTAAAGGATACCTTAGAGGTAGAGAGTGTGCATATCACCTGTGTATCAGCGGGTTTCCCTTCTTCGCAGACTTTCCCAGAAGTGAAAATGGTAGAAACCAGTTTGGCATTGAAAGACGGAGCCGACGAGATTGACATTGTCCTCTCGGTAGGTAAGTTCCTGGCTGGCGACTTTGAAACCATGTGTGATGAAATAGAAGAAATCAGAGATGTCTGTGGAGACGGACATACCTTGAAAGTTATCCTCGAGACAGGTGCCTTGAAGACCGCCGAGAATATCAAGAAAGCATCCATTCTTTCTATGTATTCTGGAGCCGACTTTATCAAGACTTCCACAGGGAAGATAAGTGTTTCAGCCACTCCAGAAGCTGCTTATGTGATGTGCCAAGCTATCAAGGAATATTACCAGGAAACTGGCAGAAAAGTGGGATTTAAACCAGCTGGTGGTATCAGCAACGTGCATGATGCTTTGGTTTATTACACCATTGTGAAGGAAATTTTAGGTGAAGAATGGTTGAATAACAAGTATTTCCGTTTGGGAACCAGCCGTTTGGCCAACTATCTCTTGAGTGATATCTTGGGGGAGGAAGTCAAGATCTGGTAAGATAGTAAGTCGGCGAATTATGCGAATTACTTTGATAATAATCCGTTTAATTCGCCGATTTCTTATTTCTCGCGCTCAATCACATAATCCAAGTAAGCAATCAAAGCTTGCTTTACCTCGTTATTTGGCAAGTTATCCAGTAGGACAACAGCTTTAGCTCGATAGTCTTGCATGATCTGTTCAGCATACTGAATGCCCCCCTCTCCTATCGTGAACTGAATAAGCCAAGCTATCTCATCGGCGGTAATGGTGTCCGCCTTTACTTTGGCAGCCAAACGTTTAGCTTGTGCATCCTGTGTTTTATTCAGCACATAGAGCACAGGAAGCGTGAGTTTACCTTCGAGCATATCGTTTCCAGTAGGTTTGCCTAATTGCTTAGGGTCAGCAATGTAATCGAAAATATCGTCCTTGATCTGAAAGCAAAGTCCCAAATATTCGCCAAACTGACGCATCATTTCCACTTCTTCTTCAGTAGCTCCACCAGAAATTGCACCAATAGAGGAACAAGCTTCAAAAAGAACAGCAGTTTTCTTACGAATCACTTTGTAATAAACCTCATAGGAATGTTCCTCAACGGCTTGATTATTCAGCTGAAGAATCTCACCATCTGCCAATTCTTTTCCCAAGCCAAAGATAATCTCCATGATTCTCAGACTATTAGTCTTACTTACCTCAAGCAATCCGGTAGCCAACATAAAGTCACCAGAAAGCACCGCCACTTTATTACTGAAAGCTGCATTGACAGAAGGTTTACCCCTACGTTCATCACTCTCATCCACCACATCGTCGTGCATCAGACTGGCATTGTGAAGAAGTTCCAACGCAATCGCTGCATGATAAACTTCCTCAGTTACTTTTCCAAAGAGTTTGGCAGAAAGCAGAGCCAACATGGGCCTCATTTTCTTTCCAGAAGTCTGAAGCACATGTGCTAACACCTGATTCAATAAGGGGTTGGAACTATGCAATGAGTCATTGAACAACTCGACAAACCGTTGTTTTTCCTCCTTTATCGGTGTAAATATGATTGACTTATAATCCATAAATACGTTTTTGGCGATACAAAAGTAATAATAAAAGTCGGAATTGCCCATTTTTTTGTAACTTTACCAAGAAAATTAAAGCTACTAAGATGAAAACAACGGAAAAACTCTTCTTATTGGATGCATACGCCCTCATTTACAGGGCATATTATGCACTCATCAAAAGTCCTCGAATCAACTCGAAAGGCATGAATACCTCAGCCATTATGGGCTTCGTCAATACCCTTGAAGAGGTTATCACCAAGGAGAAACCCACCCATTTGGGTATCGCTTTCGACCCTGCAGGGCCTACTTTCCGTCATGAATTATATCCTGATTACAAGGCTCAACGAGAGGAAACACCAGAAGTGATCCGTTACTCAGTGCCCATTATCAAGGAGATAATCAAAGCCTACAACATACCTATTTTGGAAGTTATGGGCTTTGAGGCCGATGATGTCATTGGCACGTTAGCCACACAAGCTGGAGAGAAAGGCATCACCACCTATATGCTCACACCTGATAAGGACTACGGCCAGTTGGTGGGTGAGCATGTCTTTATGTACCGTCCCAAACACAGTGGCGGGTATGAAATCATGGGAGTCCCAGAGGTGAAGGCCAAGTTCGGTATTGAAGACACTCAACAGGTCATCGACTTCTTAGGACTGATGGGCGATGCTTCGGACAATATCCCAGGCTGTCCAGGTGTGGGTGAGAAAACTGCCCAAAAACTGATAGCCGAGTTTGGAAGTGTGGAAGGGTTACTCGCACATTCTGACCAACTGAAGGGAGCACTGAAAAAGAAGGTGGAGGAGAATACAGAGAAAATCAAACTCTCGTATTTCCTGGCTACCATCAAACGGGATGTGCCCATCAAGCTCGACATGAAAGAACTGGAGACCGTAGTTCCCAATATGGAGGAAATCAAACGCATCTTCAATGAATTGGAATTTCGTACTTTATATAATAAGGTATCAGAAAGAGTGGCAGGCTCTCTCCTACCCGCTTCTACATCCGACCTGTTTGCTGGAACGCTTTTTGAGCAACCAGCTCCTGCAGCGAAGAAAGAAGGTCCGATTCAAGGCGATTTGTTTGCAATATTTCCGACAGATGGACAGGAAGAAGCAAAAGAATCGATTCTCGCGGACTTAAATTCTCTCCCCGTTGACTACCAACTGGCTGATAATGAGGCTAAAATGAACGAAATTCTGCAAAAACTCCTGTCTGCAAAAATCGTTGCAATAGATACAGAAACCACCAATACAGAGCCGATGAGGGCCGAACTGGTGGGTATGAGCTTCAGCGAGGCAGAAAATCGGGCCTACTACGTGCCAGTGCCCGCCAATCAGGAAGAAGCACGAAAAATCGTGAGCCTCTTCAAGCCGCTCTTCGAAAATGAGGAAATCATGAAGGTGGGACAAAACATCAAGTACGACATGATTGTACTTGGGCAGTACGATGCTGAAGTGAGAGGTCCCCTATTCGACACCATGCTGGCACACTATGTGCTGCAACCTGAACTTCGCCACAACATGGACTACCTGGCGGAAATCTACTTGCACTACAAAACCATCCATATCGATGAGCTGATTGGTCCGAAAGGAAAAAACCAACGAAGCATGCGCGACCTTTCTCCTACTGAGGTGTATAAGTATGCTTGCGAGGATGCGGATGTGACGCTTAAGCTTTACCATATCCTCAAAGACGAACTGAAGAAGTACAATGTGGAGGATTTGTTCTATCAGATTGAAATGCCATTAGTGCCCGTTTTGGCCAATATGGAAAGCAACGGCGTGCTGATTGATACCGAATCACTGAAACAAACTTCTGTGCAGTTTACCCAGCGGATGGAAGAAATAGAAAAGGAGATTTACGAGTTGGCAGGACAACCATTTAACATCAGTTCCCCAAAACAAGTAGGAGACATCCTCTTCGACAAACTCCACTTGCTGGAGAAACCCAAAAAGACCAAGACGGGCCAATATGTGACCAATGAGGAAATCCTGCAAAGTCTGCGCAACAAACACGAGATTGTGGGCAAGATTTTGGATTATCGCGGCTTGAAAAAACTGCTTGGCACCTATGTAGATGCACTTCCCCAACTTATCAATCCTAAGACTTGGCGCATTCATACTTCTTTCAATCAGGCAGTTACAGCCACAGGACGCTTGAGTTCGAGCGACCCCAACTTGCAGAACATCCCCATCCGAGATGAAGACGGCAAGGAAATTCGCAAAGCATTTATCCCCGATCCAGGATGTGAATTTTTCTCAGCAGACTATTCTCAGATAGAACTTCGCATCATGGCGCACCTGAGCGGTGATGCGAATATGATCGAAGCTTTCCAACATGGCTACGATGTGCATGCAGCAACAAGTGCCAAGATCTATAAGGTTCCAATCGAAGAAGTGACCAAGGATATGCGTCGCAAGGCCAAGACAGCCAACTTTGGTATTATCTACGGCATTTCCGTTTTCGGACTTGCTGAACGTATGAACGTGGAACGCAAAGAAGCCAAAGAACTCATCGATGGGTACTTTGAAACCTATCCGCAGATCCAGGATTACATCGAAAAGAGCAAGCAATTTGCCAAAGCACATGGCTATGTAGAAACCATCTTCCATCGCAAACGCTATCTGCCAGATATCAACTCCCAGAATGCCACTGTGCGCGGATATGCAGAGCGTAATGCTGTGAATGCACCCATCCAAGGAAGTGCGGCAGATATCATCAAAGTAGCGATGGCACGTATCTATCAGCGCTTAAAAAGTAACAATCTGAAAGCGAAGTTGCTCCTTCAAGTACATGACGAACTGAATTTCAGCGTGCCAATCGAGGAGAAAGACATCGTTGAAAAGATAGTCAGTGAGGAAATGGAACAAGCTTATCTGATGAAAGTACCCCTGAAAGTGGAATTTGGATGGGGAGAAAACTGGTTGGAAGCCCATTAAGTAACAGATAGTAAGTTGGTATTTTTAAAAATCACAATCATTTTTGACATTTTGATAAAAATATTTGCCCAAACTATTGTTAGTATCAAAAATTGTTGTAAATTTGCAACGCATTTGAGCAACATAAGCTTACATAATGTCGGAAACAAACTGATTCCAACTTATATCATAATCTATACTCTTTAAAACATCAGAAAAGGTCAGAACGTTCGTTCCGACCTTTTTTTTCGTAATTGTTCCACGCACCAAATCTAAAGAATAGAACAATGCCAAAAATGCGTATTCATGGGATATTATTTTCCTAGTTAGAAAAAATTTTTTTCCTCGTTAGAAAAATAATTTTTCTGTGTGTAGGAACAAATTTTCTCTAACGAAGGAATTTTGACAGCAGAATTAGAACAATTATATAATTGTGGAACATTTTATAGAAAGTGTGGATTTTTTGATTATATTTGTAACGAAAAACAAAATCATAAAAAATGATAGAAGAAGAAAAACACATCGTCTTGAAAAGAACCTGGTATGATTGGATACTTGAGATCCTTTCATGGGGGAGTTTGCTTTATGGATTGCTGCCATTATGGTTATACAGCAAAATACCAGAAACGGCAAAGATTCCAATAAGTTGGATGATGAATGGAGAAGTAAGGAAATGGGGAGATAAGAAAACCATACTGATAATCGTTTTCTTGACTATTGGCATTTTCCTGTTACTCCTTTTCTTGGAGCGAAACTATAAATCCTTGAATTATCCAGTGAAAATCACTGAGCAAAATCGCATTCCTCTATTTCGTGAAGGAGTGAGATTGGCTCGTGAACTTCGTTTTCTGGGAACATTTTTTGTAGCATTCCTGGCAAACATGATATGCTATACCGCTCTTGAAAACCCTATTCCTAACAGTCATTACATCCTAATCTTAATTGTAATTGCCCTTTTTGTTTCTACCGTTTACCACATTTTTAAGATGTACAAAGAAAGATAAGATTTTTTTTACTATCTTCGCACATTATTTATTAATAGAAACAGATTATGGCATTACAATGTGGTATAGTAGGTTTGCCCAATGTGGGCAAATCGACCCTTTTCAACTGCTTGTCGAGTGCAAAGGCACAGGCAGCCAATTTCCCTTTCTGCACCATAGAACCTAATGTGGGAGTCATCACCGTTCCTGATGAACGACTTGGTAAATTGGCAGAATTGGTGCATCCCGGACGTATTGTTCCTGCCACGGTGGAAATTGTGGATATCGCTGGTCTTGTGAAAGGTGCCAGTAAGGGTGAGGGATTGGGCAATAAGTTCCTTGCCAATATCCGCGAAACGGATGCCATCATCCATGTGTTGCGCTGCTTCGACGATGGGAATGTGACGCATGTGGATGGTACTATCAATCCTGTGCGCGACAAGGAGATCATCGATACAGAGCTGCAACTGAAGGATTTGGAAACAGTGGAGAGTCGCATACAGAAAGTGCAGAAGATGGCTACTACTGGAGGCGATAAGGATGCCAAACTCACTTACGGAGTTCTTCTGAAATATAAAGAAGCTTTGGAACAAGGAAAATCGGCCAGAACAGTGGAATTTGACACCAAAGACGAACAGACAGCTGCCAAGAACCTCTTCCTACTGACCTCGAAGCCTGTGCTCTATGTGTGCAACGTAGATGATGCAAGTGCCGTAAAGGGTAATCATTATGTAGAT